>Ga0075480_10000888_pt1 | contig 18396 bp, 15 predicted proteins | sample DEB08_DNA_7_FD_81590 | JGI IMG/M metagenome (GOLD analysis project Ga0075480, IMG submission 81590) | Aqueous microbial communities from the Delaware River and Bay under freshwater to marine salinity gradient to study organic matter... | ecosystem: Environmental > Aquatic > Marine > Coastal ... | reverse complement strand
AGGTCTTGCAACTTTGTGCATTGGAGGCGGAATGGGTGTTGCTATGGCTGTTGAAAGAATTGAATAGTTTTTAGTTCGAAAAACTTTAATTTTATAAAGAAATATCATTTTGAGCTGTATTTAAATATGGTGTCATATTTATAGTTGACAAGTATCTAAAAAATATGTAGCCTGTCTATCTAGTCAAGAAGTTTAAGTCATTTAATTGGCTAAATTATAATCAGGACTTTGAAAAAAAATTGTTGAGCCTCTAAGATGATTTTTTGAGGCTTAATATTTGGGGTAATATTTCTGCGTTATAGTTGATTTAATATTAATGCATGTATTACATTTGTTTAACAATAAAGGAGTAAACAATGAAAATAGGAAGTTTTAGTAAACTTTTAATCATAGCCTTATCTAGTTTTATTTTGTCGGGTCAGGTATTTGCTGACAAAATTAAAGTTGCAGGAATTTACACACAGCCACTTCAGCAAAAATGGGATGCAAGATTGCATTTAGCCCTTCAAGCTGCAGCTGATAGAGGTGAAATTGATTATGTAAACTCAGAGAAAGTTTCAAACACAGACTATGTTAGAGTTTTAAGGGAATATTCTGAAAGTGGGGTAGATCTCATAGTTGGTGAAGCATTTGGTATTAGTGCTGAAGCCAGAAAGGTGGCAGATGACTACCCAAACATAGCATATCTAATGGGAGATCCTGGAAGTGGTTATGGTGGAGAGCATGGAAGTAATTTTTCAGTATTCGATAATTATATTCATGAGCCCTGCTATTTGATGGGGATTATTGCTGGTGGTATGACCGAAACCAATAAAATTGGAATGGTTGGAGGTTACGCAATTGGCGAAGTGAACCGTTTGTTCCATGCATTTATGGCTGGCGCTAGGTCAGTTAATCCTGATGTTGAGTTTAAGGTAAGCTTTATCGGCTCTTGGTATGATCCTCCAAAGGCTAAAGAAGCCGCATTTGCACAAATCGAAGCTGGTGTTGATATTTTATATGCTGAGCGAGCTGGTGTAGTGGATGCTGCTAGAGAAAAAGGCATACTTGCATTTGGAAATGTTAACGATATGAATAAAGAGGAAAACGGCACAGATGTTGTTGTCACATCAGCTTTATGGCATATGGAAAATGCAATCGATCATGCTATCGCTAGAGTTAAAGCGGGAACTTATGCAGCTGAGGATTACAAAGAATGGACAATGATGCAAAAAGGTGGTGCTTCACTAGCTCCTTACTATGAGTTTGAAAGTAGAATTGATAGTGATGTTAAAACTAAAGTTGCTGCAATGTCAAGAAAAATCTTAGGTGGTGGTCTTGTAGTTGGAATTAACGACGACGAGCCAAAATCAACGTACTAAGATTATCAAATGAAAAAGCTACAATTTTCCGAAATTTGTAAAAGTTTTGGTTCGGTTGTAGCAAATGACAATATTTCACTCTCACTTGGTGAGGGTGAAATTTTGTCTTTATTAGGTGAAAATGGTGCGGGTAAGACCACACTAATGAATATACTCTTTGGACACTATGTAAGTGACAATGGGTTTATCGAAGTTGGGGGTCAAAAATTAACTCCTGGCTCAACAAAAGCTTCGCTTGATGCGGGGATAGGTATGGTGCACCAACACTTTACTCTAGCAGATAATCTTACTGTACTAGAAAATATCATTCTTGGTACCGAGCCTTTAACGAGACTTTGGAGTCAAAAAAAACAAGCCTACAAAAAGCTTCAAGAGCTATCTAAGCGTTTTGGTTTAGTAATTAACCCAGATGCCAGAGTAGCTGATTTGACGGTTGGTGAGAAACAAAGAGTTGAAATTATTAAGGCACTTTACCGAGATGCAAGTATTTTGATACTTGATGAGCCTACGGCAGTCCTAACTCCTCAAGAAAGTGAACAGCTTTTTAAAGTACTTAAAGAAATGGTAAAAGCTGGTCTATCAATAATGTTCATTTCACACAAATTAAATGAAATACTAGAAATAAGTGATCGAATTATAGTGCTTCGTCATGGCAAAGTAGTAGGAGAGGTCGCAACAAAAAATGCGAGTAAGGAATCTCTTGCAGAAATGATGGTTGGGCGAAAAGTCACAAGGCCTGCTTATAAAAAATTGAAAAAAGGTAAAGCAGTTGTAGAGCTTAATGATGTTTGCCTGAAAGCAAGCGAGGGCTCAACTTCTTTAAATAACATTCATCTTAAAATTCATGAAAAAGAAATTATTGGCCTTGCGGGCGTTGCAGGCAATGGTCAGGCAGGTTTGGCATCAATTCTTCAAGGTTTAGCATCTCCAAGCTCAGGTGACTTTAGGTTGTTTGGAGAAAGTTTGAATAAATACAATCCCACTTTTCTTACTGAATCTGGAGTAGCAAGAATTCCAGAGGATCGATCAAAGGAGGGTGTTATAGGTGAAATGGAAATCTGGGAAAATTTCCTTGGTGAGGAGTTGCGTACCAAATCAAAATCAGGATTTTTTATTGACAAAAAGCAAGCAGTCAGCAATGCTGAAAAATTAATTCAAGAATATGATATTCGTTGTGAAGGCCCATTTGCTTCCACAAGATTGTTGTCAGGTGGAAATATTCAAAAATTAATCCTAGCTAGAAGTTTATCCAATAATCCTCGATTTATTATAGCAAATAAGCCTGCTAGAGGATTAGATGAAGGCGCCATAAGTTTTGTACAGCAGCAGATAGTTAATGCTAAATCAAAAGGAGCTGGCGTACTTCTGATTAGTGAAGATTTAGACGAAATTTTCGAATTATCTGATCGTATTGCTGTGATTTTTGGTGGAAGAATACATGGTCCTTTTGATTCTAATAAGGTCAATAAAAATCAAGTAGGTCTAATGATGAGTGGTGAAATGAAATCGGATAGCATTTATGAGAATTAAAACAAGAAGAAATACACCTGTTTGGTTAATAGCAGTGTTACCTCTTCTTTCCATTGGAGTTGCGTTCATTATTGGCGCTTTTTTCATTCTTTGGGCAGGTGAGTCTCCAATTAGAGCTTATCTTGCATTAATCAAAGGTTCTTTAGGCTCAACATTTGCAATTACTGAGTCTTTATCAAGGGCAACCCCTTTAATATTCACAGGTTTAGCTGCTGCCGTTGCATTTCGAGCGAAATTTTGGAATATTGGCGCAGAGGGGCAATTATATTGTGGTGCAATGGCAGCAACCCTTATTGGAACAGGAATGATTGATCTTCCTGCGCCAATTATGATACCAATGTTGTTTATTGCTGGAGCAATCGCTGGCTGTCTAATTTTGTTGGTACCAGTTGTTCTTAAAACTCATATGAAGGTAGATGAAGTAGTTACAACTCTGTTACTTAATTTTGTAATACTGCTATTCGTAAATATGTTACTCGAAGGGCCTTGGAAAGACCCTATGGCTATGGGATGGCCTCAAGCTGCTAGAATTATTGATAATGGAGTATTGCCTACCATTGTTGCTAAAAGTCGATTGCATCTTGGAATAATTGTTGCTTTATTGATGTCTATATTGATGTGGGCCATTCTTCGATTTACGGTGTGGGGATACGAGATACGTGCGGTTGGGCATAATCAGCAAGCCTCAACTTTTTATGGAATATCAATCAATAAATCAGTACTAATGGTCGCACTTTTTAGTGGTGGTTTGGCTGGTATGGCGGGAGTAAGTGAGGTAGCAGGGCTAAAAGGTTATTTAACACTGACTTTGTCACCAGGTTTTGGATACACAGGTATAGCGGTTGCAATGCTTGCTCAATTACATCCAATTGGAGTAATCATTTCAGCAATATTTTTAGCAGCAATCTATGTAGGTGCTGATGCAATGAGCCGAACAATTGACATTCCTAACTATATTGCGGATATTTTAGTTGCCATATCTTTGTTATCAGTTTTAGTTGGAGCAATGCTCACACGATATCGTATTGTATGGGGTAAATAATTATGATGGAATTATTTGAGATGATGTTAACAACAAGTTTATGGGCTGCAGTTATTAGGATTGCAACTCCATTAATTTTTGCTACATTAGGTGAATTGATTTGTGAGCGTGCAGGTGTTCTAAATCTTGGTATTGAAGGCATTATGACAATTGGTGCAATGGCAGGCTGGTTATGGGTTTATCAAGGTGGAGACCTTTGGGGAGGTATTGTATTTGCTGCAATTGTTGGGATGATATTTGGCTTTATCCACAGTATGCTAGTTGTTTACCTTGGTTTATCTCAACATGTCAGTGGAATCGGCATCACTCTTCTTGCTTCATCAATAAGTTACTACGCTTACACACTCTTAATACCATTTAGTACTACACCACCAAAAATTGTTCCATTTAGTGCGTTTGAAGTTCCAATCTTGTCATCAATTCCAGTTCTGGGGCAAGCCTTATTTCACCAATCAGCATTAACTTATTTGTCATACATATTGGTGATAATTACTTTTTTTGTGCTTTATAAAATGCCTATTGGCTTAACAATAAGAATGGCAGGGGAAAACCCAGTAGCAAATGAAGCTCAAGGTATTAATGTTCTTCTAATTAGGACTGGAGCAGTAATGGTTGGCAGTGCTCTGATGGCTATTGGCGGTGCATTTTTAACAATGTCAGCATTTGATGCATTCTATTTTGGCATGATAAATGGAAGAGGCTGGATTTGTATTGCACTGGTTATTTTTGCTTCTTGGCGCCCTGGAAAAGCATTCTTGGGAGCAATTTTATTTGCTTTATTTGAAGCGCTACAGGTCAGAGCTCAATTGATAGGTGCAGACGTCATTCCATATCAAATATTTTCTATGATGCCATATTTTCTTAGTATCCTAGCAATGATGCTTGTTGCCCGAAAAGCAGCATACCCTAAAGCATTGCTTATTCCATTTAGACAAGGAGACCGAATCTAATGTTTGACTTACTTATTAAAAACGCTAATCTACCTGATGGTCGAAATAATATTGATATTGCTATTCAAAATAAAAAAATTGTAGCTGTGGATAGAAATTTAGTTGGTGATGCATCTCAGACTATTGATGCAACAGACCAATTGGTCTCTCCAAGTCATGTTGATAGTCATTTTCATTTAGATGCTACATTGACTCTGGGCAATCCTCGCTTTAATGAAAGTGGAACATTGCTTGAAGGAATTCAGCTATGGGATGAGCTGAAGCCCCATTTAACTCTAGAGTTGATAAAAAAACGAGCTCGAAAGTTATGTCATTGGGCTATAGCAAATGGATGTCTTGCAATTAGAAGTCATGTGGATATTAGTGATGATCGATTATTAGCCGTAGAAGCGCTTCTAGAGTTAAAAAAAGAAATGCAGGATTGGATTGATATTCAACTTGTTGCATTTCCACAAAATGGATATTTGAGATATAAAAATTCTATCGAAAATTTGGATAGAGCTTTAAAAAAAGGGATAGAAGTTGTTGGGGGAATTCCACACTTTGAAAGGACTATGAGTGAAGGTGCTCATTCCATAAAGCTATTGTGTGAGATTGCTGAAAAACGAGGTTTGCTGGTTGATATGCATTGTGACGAGTCTGATGATCCAATGTCAAGACACGTAGAAACTTTAGCTTTTGAAACTCAACGACTAGGTCTTCTCGGAAGAGTTGCTGGTTCTCACTTGACTTCAATGCATTCAATGGATAATTATTACGTGAGTAAGTTAATGCCTTTAATGCGAGATGCCGATCTACATGTTGTTGCCAATCCATTGATTAATATCACGCTTCAAGGGCGTCATGACCAATACCCCAAACGCAGAGGAATGACTCGAGTGAAAGAGTTGATGAATAATAATATCAATGTTGCTTTTGGCCATGACTGCGTAATGGATCCATGGTACAGTCTTGGTAAGCATGATATGTTGGAGGTTGCCAATATGGGTCTTCATGTTGGGCAAATGACAGGCATTCAAGAAATGCATCAAATGTTTGAAGCAATTACCTCAAATGGTGCAAAAGTAATGCAACTTGATAATTATGGTATCGAGATTGGCTGTGATGCTAATTTAGTTGTCCATCAGGCCAAAAACCCAATCGATGCAATCAGATTATCTAATGCACGTCTATTTGTAATTCGCAAAGGTGAAATTGTTGCAAAGGCAAGTCCTACTCAAAGCGAATTATTATTTGATACAAAAAAAGAAAAAAATGTTATAGATTGGACACTTTAGTATTGTATAAACAACAAAGAGTTACTTAGCTTTATTGCTATTTTATTGGCTTTAATCCTTAGAAGAAGGGAGTATAAAAATGACAAAAAATAATTCTAAATATTATGATGCACACTGGATGCCGTATAGCGGTAACAGAGAATTTAAAGCTAATCCTCGGATTATAGTTTCTGCAAAAGGGACTTACTTTACTGATGATAAAGGAAGAAAAATATTTGATGGCCTATCAGGCCTATGGACTTGTGGAGCTGGACATTCACGCCCTGAAATTATTGAAGCTGTAAGTAAACAAATTGAAACGTTGGATTATTCTCCTGCATTTCAATTTGGACATGAAAAATCATTTGAGTTGGCGAATAGAATAATTGAATTTACTCCTGAGGGTTTAGATCGCGTCTTTTTTACTTGTTCTGGTTCAGAAGCAGTAGATAGTGCACTCAAAATTGCTAGAGCTTATTGGAGGCAGAAAGGCAGGGTTGGTAAAACCCGTTTAATTGGAAGAATAAAGGGATATCATGGAGTCAATTTTGGAGGAATTAGTGTAGGCGGTATTGGTCCAAATAGAGAAATGTTTGGGCAAGGTATAGAGTCTGACCATTTATCTGCAACGTGGCTTCCAGAAAACTATTTCAGCAAAGGCCAACCTGAAGTTGGAGAGCATTTAGCGGATGAATTATTAAACAAAATATTGTTGCATGGTGCCTCTAATATTGCTGCAGTTATTGTTGAACCAATGGCTGGTTCTGCTGGGGTATTTCCACCCCCCATAGGTTATTTACAGAAGTTACGTAAAATCTGTGATGCCAATGACATTTTATTAATTTTTGATGAAGTTATAACCGCTTTTGGTCGTATGGGGGCGAAGACAGGTGCTGAGGCATTTGGTGTTACTCCTGATATAATGACATTTGCTAAACAGGTCAGTAATGGAAGTCAACCGGTTGGCGGTGTCGTAGTTAAAGATAGTATTTATGAAACTTTTATGGATACTTCAGCACCAAATTATTTGATTGAATTATTTCATGGTTATACTTATTCAGCGCATCCTGTAGGGTGTGCTGCTTCGATTGCAAGTTTGGATATACTTCAAAATGAAAATTTGGTTGAGCGGGTTAAAAAAATGAGCCCAATATTTGAAAAAGAACTGCATAGCCTTAAGGGACTTCAATATGTTGCAGATATTCGTAATTATGGACTGGCTGGAGGAATCACTATTGAATCAGCTAAAAATGAACCTGCATTAAGACCCTACCAAATAGCAATGAAATGCTGGGATAAAGGTTTTTATGTTCGATACGGTGGGGATACTATTCAATTAGGTCTTCCATTTATTGTTTCTGAAAAACAAATAAAGGATGTTGTTGGTGCAATATCTGACTCGATTAAAGAATTACATTAAAGGAGATTGAAGAAATGAAATTAGTAAAGCACCTCATTAATGGTGAAATTGTTTCAATGGGTGACCCTAAACAAGATGTATACAATCCATCAACTGGTGAAGTTAGTAAACAAGTTGAGCTTGCTTCAACAGCAACAGTTGAAAAAGCTATTCAAGCGGCCCAAGATGCTTTCCCAGCATGGCGCGCAACACCACCCCTTAAGCGAGCTAGGATTATGTTTCGATTTAAGGAACTATTAGAAAAAAATACTGACAAAATTGCTCAGCTTATTGGAGAAGAGCATGGAAAAATTGCTCACGATGCTTTAGGGGAAATTACCAGAGGTATAGAGAATGTTGAATACGCTTGCTATGCGCCTCAACTTTTAAAGGGTGAGCATAGTAAAGATATTTCAAGTAATATTGACTCATGGAGTGAGTTTCAGCCTTTAGGGGTTGTTACAGGAATTACTCCTTTTAATTTTCCTGCAATGGTGCCATTATGGATGTATCCAATGGCAATAGCATGTGGTAATTGTTTTGTATTAAAGCCATCTGAAAGAGACCCTTCCGCAGCATTATTTGTTGCTCAACTTATGGTTGAGGCTGGATTGCCAAAAGGAGTTCTCAATGTAGTTAATGGTGGAAAAGAAGCTGTTGATACATTGCTTACTGACGAAAGAGTACAGGCAGTTAGTTTTGTTGGATCAACCCCTATCGCGAAATATATTTACCAGACAGCAACTGCTCATGATAAAAGGTGTCAAGCTCTTGGCGGTGCAAAAAACCATGCAATTGTCATGCAAGATGCTGAAATGGAAAATACAGTAAATGCTCTAATTGGAGCTGCGTTTGGCTCTAGTGGAGAGCGCTGTATGGCCATTTCAGTTGCTATTGCTGTTGGTTCAGAGACTGCAGATAATTTAATTGCAGGCTTAAAATCGAAAATGAATGATTTAAAAGTTGGAAATTTTGACAATACTAATAATGATTTTGGGCCTCTTATTACTAAAGAACACATGGAAAAAGTCAAGTACTTTATAACTAGTGCAGAAGAGCAAGGGGCAGATATTGTAGTGGATGGCCGAAGTGTTGATGTTAAGGGCTGTGAAAATGGATTTTACGTTGGTGGCACTCTTATAGATGGTGTAGAAGCCTCAATGGAGAGTTATAAGAATGAAATATTTGGTCCTGTTTTGCAAGTCGTCAGAGTTGATACTATGCAGGATGCAATAGATTTAATTGATGACCATGAATACGGCAATGGAACTTGTATTTTTACTCGTGATGGTGAGGCAGCAAGGTACTTTAGTGACCAAATAAAAGTTGGCATGGTTGGCATTAATGTCCCATTGCCTGTTCCAGCTGCTCAGCATAGTTTTGGGGGTTGGAAGCAGTCAATGTTTGGTGATTTAGCAGCATATGGACCGGATAGCGTCAGGTTTTATACAAGAAGAAAAACGATCACTCAAAGATGGCCATCCTCTAGCATTAGAGAAGGGGTTAATTTTTCTTTTCCATCCTAGACTTAGAGCTTAACTTAAAAAAGGGCTTCTTAGGAAGCCCTTTTTTTGTCTTAATAACTTCTACTTTGATTTATTTAACTAATCAATATCAGATTGAACTGCATCGGAAATACTCTGTCAAATATAGTTGACAATTGCAAAAAAAATATGTAGCCTGTCTATTTAGTCAAGAACTTATCTAGAGTTCATTTAACAGATTCGTAAATGGAGGAATCAAATGAGTAAATTAAAGTGTGGTCTAATTCAGATGGGCCTTAAGGGTGATGGCTCAATGTCACCAGAAAAAATTAGAGATTTAATGATTGAAGCGCATATTCCGATGATAGAAGATGCTGCAAAACAAGGAGTAAAAGTTCTTTGTTTTCAAGAAGTTTTTACTCAACCATACTTTTGTCCAAGTCAAGATAAAAAATGGTATGCAGCAGCTGAATCAATTCCTGATGGGCCTACAGTTAAACTTATGCAAGAGTATGCCAAAAAGCATCAAATGGTAATTGTTGTTCCTATTTATGAAGAAGAAATGTCAGGTGTTTATTACAACACAGCTGCAGTAATAGATGCTGATGGAAGTTTTTTAGGTAAATATCGTAAAACACATATACCTCAAGTTGCTCCTGGTTTCTATGAGAAATTTTTCTTCAAGCCTGGAAATTTAGGATACCCAGTCTTTGATACCGCTTATGTTAAATTAGGGGTTTACATTTGTTACGATAGGCATTTTCCAGAGGGTTGGAGGGCTTTAGCACTTAATGGAGCTGAATATATTGTTAATCCTTCAGCTACCGTTGCAGGATTAAGTAAATATCTATGGGAATTAGAGCAGCCAGCCTCAGCGGCAGCTAATGGAGTTTTCATTGGTGCTATTAATCGTGTAGGGACAGAAGAGCCCTGGGCAAAACAAATGGGTGAATTCTATGGTTCAAGCTACATTGTAAATCCACGTGGTCAAATCGAAGCTCAAGCAAGTTATGGGGATGACGAGCTTTTAGTGCATGAAATTGATTTGGATATGGTGAGAGAAGTTCGAGATACTTGGCAATTTTTTAGAGATAGACGAAGTGACCTTTATGGTAGGTTAACAGACAAATAGTAACATGTCTAAGTCGTCAAGTTCAAAGATTTCAGAGACTTCAACGATAGATATTAATGATCTATTTCTGACATTTGAGACACAATCAGAACCAGTTCATGCGCTTTCTGATATTAATTTGAAGGTGGATGCTGGTGATTTTGTGTCTTTAATCGGTCCTAGCGGCTGCGGTAAAACAACATTATTGCGAGTGATAGCTGATTTAGAAAAGCCAACAAGTGGCACAATAACTATTGAAGGTAAGTCTCCACACCAAGCTCGTTTAGACAAGTTATATGGATATGTTTTTCAAACTCCAGCTCTATTGCCTTGGAGAAATATAGAGTCAAACATCCATCTACCTCTTGAAATGTCTGGGTACTCAAAATCAGAGCAAAAAAAACTTTCTCAGGAGTATTTATCTTTGGTAAGTTTGTCAGGATTTGAAAAAAAATATCCATGGCAATTATCTGGAGGAATGCAGCAACGTGTTTCAATTGCACGTGCCTTGAGTTTTAACCCTGATATGCTGCTTATGGATGAGCCTTTTGGTGCTCTAGATGAAATTACACGTGATCGATTAAATGAAGAGTTATTAAGACTATGGGAGAAAACTCAGAAAACAGTTGTATTTGTTACGCACTCAATACCTGAGGCTGTTTTCTTGTCAACCAAAATTGTAGTCATGTCTGCTCGACCAGGAAAAATTATTGATGTTATTGAAACCAATTTTCCAAAAGATAGAAATCTTGATATTCGTGAATCAAAAGAATTCTTAAAGGTTTCACAAATTGTTAGAGAAGGCCTTAAAGAGGGACATAACGATGGAAGCTAATAGGTTTTTCAGTATGCTCATAGGAGGAACTATTGGTCCTGTGGTGATTCTGTTAACCGCTATTATTATGATATGGTATGCCGGAGCGGTTTATTTAAATAGCTCCTTTTTAATTGATCGATATGAAAAAAATAATATTGAGTGGACTTTTTCAGAATTAGCCTCAGACTCATGGTCTATGGAGCGACCTGTTTTGCCATCACCTCATCAAATTGCAAAGGAGTTAAAGAAAACAATTTGGGATAAAAAGATAACTTCACCCCGGAGTTTGGTTTTCCACTCTGGAGTCACTTTATCTTCTGCAATGGTTGGTTTTGTAATGGGTACACTTCTTGGTATTGTCTTATCTATAGGCATAGTTTATGTGGCAGCACTGGATCGAACCTTAATGCCATGGATCATAGCATCACAAACTATTCCAATTTTAGCGTTGGCTCCTATGATTGTTGTTGTGTTAGGTTCAATGGGAATTACTGGACTAGTTCCAAAAGCAACAATCTCAACCTATCTTTGTTTTTTTCCAGTGGTTGTTGGGATGGTCAAAGGTTTAAGGTCACCAAGTATTATCTTGGTAGATCTTATGAATAGTTATTCAGCATCAAAAGCAGAGGTTTTTTGGAAGTTGCGCCTTCCAGCATCTATTCCTTATTTATTTGCTAGTTTAAAAGTAGCTATTGCTCTGAGTGTTGTTGGGGCAATTGTAGCTGAGCTTCCTGCTGGCGCTCAAGGAGGTCTTGGTGCTCGCCTGTTGTCTGGTTCATATTATGGCCAAACCAATCTTATTTGGGCTGCCTTGATAACTGCTTCAGTGATTTCTGCAACACTAGTTACCATTGTCGGAAGAATGGAGCGTGCAGTTAATAATCGTATGGGGCTGCAACTATGAATTTCATGGCAATAATAAGGTCGCGTCCCTTAAGTGGATTGCTATGTATTATTTTTTCAGTCGCCTCATTTATTTGGTTGAAGCTTGATGCAATAAATGATTACGAGCTAAACCCTGTTATTGTGCTGAGTATTGCAGCTGTCGGTTTATTGTTTTTTATCATTCGTCAACAAGGCTTAATTCTTTTATCAGTTTGTTTCATAGCTTTATTTTCTGGAGCTTGGTATGTATTAAATTTAATACACTCATTTGACAAAGGCATAGTTATGGGTTTAGATGCTTGGTTCTTGGTAAGTGCATTATGGTTTCTTACGTGGAATAACTTAGTTCAACTATCAGATCTCGAGACAAAAAATAAATTAATCACATTTTCTCTTAATATAGTTATTCCAGTTTTATTTGGCGTATGGATATTTTTTCTATGGGAAGTTATTACTATAGGTATGTCTGTTCCTCAGGTTCTGCTCCCTTCACCAAGTCTTATTTGGCAGGTGTTTGATGGTTCTGGCCCAACATTATTTGCAGATTTCTATCAAACTTTTGTTCGCTCTGCAATTCCTGGTTTTATTATGGGAAGTGGTACAGGATTTCTTGTTGCAATTGCAGCAGATAAAATTCCATTTTTAAGACGTGGACTAATTCCAATTGGAAACTTCTTTAGCGCAATACCAATTATTGGTATGGCGCCAATTATGGTCATGTGGTTTGGATTTGATTGGCAGTCCAAAGCAGCTGTCGTTGCCATAATGACTTTTTTCCCAATGATGGTCAATACGTTAGGAGGTCTTAACGAAACTGATAGGATTGATCGAGATTTATTACACACTTATGCTACAAGTTATTGGCGAGAACTTTTTAGTTTGCGCCTACCAAATGCGATGCCATTTATTCTTAATGCATTGAAAATTAACTCAACTTTCGCTATGATTGGAGCTATTGTAGCTGAATTTTTTGGAACACCCATTGTAGGAATGGGATTTAGAATTTCGGCAGAAGTTGGCCGAATGAATATCGATATTGTCTGGGCAACAATTGCGGTTGCTGCTCTGACTGGTTCGATGTTTTATGGAGTGTTTGCTCTTTTGGAAAGAAAATTAACTTTCTGGCATCCTTCGATGCGAAAAAGTTAATTCTGAGCAAGTACTATTATTTTTAAAATAAAGGAGAAATGATGAAGATATATAAAAGTAAAACTATAGTCGCAGCAATTTGCTCGACTATGCTATTAGCTTTGAGCTTTAATTCCCATGCAGGAGATAAGTTTACCCTTCAAACGAAGTGGGTAACGCAGGCTCAATTTGCTGGCTATTATGTAGCATTAGAAAAGGGTTATTATGATGATGAAGGACTAGATGTAACTATTAAGGCAGGTGGTCCAGATATAGCGCCTCCTCAAGTTATTGCAGGTGGTGGTGCAGATATTCTTATTGAATGGATGCCGGCAGCTCTAGCTTCTAGAGAAAAAGGACTTAATCTTGTCAACATAGCACAGCCATTTAAAAACTCTGGAATGATGCTTACTTGCCGTAAAGATTCAGGCATAAGTTCGCCTTCTGACTTCTCAGACAAGACTCTAGGAGTTTGGTTCTATGGTAACGAGTATCCATTCCTGAGCTGGATGAGTAAGCTTAATATGGCTACTGATGGAAGCGCAGGTGGAGTGACAGTATTGAAGCAAGGATGGGGAATAGAGCCTATTCTTCAGAAACAGGCAGATTGCGTGTCAACGATGACTTACAATGAATACTGGCAAGTTATTGATGGTGGTCTTTCAGCTGATGAGCTTGTAGTTTTCTCTTACGAAGACCAAGGTGTTTCAACACTTGAAGATGGCTTGTACGTGTTAGAAGAAAACCTAAGCGATCCTGCCTTTGTTGATAAAGCTGCGCGTTTCCTTCGTGCAAGTATGAAAGGTTGGGAGTGGGCTTCAAATAACTCTGATGCTGCTGCCGATATCGTGCTTGAATATGACATGAGTGGTGCTCAAACTGAAAAGCATCAGCGTCGTATGATGGGTGAGGTTAATAAACTTACTGCAAATGGTGGTAAATTAAATGTTAACGATTACCAGCGTACTGTTGATACTTTGCTTGGCAGTGATTCTGATCCAGTAATTACGGGTCAACCAACTGGAGCATGGACTCACGATGTCTGGAATGCAGCATTTGGTTCGTAATATTTAATATCTAATTTCTTGTAGGAGAATACTATGTCTGTACTAATTAAAAATGGAACAATTGTTAATGCTGATCAATCTTTCAAAGCCGATGTGCTATGTGCAGATGGCAAAATACAGGAAATTGGCAGTAATATCTCAGCGCCTAGCGGCGCTGAGGTCATAGATGCCGCCGGGCAGTTTGTAATGCCCGGAGGTATCGACCCTCATACCCATATGCAATTACCGTTTATGGGAACTGTTGCTAGTGAAGATTTTTATACTGGAACTGCTGCAGGGCTTGCAGGTGGAACTACAATGATTATTGATTTTGTTATCCCCTCTCCTCAAACCAGCATTCTTGAAGCTTATCATCAATGGCGAGAGTGGGCAGAGAAATCAGTTGCTGATTATAGCTTTCATGTTGCCATTACTTGGTGGGATGAAACTGTGCACGCTGATATGAAAACACTAGTTGAAAAATATGGTGTTAACAGTTTTAAGCACTTTATGGCTTATAAGGGTGCAATAATGGCCCCTGATGAAATACTAGTGAATAGTTTCAATAGGGCTTTAGAGTTGGGTGCAATGCCAACTGTTCATGCTGAAAATGGTGAAATGGTTGCGCAGCTTCAACAGAAGATTTTTGATATGGGTATTACTGGCCCAGAAGGACACCCGTTGTCTCGTCCGCCAGAAGTTGAGGCTGAAGCTGCAAATCGAGCTATTAGTATTGCTAATGTATATGGAGTCCCTTTATATATTGTGCATGTTTCTACTAAGCAGTCTTTAGAAGCAATTACTAGAGCAAGAAACTCAGGTCAAAAAGTCTTTGGTGAAGTTTTAGCTGGTCATTTACTTGTAGATGAGTCAGTTTACTTAGATAAAAATTTTGAGAGCGCTGCTGCACATGTTATGAGCCCTCCATTTAGAGCAAAAGAGCATCAGGATGCTTTATGGAAAGGGCTTTTATCTGGTAACTTGCAGACTACTGCGACCGATCACTGTTGTTTTTGTGCTGATCAAAAAGCAGCTGGTAAAGATGATTTTCGTATTACCCCTAATGGTACCGCAGGGATAGAGAATCGAATGGAAGTTTTGTGGCATCATGGCGTTAACACAGGGCTTTTTAATATGAATGAATTTGTTAAATTAACATCTACAAACGCAGCACAAATTTTCAATATTTATCCAAGAAAAGGTAGTATATCTGTTGGAGCAGATGCTGATATTGTTGTATGGGATCCAGAGAAAACTAAGACGATATCTGCTAAAACCCATCACCAGAATATTGACTTTAATATTTTTGAGGGCATGGAGGTCAAAGGCTGCGCCTCGCACACTATAAGTGCAGCAAAAGTTGTCTATGCTAATGGTGAGCTTAAAGTTGAAAGAGGGGCTGGAAGATATGTTGATCGTCCTCCTTACTCTTCCTTCTATCAGGGTTTAGATGTTCAGGCAGAGAAAAATAAACCAAAAGCTGTGAAACGTTAAGATTTGATTAATTTTTTATTGTTTAACTGCGTATTTAACTTGACCAAATGGTCAAATATTTTTCGGAGGAAAATATGAGTAATAACAAAATAAAAAGTGAGGGAGTGAATATTAAGTCACATCGCCTCAGCAAAAAAGAGATTGAAGATAATTTTTCTGATCTTCATGCTCCTTTAACTCCAATAGAGGCATTAATTGAAGCTGATCGATGCTATTTCTGCTATGACGCTCCTTGTACAAAAGCTTGTCCATCAGATATTGATGTTCCAGGTTTTATACAAAGTATTAGGAGTGATAATTTAACGGGAGCAGCAGAGAAAATATTGTCTGAAAATATATTTGGCGGTATGTGTGCTAGGGACTGTCCAACTGAGGAGTTATGTCAGCAAGCATGTGTTCGAAATGATCATGAAGACAAACCAGTTGAAATTGGATTATTACAAAGATACGCTACAGATTCGGTACTAGAGAATGGAGTAAAGTTATTTTCAAGAAAAAAAGATACTGGGAAGTCTATAGCGGTTGTTGGAGCTGGACCTGCTGGTATATCTTGCGCCCATCGTTTATCAGTCTTGGGTCACAATATAACGGTATATGATTCTAAAGATAAACTAGGAGGGCTTAATGAGTATGGAATTGCAGCTTATAAATCCACTAATGATTTTGCACAACAAGAGCTTGATTACATTCTAGATATTGGAGGTATAAATATTCAAACTGGGATGGAGCTAGGAAAACAAATCACTCTTGAAGGTCTTCAAAAGCAATTCGATGCTGTATTTTTAGGTTGCGGGTTAGGTACGGTCAATCAATTGAATTTAGAGAATGAGAATATTTCAGGTGTCATTGATGCAGTTGAGTATATAGCTAATTTAAGACAAACCAGTAATAAAGATGAACTTATGGTTGGGAAAAACATTGTTGTTATTGGTGGGGGTATGACAGCAATAGATATTGCTGTTCAAAGCAAATTACTAGGTGCTGAGCAAGTTACTATAGCCTATAGAAGAGATAAAAATGCAATGGCAGCGAGTGAATATGAGCAGACTTTGGCAAAAAAACATGATGTGCAAATTCAATATAATTTATCACCAAAACAGCTTATCTCTGATGAAAGCAATGTATCTGCAATAGTATTTGATGTTATGTCATCACAAAATGATGGAAGTATAAATGCAACTGGAGAAAGCCTTACATTGAAAGCAGATGTTGTATTTAAGGCAATTGGACAAAAATTAGTTACCGACGGTTTGACTGATAATAGCTTAGAGCTAGAAAAAGGAAGAATAGTTGTTGATGAGAATCGTAAAACTTCATTGACTAAGGTTTGGGCTGGTGGAGACTGTATTCTTGATGGGGATAATCTAACAGTTTCAGCAGTCCAAGATGGCAAACTGGCGGCAATTTCAATAAACGAAACGCTAACGCAAGGAGCATAATATGGCAGATTTAACAAGTAATTTTTTGGGAATAAAGTCACCTAATCCTTTTTGGTTGGCTTCAGCACCCCCTACTGATAAGGCATATAATGTCAATCGTGCCTTTGAAGCTGGCTGGGGTGGGGTTTCATGGAAAACTTTGGGGGAGGACCCTCATATCGTTAATGTTAATGGGCCAAGATACTCGTCAATGATGAGTAATGATCGTCGAGTTATTGGCTTTAATAATATTGAGTTAATTACGGATCGACCATTTCAAGTCAACCTTAAGGAGATGCGCCAAGTAAAAAGAGATTGGCCAGATAGAGCTCTTGTTGCATCTGTCATGTTTCCAATGAATGAAGCGTCTTGGGCAAAGCATATTCCAATTATTGAAGATACGGGTATTGATGGCTTTGAGCTTAATTTTGGATGCCCTCATGGCATGTCTGAAAGGGGGATGGGAGCTGCTGTTGGACAAGTTCCAGAGTATATTAAGCAGGCAACTGAGTGGTGTAAAAAATATGCCACTGTTCCTGTTATTGTAAAACTGACACCAAATATTACTGATGTAATATATCCGGCTGAAGCTTGCCTTGAGGGTGGTGCAGATGCAGTATCTTTAATCAATACTATAAATTCAATAATGAGAGTTGATTATGATAGTTTGACAATGTTTCCAACTACAGGTGGGATGGGTACTCATGGAGGTTATTGTGGTGAAGCAGTAAAACCAATTGCGCTTAATATGGTTGCAGAAATAGCGCGAAATGAAAAAACAAAAAATCTTCCTATTTCTGGCATTGGGGGCGTAACTACATGGAAAGATGCAGTAGATTTTATTGCATTAGGTGCTAGCAATGTTCAGGTTTGTACTGCTGCAATGGTCTATGGTTTTAAGATTGTTGAAGATATGAAAACTGGATTGAGTAACTTTTTAGATGAAAAAGGTATGAATTCAGTCGATGAGCTTATCGGTAAGGCTGTGCCATCGGTTACTGATTGGAAGTTTTTAAATCTAAATCATGTCGACAAGGCAGTCATCGATCAAGAGAAATGTATCAAGTGTGGGCGATGCCATATTGTTTGTGAAGATACTTCTCATCAGGCAATTAAATATTCTGATGATGGAGGTAATAGAGTATTTACTGTTGATGATAATGAGTGTGTTGGATGTAATCTTTGCGTCAGTGTTTGTCCTATCGTTGATTGCATTACAATGGTTGCTATGGAGAGTGGAATTGATCCTAGAACTGGTAAAGAGATTACTTCAGAGCCTGCTGATTGGACCACTCATGAAAATAATCCTATGAAGGTCTCATGAGCAAATGATGGAGTATTGAATGGGTAACTTAACTGTTGAAGCAAAATCTAGACAAAGCTCACGAAGCAAGGAAACTATTCGTGAAGAAAATGAGCTCATTATTCTAGCTGCAGCAGAAAAAGTTTTTGCAATGCATGGTCTAAAAGGCTCT
>Ga0075480_10000886_pt1 | contig 18401 bp, 15 predicted proteins | sample DEB08_DNA_7_FD_81590 | JGI IMG/M metagenome (GOLD analysis project Ga0075480, IMG submission 81590) | Aqueous microbial communities from the Delaware River and Bay under freshwater to marine salinity gradient to study organic matter... | ecosystem: Environmental > Aquatic > Marine > Coastal ... | reverse complement strand
CATATGCCTCAAGAGCCCAAACTTCCATCTCACCGAAACGCTGTCCACCATGCTGAGCTTTACCACCCAGAGGCTGCTGTGTAACAAGTGAGTAAGGACCAACTGCACGGGCGTGAATTTTGTTCACAACCAAGTGGTCTAGTTTAAGCATATAGATCTGACCAACTGTAATTCTCTGAGCGAAAGATTCACCTGTACGTCCGTCATATAGAACAGACTTACCGTCTTCTGAAAGACCGGCTTCAACCATTAACTCTTTGATCTTACTTTCAGGTACACCATCAAATACTGGTGATGCAATATTAAATCCTAGCTTCTTAGCAGCCCAACCAAGGTGAGTTTCAAGAATCTGTCCAACATTCATACGAGAAGGAACACCAAGAGGGTTCAGTATGATATCAATTGGAGTACCATCTTCCATAAATGGCATGTCAGCGATAGGAACTGTAATTGATACAATACCTTTATTACCGTGACGTCCAGCCATTTTATCACCAATAGATAGCTTACGCTTAGCAGCTATGTAAACTTTAACACCTTTGATAACACCTGGGTCTTTACCCTCAGAACTTTCAAGCTGTTCGATACTTTCCTGGTGACGAAGTTTGATGTCTTTCAAACGTAGGTTGAAAGATTTCATTACTTCATCAATCTGATCCTTAGCAGGGCCATCTGGAAGTGTGTAAGTATCGTGGTGACTAGCTAGCTTTCTTAGAAGAACTTTAGTGATCTTTCTATTTGCTGGAATAATAACAGTTGAACCGTCACCTTCCTTACTAACAATGTCAACAGGCAGCTTAGATCCAAGAAGAATTGATCCAAGTTTATCAGCCAAGTCATCCAGGAATTCCTGGTACTGGACTTTATAGTTATTATTCGCTTCTTTGATTTGGCGTTTGATATCAGTCTTAGAAATAGTTGCCTTCGTAGGGTCAACTTTTCTTTCAACTCTGATATCCATCACAACACCATTAACTCCAGATGGAGTGTAAAGCGATGAATCTTTTACGTCTGCAGCTTTATCACCAAAGATTGCACGAAGAAGTCTTTCTTCCGGTGCAAGTTCAGTTTCACTCTTAGGAGTAATCTTACCAACGAGGATATCGCCAGGCTTAACTTCAGCACCTAGACGGATAACACCTTCAGGACCTAAGTTTCTAAGAGCTTCCTCACCAACATTTGGTGTATCTCTAGTGATTTCTTCAGGACCAAGTTTAGTATCTCTTGCCTGAATACTTGCTTCTGCAATGTGAACACTTGTATAGACGTCGTCATGTACAAGTCTTTCACTGATAATGATAGCATCCTCAAAGTTATATCCGCGCCAAGGCATGAATGCAACAAGAACGTTTCTACCTAGTGCAAGCTCACCACCTTGAGTAGCGAAACCGTCTGCAATAACATCGTTCTTTTCTACTTTGTCACCAGCAACAACAATTGGCTTCTGGTTCATACATGTACTTGAGTTAGATCTCATGAACTTATAAAGCTCATGTACTTCGTCTGGTTTCAAATCAGCTTCATCAGCTGGTAGTGTACCATCATCTGTAATAATAATTTTTGTACTTGTAGCACTTGCAACGATACCAGACTTCTTAGCTGAAACAACAGCTCTAGAGTCTTGTGCTACTGTAGCTTCCATACCTGTACCAACTAGTGGTGCTTCAGCACATAGTAGTGGAACAGCTTGGCGCTGCATGTTTGATCCCATCAATGCTCTGTTCGCATCATCGTGTTCCAAGAATGGAATACAACTTGTTGCAGGTGAAACTAACTGCTTAGGAGAAACGTCCATGTGAGTAATTTCATCTGACTCAAAGTCACCAGAGTCACCTTGATGACGGGATAGAACTAAATTGTTTGTAAATTTTCCGTCCTCGATCTCAGCATTTGCCTGAGCGATTACGAATTCTTCTTCTGTATCAGCAGTAACATACTCAAACTCAGTTGTTACTTTACCATCAACAACCTTACGGTAAGGAGTTTCGATGAAACCATATTTGTTAATGCGACCGAAAATAGCCAAAGAAGAAATAAGACCAATGTTTGGACCCTCTGGAGTCTCAATAGGACAAATACGACCATAGTGAGATGAGTGTACGTCACGTACCTCAAAACCAGCACGTTCACGACTTAGACCACCAGGTCCAAGAGCTGAGAGACGTCTCTTAGCAGTTAATTCTGCAAGAGGGTTTGTCTGATCCATAAACTGTGAAAGCTGACTACGTCCATAGAAATCTCTAACAACACTTTGTAAAGCTTTTGGATTGATCAATTTCGAAGGAGTCATTGTATCTGATTCCATATCGAAAAGAGTCATTCTTTCACGAATAAGTCTTTCTGTTCTAGCCAAACCAACACGAATTTGATTCTGTGAAAGTTCACCAACAGTTCTTACACGACGGCTACCTAAGTGATCGATGTCATCAACTCTACCTTTAGAAGTCTTAAGCTTCATGACATACTTTGTCGAAGCTACGATATCTTCAGGTTGTAGAGTTCTTTCACTTGGGTCTACATCAATTTTAAGCTTCTGGTTGATCTTGTAACGTCCAACATAACCAAGGTCATAATGCTTAACATCGAAGAATAGACGTTTAAGAAGCTGTTTAGCATTAGCAGTACTTGGGGGATCACCAGGTCTCATTTTAGAGTAAATAGTCTTCAGAGCAGAATCTGCATCTTCTGAAGGGTCACGCTCTAGTGCTAGGATAAAGGTATTACCTAAAACCTTTGTGTCGACGAATTCAATGCTCTTAATACCCATCTCTTTAAGTGCATCGAGGCTAACTGGATTTAGTGGTTCAAGACCTTTAACTACGATATCGCCATCATCGTTAAGGATGTCTTCAATAGCATATTTATCACTTAAGAATTCATCTTTAGCAAGTTTAGCGATAGTCTCTTTTTCAATACCGTATATTACGTCTAGCAATTCGCGATTTGATTCATAAGCCAACGCTCTTAAGAACGTCGATACCAAAAACTTTCTTCTACGCCGGCGTCTATCAAGATAGATATACATGAGGTCGCTATTATCGTACTGTACTTCCATCCAGGACCCTCTATCGGGGATAATTCTATATGAGTACAGTGTGCGGCCAGCGGTACTTCTGCTTGACTCAAAACAGATACCTGGTGTTCTGTGTAGTTGGCTTATGATTACACGTTCCGCGCCATTGATGACAAAAGTTGCACGGTCAGTCATCATAGGTAAATCACCCATGTAGACTCGATCTTCTATGATCTCACCCTTAGCTTCCGGTGCTGCTTTATTTTCGAGACGGAAAGTCACGTGTAGAGGTACAGCGTATGTTTCACCGTCCTTTAAGCAATCAACCATGGATTTTTTTGGAATACCAAGTTCGTATGAAACGAAGCTAAGATTACAATTTTTGTCAAAACTTTCGATCGGAAATACTTCGCTGAAAGCTTCTTGAAGCCCCTGCATCTCTCTTTTTTCCGGGCTGGTGCCTGACTGCAGGAAGTCTTTGAAAGATTCCAACTGAACAGAAATCAGGTCAGGAATATCAATAACATCGGGCAACTTTCCGTAGTTAACTCGTTTTGACATATTCAAACAAACCTCAATGATGGGATTTTAGTAAAAAATAGTATAGGGGACAGGCTAAAACCTGCCCCCTTATAGGCAAATATATTTATGCTATAGCAGATGTTAAATTACTTAACTTCTACGCTAGCACCAGCTTCTTCAAGCTCAGCTTTGAATTTATCAGCATCGTCTTTGCTAACAGCTTCTTTAACTGGCTTTGGAGCACCTTCAACAAGTTCTTTTGCGTCTTTAAGACCAAGACCTGTGATAGAACGAACAGCTTTGATAACTGCGATTTTGTTAGCGCCCATGTCTGCAAGAATAACGTCAAATTCAGTTTTCTCTTCAGCAGCTTCAGCAGCACCACCAGCAGCAGGTCCAGCAGCAACAGCTACGGGAGCAGCAGCAGTAACGCCCCACTTATCTTCTAGAGCTTTAACAAGGTTAACACAGTCAATAACTGACATGCTTTCAAGCTTTTCAATAACTTCAGCAAGTTCTTTAGATACTTCAACACTAGTTTCTTCTGACATTTCTCAATCTCCGAATATAATTAAGATTCTTTTTTATCTGTATAATTTTTAATAACAGTGGCAATTCCACTGACAGACTGGTTTAGGATACCAGTAAGTTTCTGAGGTCCGGCCATTAGCATACCAAGTACCATTTGGCGAGCTTCATCTTTGCTCGGCATTTCGGCAACTTGTGCAGCCTTTGAACTATCAAGTAGTTCGCCTTCGAAGTATGCAGCTTTGAAAGATACTTCTTCATTGTCTTTAGCGAATTTTTTGATAACTTTAGCCCACTCAGAAGGTTCACCTTCACCATAAACAATCGCTGTGCCGCCGTCTAACTGAAGATCAGCTAGGCCAGAATAATCTTTACCTTCAGCAGCTTTCTTGATCAATTTGTTTTTGTGAACCTGGAAGAGAGCACTTTTCTCTCTTAGTAAGTTTTTTAATTCTTCTTGCTTCTTAACTGGCATACCCATGTAAGAAACTAAAAGAAAACTTCCTGACTCATCCAGAAGACTCTGGATATGTTCTACAATAATTGGCTTTTCCGGTCTCATGATTACACCTTCAGTATATCTTTCAGGTCAATTTTAACTCCCGGACTCATTGTTGCACTAAGAGTACAACTTAGTAGGTAGTTACCTTTGGTAGAAGCTGGTCTAGCTTTAAGGATAGCATTAATTGCTGCCTCAGCATTTTCGACAATCTTATCAGCTTCAAAAGAAACCTTACCTAAAGGCATGTGTGCTACACCACCTTTATCCGCTCTGAATTCAACACGTCCAGCCTTCGATTCCTGAACTGCAGTTGCTGTATCATCAGTAACTGTACCAGTCTTTGGGTTTGGCATTAAGCCACGAGGACCAAGAACACGACCTAAAGTTCTAACTTCTTTCATTGCCGCTGGAGTTGCAACAAGAACATCGAAGTCTGTCCATCCACCTTTAATCTTTTCAATTAAATCAGCAGATCCAACTTCATCAGCTCCTGCGCCTTTAGCAGCTTCTGCAGCTTCGCCTTCGGCAACAACAACAACTTTGATAGATTTACCAGTTCCGTTCGGTAGTGTAACAGCTCCACGAACGTTTTGGTCAGATTGACGTGTATCAATTCCTAGTCTGAAAGCAACATCTAGACTTTCATCGAATTTTGGTTTAGGCATGCTTTGCAAAACCTTAACCGCATCAAGCAATGAATAAGAAGCAGCTTTATCAACAGCTGCGATTCTAGCTTTATAAAGTTTACTACGCTTCATCAACAACCTCCACGCCCATACTACGGGCAGTTCCACTTAGTAGACGGATTGCAGCTTCTTCGCTGTTTACTTTCAAGTCATTTTTCTTAACTTCGGCAATTTCTTTCAATTGCGCTACTGTTACTTTACCTACAAATCCGCTGCCTGGTTTCTGGTGTCCTGAAGCTAATCCTGCAGCCTTCTTAATAAGAACTGGAGCAGGAGGAGATTTAGTGACGAATGTGAAAGAACGATCTTCAAAAACTGTGATCACAACTGGAATAACCATACCTGGCTGTCCCTGTGTCTCAGCGTTGAACGCCTTACAGAAATCCATTATGTTAACGCCTTGCGCACCTAGCGCTGGGCCAACCGGAGGCGCTGGGTTAGCTTGACCCGCCGGAATTTGTAGTCTTATTTCACCTTTTACCTTTTTTGCCATAATCCTTCCCTATAACAGATTAAGAACAAGGTCAATTACTACGCTCTACCTGCCAGTACTCGACTTCGACAGGAGTAGAACGGCCGAATATAGTAACTTCAATCTGAAGCTTACCTCTATCCGGATCAACACTCGTAATGGTACCTTCGAAGTTTTCGAATGCACCGTCTTTAATTTTAACAATATCCCCAGCGTTGAAATCAACTTTAGGCTTAACAGCCGCTTCCTCAGAAGCTGTAAGTTGGTTTCTGATCTCATCAATTTCTTTGTCACTCAAAGAAACTGGTGAATCACCACCAAGGAAATTTATAATTCCGTTTGTATCTTTGATGAAGTACCAGACATCCTCACGGATTTTATTACTGTCATCAGTCAAATCTACATTAACGAAAATGTATCCTGGAAAAAATTTACGATTAGTCGTAGTCTTTTTTCCACGCTTGATTTCGGTCACTTTTTCTTGAGGAACAAGAACTTCAAATACATAGTCATCCATCTGCTCCTGAGGGATTCTCTTTTCAAGAGACTCTTTCGCTCTCATTTCTTTACCAGATAGAGTCTGAACTGTATACCATTTTTTCATTTCTTTTTCCGAATTTAATCGCTTTTTTCCTCAAGGAAATTCGACTAATATCAACCTATTAACCATTGAATTGCTTTACCAAAAACCGCGTCTACCACCGCTACAAAAGAAGCTAGGAGAAGACAGGCTACAGTAACGACAATAGTCGACTCAATCAGCTCGCGCTTCTTGGGCCATGAACACTTTTTAAGTTCTTCAACAGTGCTTACTGTGTATTTACTAAACCTACGTATAGGATTGCTCATTACTGATATCCAGTTTCTTTTTTAAAAATGGCAGGAGGGACAGGGCTCGAACCTGCGACCGTCGGTTTTGGAGACCGATGCTCTACCAACTGAGCTACCCACCTACCTTTGATTTTTACCTAGTTTCTCTGTACAGGGTGTGCCTACGGACTTTCGGGTTGTATTTTTTCATTTCAATACGACCAGGTGTATTAGTCTTATTTTTCGTAGTAGAATACGTTCTTTCTCCAGTTTCTGTACACTGAAGAGTGATCGTTTCTCTAGCACCTTTCTTAGCCATAATTAGGCTCCTGTTTTACAGAGTGTCTGACTCTATTACTTAACAATTGAAGTAACAGTACCAGCACCAACCGTCTTACCACCTTCGCGGATAGCGAAACGTAGTTTCTCTTCCATAGCGATAGGAGTAATTAGTTCAACTTGAATTGTTACGTTATCACCAGGCATAACCATGTCTTTACCTTCCTCAAGAGAAATTACACCAGTAACGTCTGTTGTACGGAAGAAGAACTGAGGTCTGTAACCTGCGAAGAATGGCTTATGACGACCACCTTCTTTCTGTGAAAGAATATAAACTTCACCTTTGAAATCTGTGTGAGGAGTAATTGTACCTGGAGCAGCAAGAACCTGTCCACGCTCAACTTCATCCTTCTTAGTACCACGAAGAAGTGCACCAATGTTATCACCAGCTTCACCGCGCTGAAGAAGCTTGCGGAACATTTCAACACCAGTACAAGTAGTCTTAGTAGTATCTTTGATACCAACGATCTCTACTTCGTCATTGACATTGATTACACCGCTTTCAACACGACCAGTAACAACAGTACCACGACCTTCAATTGAGAATACGTCCTCAATAGGCATTAGGAATTTCATGTCAACTGGACGATCCGGAGTTGGGATATACTCGTCAACAGCAGCCATAAGATCCATGATACACTTAGCATCGTCTGAAGATGAATCACCAGACTCTAGAGCTTTAAGAGCAGAACCAGAGATAACTGGAATGTCATCACCAGGGAACTCGTACTGACTCAAGATGTCACGAATGTCCATTTCAACTAGCTCAAGCATTTCTTCGTCGCCGTCTAGCTGATCAGCTTTATTAATGAAAACTACGATTGCTGGAACACCAACCTGACGAGCAAGTAGGATGTGCTCACGAGTCTGAGCCATAGGTCCGTCAGTTGCAGCAATTACAAGAATAGCTCCGTCCATCTGAGCAGCACCAGTGATCATGTTTTTAACATAGTCAGCGTGACCAGGACAGTCAACGTGTGCATAGTGACGGTTAGTCGTTTCATACTCAACGTGAGAAGTATTAATGGTAATACCACGAGCCTTCTCTTCTGGAGCGTTATCGATATCAGCGTAATTCATGGCCTCTCCACCCATAGCATGAGCGAGAATTGTGGTAATGGCAGCAGTTAACGTGGTTTTACCATGGTCCACGTGGCCGATTGTACCAATATTTACGTGAGGCTTAGTTCTTTCGAATGTTTCCTTAGCCATTTTCTATATTTCCTTTATCCACGTTTGTGTTTCTATATCTATAAACTGGAGCCTACGAGCAGATTTGAACTGCCGACCTCATCCTTACCAAGGATGCGCTCTACCCCTGAGCTACATAGGCCAACTTTACAAGGGCAAAGAATATATGCTCCTTGCCTTTGTTGTCAATGCATCTTTTTTTAACTTTTAAGCTTTTCTTAAGATTCGCTTTCACCCTTAACGTCTTCTTCAACGCCAAGACCTTCTAAAGCAGAATCAAAAATGTCACCAATTCCACCGAATCCTTCAGCTTGTGCTGGAGCTGTGAAATTCTCATCTCTGCGAGATCTCATACTTAGCGCAATTCTTCTTTCATCAGTATCAATCTTGATAACTTTAGCTTCGATTTCATCACCTAAGTTTAGAACATCTTTAACTCTGTTCACTTTCTTATCACTCAATTGAGTAATGTGAATCAATCCGTCGATACCATTGACTAGCTCTACAAAAGCTCCATAAGAAGTAATCTTAGTAACTTTACCTTTAACTAGATCGTCAATCTTAAACAACTCATTGATCTTTTCCCAAGGATCTTCATGTAGCTGCTTAATACCAAGTGAAATTCTCTGCTGCTCTGGATTAATCTCCAATACAACAGCTTCAACTTCATCACCTTTCTTCAATACTTCAGCAGGGTTATTGATTTTGCGAGTCCAAGACATATCTGATACGTGAATCATACCATCGATATCATCCTGAATTTCAACAAACGCACCATATGAAGTAAGGTTTCTAACTTTACCTTTAACAGTAGAGTTAATTGGATATTTCTTAGCAATAACTTCCCACGGATTCTCTGTAGTTTGGCGAAGACCCAGTGAAATCTTCTTAGCTTCTGGCTGAATATCAAGGATAATCGCCTCAACCTCTTCACCAACCATTAGAACGTCACTTGCACGAGTAATTCTCTTAGTCCATGACATTTCTGATACGTGGATAAGTCCCTCAATACCTTCATCAATTTCAACAAATGCACCATAAGGCATGATGTTGACAACTTTACCTTTGATAGAAGTATTAACAGGGAATCTTTCTTTGATTTTCTCCCAAGGATCTTTGCTCTTCTGCTTAAGCCCTAGTGAAACTCTTCTCTTCTCGTTATCGATATCGAGAATCATAACTTCAATTTCATCACCAATAGCAAGCATTTCTGATGGGTGAGAAATTCTTCCCCAGCTCATATCAGTAATGTGAAGTAGTCCGTCCATTCCATTAAGATCAATGAATGCACCGAAATCAGTAATATTCTTAACAACACCCTTACGAACATCATTAATCTTGATTTCTTTAAGTAGAGCTTCTTTCTGCTCTTCGCGAGCTTCTTCTAGAAGTTCTCTTCTTGAAAGAATGATATTCTTTCTATCAACATTAATTTTAAGAACTTTAAAATCGTATTCTTTATTAAGGAAATCGTCAAGATTTCTAACAGGTCCAATATCAACATGTGAACCAGGAAGGAATGCATCTACACCAATATCAATAATTAGACCACCTTTAACGCGGTACTTAACTAAACCTTTAACGATGTCACCTTCATTTCTTTCAACAAGAAGCTTATCCCAAGACTTCTGAAGCTCAGCTTTCTGAACGCTGATTTCAGGCATGTTATTTTCATCTTCGATTGTTTCAAGAAGAACATCGATTTCAAGACCAGTTTCTACACTATCCCAGTCTCTGAACTCATCTTTAGATACAAAACCTTCAGCTTTATAGCCGATGTCGATCAAGGCACCGTTATCTCTTTTTTCTACAACACGGCCGGATACTAATTTACCTTCAACGTAATTCTTAGTACTTGAATCGACTTCACCAAGCAAGTCGTCCATGCTCGGCATATTTTCCAGGCTTACAAATTCCATAATAAATAATCAGACTTTCAAGAATTAATTTTCCATCAAGTCATTTTGGGTTAATTGTTAACAATTTATATATAATTATCACGTTTTACTCAAACGTGATTAGACAAAAATGGTCGATACAAGTAACGCATGTTGGTATTTAATCAAACTTACTTACTTCTTTTTTAACCTTTTTTTTATTCAAGATCTTAAGCTTGAGCAGATTTGATATTCCCATACTAGAAACTAATGTAGAATTTCAACTGCTTACATGGAGGCCAAACTAGATGTCTGAAGTCACCCTTCCCGATAGTCTTCTGGGTAATTGGATATGGAGTAAAAACGACTCTTCCAGCGAACGTGAATCTCATGTACTATTTAGGAGAGAATTCACACTCAGTGAAACACCCGCTCTTGCAGAACTTTGGATAAGCTGCCACACCCACTTTAACCTTTATATTAATGAACAGCATGTTAGCTTTGGCCCCAGCCCCTCTAATAAATCCTTCTCATATGCACAATACTTAAATATCACCTATCTTCTTCAAACGGGCAAAAATGCAATCTGCATTCAAGCAAATAACGCGCAGATATCAAGGTACGGAAACACAAGACAAGAAAATGGACTTTGGTGTCAAATTAATATCGACAACGACGCTCAATTTTCCACAGATACTGAATGGCTTGTGAAAGATGCAACTCACATGCTACCTAATCAATTCCGTATTTCATCGGCTTTAGGCTTCATCGAAACACAAGATCTAAGAAAATACGATAGTTCTTGGAAACAAATCATAAAACCTACCAACTCAGATGCCATAAAAATTGAAGGTCATAAAGAATGGGATGAAGCAAGCATAATAGCTCCTATTAATGAAAATAGAATTATCGCTCAAAACCTTCCTGAATTCACTAGCTCCCTTCAAGGATTTAAAAATATAGCTGCAAGAGGCACTACACAAAAAAAGAGAGCCTCCATTTCAGTAGAGTTTCATGCAATAGCAAAAGAAGAAGGCACATATGTCGCTCACAGCTTTTTCAAAAGCGATAAAGCTCTTGAAGATAATATCTTTGTACACTGTGATGATTCGTACAAATTTTTCTTTAATGGCAAACTGGTTAACTCTCAAGGCGATAAAAGGTCTCTTAATGGCGCTGACCCAAGTTGGCTTAAACCCCTAAAATGTCTAGAAGGCAATGAGTCACAGCCTTTTGGGACTGGAACTGTTACTGAAGGCTGGAACAGCCTAATAATCATAATGTATTGCGACCACAATACTCCTGGCATCACAATTAATTTTGAGAACCTGGCATCTTCCGATGTTCATATTGTTCAAGACCCAATTGAAGAGGCAGATTACGGCTGGAAAATGGCTGGCCCGTTAAAGATTCCATTTTCACATATCTCTGGCCTGTTAAATTTTGAACAAATGGAGCAGTTCGCCTATCACAACTTAAGGCCAACTGACCACTCAGCGTACTTAATGTCTTTAGACTTCATCGCCTCCTCAACCGAAAGTGAACCACTTGGATTTCTTGAACTCTACACAAATGATTATGTAATTCTTGATGCAGGAAAATGCCTAACTGGTTCAGCTCTTTTAACTCTTTCAGGAAATTCTGGAGACCAAATAGACATTATATATGGTGAAATCTGTCAAGATGGTAAGCTCATTCCTCTACACTCAAGCCACGGAAGAAAAGTAGACTCTATCATTTTATCTAATGATGAGATTGAATGGTCGAGTCAATCTAAGAGATCTTTTAGATATATTGGCATTCATGTTCGTGATGCTAAAGAAAGTTGCTTCATAAAAAACCCTGATGTCAGGGTCATTTCTGTTCAAGAGGAAATCAAAGGCAAGTTCTCATGTAATGACGAGGTCATGAACAGTATTTACCAGACTAGCTTACAAACCCTAGAAAGCTGCACTCAATATAACTTCATCAGCACACCTTCCGGCGATAATTGCCAATATATTGCAGATGCTGCCATCCAGGCAATGACCAGCTTTCAAACTTTAGGAACTACTGATTTATCCAGAAAAGCTCTTATTGAATTCATGCTAAGCCAATTTGAAACTGGTGAAATGCCTGGTGCATGCCCTAGTGATATTTATTTCAACATTCCAGACTACCCTCTTCACTGGGTAAAATGGCTTCAAAAGCATTTACTCTTCACTGATGACAAAGAACTTCTTAAAGAGTGCCTTTCATGTTTAGTTCACCTACTAGATTATTATAATAGTTTGGCCATCCCAGACTATGGTGTGCTTGGGGCCGACTTGGGAAATATCTGTTTTCTTGACCATGATGACATCGATCGAAGAGGAGTTGTAACTGGGCTTAACGCACTTTACTGTAGAGCTCTTCTATGCGCTGCATGGATTTTTGACTACGCCAATGACCCAGATGCTGCAGCTCAAGTAAAAGCAAGAGCGTCTAAAGTTGCAAAAACAATGCGAGAGCTTACCTGGGATGAAGAAAGAGGCTTATTTGCAGACTGCTATGTTGATGGAGAACGCTCAAACTCTTACACAATGCAAACAAATATCCTAGCTCTCTATGGAGCTTTAGCTGATGGAGCAAACTATCAAACAATATTTGATAATCTATTCCTAAGCGAATCCCCATTCAACAAACTACCTACCAGCAACAAAATGAACCCTTTCTTTAACTATTTTGTTCTGGAAACTGCATTTAGCTTAAATAGACGTGAATGGGCTACAGACTACACTAAATGGTACTGGGGAGACATGCTCAAAGCCGGTGCATCAACTTGGTGGGAGTTCTTCAATCCACTCCTAAATATGGCACCATCATTAAGCTCAAGCCTGTGTCATGGATATGGAGTTTCGCCAAACATCTACATCTACAGTGATATTGTAGGCGTACGACCAGCAGCTCCAGGATTTAAGCAAATTTACTTTAACCCTTTACCGGGAGCAGTAGAATGGGTGAAATCTAAAATTCCAACTCCACATGGCTATATTAGTGTTGATTGGATGACCAATAGAGAAGGTGGACTCGACATTGAAATAAAATCAAATTATGAGTTAGATGTGATTTCTGAACTACCTCCTGAACTTGTTGCAGTATCAACTGTTCATGTAAGCGAAGAAGTGAACATTATAAGTGATATGGAATAGTTCAAAGGACTACTTGCAACTCTTAAATACGCTGTTATATTCGCTCCCTTTTAAAATTTTTACGCATAATAAATTTCAGGAAAGTTGAAGGATTCATAAAATGTACGCAGTTATTGAAACAGGCGGAAAACAGTACAAAGTTCAGGAAGGTGATGTTTTACAGGTAGAACGCCTGAATGAAGATGCAAAAGCCTTTGATAAAGTTTTAGCAGTTGGTGGCGATGAGCCAAAATTTGGCAACCCACTTGTAGATGGAGCTTCAGTAGAGTTCGAGCTTCTTGGCGAAAGCAAAGCTAAAAAGATTGTTGTTTTCAAAATGAAACGCCGCAAAAGCTACAGAAGAACAAAAGGTCACAGACAGACTTACAGCACTGTTAAGATCACTTCTATCAAAGCTTAATAGCTTTAATAAGTTTTTTTAAGGCCATCCTATTAGGGTGGCCTTTTTTATTTACCTTAAAACCAGACCTCCCCACCCTGCCCTATCATCCCAAGACAAACCCGGATAACGCCCCAAGCCTGTAATCTTAGTCATTCTTCTATTGTAAGACCTAACTAAAGCCATCAAAGAATTAAGCTTAAAGCCCTCATAAGAATCTTCCAATAAGGCTTTAACCACAAAAAAGCCAAAGGGAGAAACAGACTTCACATTAACTCCCCACGCAGCCTTGATAAACTTACGAGTTTTTTCGGACATCTCATTCAATGTGGGTTTTTGGCCTCTCGGTCTAAAATCATAAGCTTCTTTGGATTCTGGAGAAGCATAAAAAACTGAAATATTCTTATTGGCCAACATTGGTTTCAAAGCCTCAGCATGACAAGTATCAAAGATAAGTAAAGTCTTAGCTTTCAGCTTATTCAGCAGGCTAGCAAATCTACGAGTCGGGTACTCAGCTCCATTATTTAAAATAATCTGTTTTTTAGAGCTTTGATGACTAACAAAATAAAGAATTAAACGTTTGCCTTTAAAATTTTTAAGGTAAAACTCCAAAGCCCCGGCCCGATCATGTTCAATAAGCTTGATATTACTCTTTGGAATCTTCCAATAATCAATGCAAATATTTTCAAAGAGCTCTTGAGACATTTTCCATGACTCTAAATCATTCCAAAAACCAGAATACTCCCAGTTTCTGTAAAGGAGGACGTACGTCTCTTTTGCCTGCTCTATTCCTTCAAAGCTTTTCAAGCTTCTATGAACTGAAGTATAGAGAGACTTCTCCTCCTCATTTAATTGAACTTTTCCCGAAAAATGGCTACAGGAAATAAACAAAAGTATCGTTATAGTAGTAAATATGCGTAAAAATTTAGGATTCATCCCAAACTCTGTGTAAAATAATTAATAAGCATGTTGCACTATACGCTGATTAAATTGATAATAAAGTATTATATATACTGACGCAGGAAAAATACAGGAGATACCATGGCTGCAATTGTTTCAAAACTGAATTCAATACTTGTAACCGGCGTTCAAGAAGGCGCTTCCGATTGGCATATTCGAGAAGGGCACGCAATCGTCCTTAGAATTGATGGTACTCTTCATGAAATCGAAGGTTTTGTACCAGACAAAGAATTTTTCATGTCCGCTGTTCGCGAAATCACCAATGAAAGAATGATTGAAGTCTACGAAGAAACGGGTGATGCTGACTTTGCATTTGAAGAAGAGGGTGCTGGTAGATTCCGTGCAAACCTCCATAAGCAGAGAGGCCTAATGGCCATGACACTCCGTCATGTTAAAAGTAACGTCCCTCCACTTGAATCACTTGGTCTTCCTCCTATTATTCACAACATAGCAGAATATGAGCGTGGTATCATTCTAGTAACTGGTACAACTGGTTCTGGTAAATCAACCACTATGGCCTGTATGCTAGAATATATGAATACTCACAAAAATAGGCACATCATCACAATTGAAGACCCAATTGAATATGCCTTTACTGATAAGAAATGTATTTTTGAGCAACGTGAAGTTGGCATTGATGTTAACACCTTTGAATCCGCCCTTTCTCACTCACTTCGTCAAGATCCTGACGTAATTGTTGTTGGTGAGATGCGTGATAGAACTAGTTTAGAAGCAGCAATTACAGCTTCCGACACTGGTCACTTGGTTATGTCTACTCTACATACAGCTAATGCAGGTCAATCAATCAACCGTATTTTAGATATGTATCCTCATGAAGAAAGAGATGCCATGAGAAAAGCTTTAGCAGAAAATGTAAAAGCTATTGTCTGTCAAAGACTTGTTCCGAGAGCATCTGGTAAAGGCGTCGTTCCTTGTAATGAAATCCTAATCAGCACTTCTACTATCAAGAAGCTAATTCTAGAAGACCAGATCGATCGCCTTGAGAATGCTATCGCTGCAGGTAGAGAAGTTGGTATGATGACATTTGACCAAAGACTTCTTGAACTTGTTAATGAAGGTTTAATTACCGAAGAAGCTGCACTAGAGAAATCAAACAACCCAGAAGCTCTAACAATGAACCTAAAAGGTATCTTCCTCGGAACAGACAGCGGAATCTTATAAAGAATCGATTTTCGCTTGGTCTCCACCGTTTAATATTTGGAGAGCCTCACCGATCAAATATAGAGACCCGACGATTATTGTATTGTCGGGTTTTTCTATTTTAGCAAGAGCATCCTTCACCTTCCCTGTACCAAGCACAGATACGCCTTTCCTCTTAGTATATTCTTCTAATTCAGATGCTGTTGATGATCTTTCATTTGAAACTTCTACAAAATAGAAGGATTCTGCTTTTTGGGATAAAATATCGATAACTTCTTGCCAATTTTTGTCTGATAGAATTCCACAAATGAAATGACTCTTTTTATTTGGGCGCAATTCCTCTAGAGAATCAACAAGAGCCTGAGCCCCAACTGGGTTATGGGCACCATCTAAAATTAATCCATCTGATCTGAGCTCCATTCTCCCTGGCCAAATAAATGATTCCATTCCAGCAATTGCATCCTGCAATGAAACCTCCAACTTATCTGCAAGAACTTCTAAAGCAGCAATCGCAATCGAAGCATTCTCACACTGATATAGGCTAATTGATGGAATTTTAACAGATTGTTTAAGCTTATGAGATTTATAAGATAAGTCTCTGAAAACTCTACCCTCTTCAGAAATAACCTTGGATAACTCAATAGAAAAATCTTCATTTCTAAAAAGTACAGGTGAGTCCCTCTTCAAAGACAATTCCTTATAGTAGTCGCAGATAACTTTCTTCGTATCACCACAAATAAAAGGAATTCCAGGCTTAACGATACCTCCTTTTTCATAAGCAATCTTTTCTAAAGTATCTCCTAAATATTGAGTATGATCCAGTTCAATATTAGTAATTATAGATAATAATGGATTTACTACATTTGTTGCATCTAAACGACCACCCATTCCAGTTTCCCACACAACCACATCAACTTTAGATTCTTTAAAAATCAACAAAGCTGCTGCAGTCAACACCTCGAAATATGTAGGTCTAACACCAGTAATTTTTGTTAGTTGAGGCTCTAAACTGGCAATTTCACTTATAGCAAGAGCAACCTGTTCTTCGCTAACTTCCTTGCCATTAATTCGCCAACGCTCGGTAAATCTGTAAAGAAAAGGTGAAGAATAGAATCCTGTTTTTAAGTGACAATTTTTTAGTGCTGCAGCTAAAAAAGAGCAAGTTGAGCCTTTGCCATTAGTCCCAGCCACATGTACAAATTTTAAATCTTTTTCTGGATTTTCGAGAAGATCGCAAAGAGCGATCATATTTTCTAGTCCAAGCTTAATTCCAAAGACCAATAAGGAATCTAAGTATTCGTGAGCTTCTTCGTAAGTCATTTTTTATTTGCCAAAAGCATTATTCTGCCAGCAGCATATCCAGCACCAAAACCATTGTCAACATTTACGACTGTAAGGCCACTAGCACAGGAATTTAACATACCTAACATGGCACTTATTCCTCCTAAAGATGCTCCATAACCAGAACTTACAGGAACTGCCACCACGGGAACTTTCACAAGCCCACCAACAACACTCGGAAGAGCTCCTTCCATCCCTGCACAAACAATGATACAATCAGCACTCAAAAGTTTATCTCGATTTGCCAATAACCTCTGCAGACCAGCCACACCGACATCAACAAGCAATTCAGCATCCGCGCCAAACATTTTACAGGTAAGCAAAGCCTCTTCTGCGACATTCACATCCGATGTTCCAGCACATATGACCAATACTTTGCCTTCTAGACTCTTAGGAGGTAACTTGAAAATACAGTTAGCTCGAGAGTTAAATTCACAATCAGGCAATTCAGATAAGATTGTTTCAGATGTACCTTCTGGAACCCTAGTTACAAGAACCTTTCCTGACTTCTCGAGTACAACTTTTGCAGCTTTAACTATTTGCTCTACAGTTTTTACTCTTCCATAAACTACTTCCGGAAGTCCACACCTTGCTTCTCTTTGTAGATCAACGACTACATCCTCCATAACTTCCAATTGGTTGGATTGCAGCTCATTCTTTACGTCATCAATTGTCTTAACGCCATCTTTCAATGCTTTAAGCAACTCATCTAAGTTCATTAAAATATCCTGAAATTGTGAATTCCGCTAAATATGTCTTGTCACTTCAAAATCAGCCGGTTATATTTGGCTGTGTCTGGCCCCGTATTATACGTTATTGGGCTTCGAATACCAGTAAAACCATACTAATAGAGTTAGAGTGTAATTTTTAATGAAAATATTTTTATACATAATTGCCCTGAGCCTTGTAACTTCCCTATCTGCTCAAAATGACGTCAAAGAGACTAGAAAGCAGGAAAAAGACCCTGAAGAAGTAAGGGAAGAAAAAGAAAAGCTCATGAAAGAGCAAATGGCTAAAATCGAAGCTCAAGCAGAAAAAGGCAACCGTGCAGCCATTCTCGAAGTCGGCAACAACTATTTCTATGGTAGAGGCGGTGTAGAACAAGATTTAAAGAAAGCCATTTTCTGGTATCAAAAAGGTGCTGATTTAAACTCAAGGCAATGTCAATTCAACCTCGCTGGGTGCTATGTACGTGGAACTGGTGTTAAACAAGATGTAGAGAAAGCTCTTGAGTTATATATGATTGCAGCAGACTTCGGACTAAAAGAAGCAAATATTAACGCTGCACTTATCTTGGATAGCCTTAGAAGATATGAAAAAGCAAGACTCTATTTCACAAAAGCAGCAGCTCTAGATGATGCAAGAGCTACTAAGAAGCTTGCCCACTATTATGAGCACGGCCTAGGCGGAGACCAGAAACATGCAGTAGCTGCTCAACTTTACCTAAAAT
>Ga0075480_10000883_pt1 | contig 18417 bp, 18 predicted proteins | sample DEB08_DNA_7_FD_81590 | JGI IMG/M metagenome (GOLD analysis project Ga0075480, IMG submission 81590) | Aqueous microbial communities from the Delaware River and Bay under freshwater to marine salinity gradient to study organic matter... | ecosystem: Environmental > Aquatic > Marine > Coastal ... | reverse complement strand
GGAAGGATTCAAACGGTGCGTTTTGAAAAGCAACACTGCTTTAGCATTTTTTTTTCGAGGTTTGCAATCAGTCAAATCCTTCCTCGTTCGAGAGACAAAAATACAGCTTTTTTTTTATTGACACTTATTTATTTTTTTTCAAGTAAAAATAATCTCGAATACAATAAGGATACTTTTTCAGCTCTACCGCTTTTATTCTTTAAAAAAAGAAACTACTTTGCAGTTCCTAAACAAACATTAAAGCACTATGCATATTGCTATCGCTGGAAACATTGGGGCAGGAAAAACAAGCCTCACTGAACTTTTGGCAAAACACTACAACTGGGAGGCACATTTTGAAGATGTTATTGACAATCCTTACCTAGATGATTTTTACAACCACATGGAACGTTGGTCATTCAATCTTCAAATTTACTTTCTAAAAAGCCGCTTTCAACAATTATTAGCGATAAAAAACAATCCTAAAACCATCATTCAAGATCGAACAATTTACGAGGATGCACATATTTTTGCTCCAAACTTAAAAGCTATGGGTTTGATGAACCTAAGAGATTTTAAAAATTATCAAGAGCTTTTTGAGTTGATGGAGTCTTTGATTAAAGGACCTGATTTACTTATTTATTTACGCAGTAGCATTCCTAATCTGGTTAATAAAATTCATAAAAGAGGACGGGATTATGAAACTTCGATCAGCATTGATTATTTAAGCCGTCTCAACGAACGATATGAAGCATGGACCTCGACTTATGACAAGGGAAAAATTGTAATTATCGATGTTGATAATATGGACTTTGTTGAAAATGAAGAGGATTTAAAACACATTATAGGAAAAATAGATGCTGTTTTTTGAAAATTCAACTCTAAATGCTTCAGGCTTAAGGAGACAAAAAAAAGAGGTTGAAATTCAACCTCTTTTTTTTTTAAATAACTCAAACTCTGTTACTCTTTTTCGTCTTTTTCTTCTTTAATAGTAACTTCAACAACCATTTCTTTTTCAGAATCTGAAGTTACATTTACTGTGTATTCCTCATCCTCTGTAGCCTTTGTGTCAGTAACAACCACCTCGATGGTGTTTGACTTATTTTGCGCTTCTACATAGGCTGCAACAGCGTCTTGATTCATTGCTATACTCGGTGCAATAACCAATGCAACTACAGACATTAATTTGAGTAAGATGTTCAATGAAGGTCCTGAAGTATCTTTAAAAGGATCACCCACAGTATCACCAACTACAGCAGCTTTATGAGCATCTGTTCCCTTTCTTCCTTGTTCTTCTATCATTTTTTTGGCGTTATCCCAGGCACCACCCGCATTCGACTGGAAAATAGCCATCAAGACCCCACATGTAGTAACACCAGCAAGAAGTCCTCCTAGCATTTCAGCTCCACCAAAAAATCCTACTCCTACAGGAACCACTATTGCTAGTACCCCTGGTAAGACCATTTCTTTAATAGAAGCTTTAGTAGAGATTGCTACACACTTATCGTATTCTGCTACTCCATCTGCAGCGTCAAATATCTTGCGGTCTGCAGCAGAAGCTTTAGACATGTCTGAATTGTTTTTTCGCATGACTTCCAAAGCAGCTTTCAATGCAGGAATGTCTCTAAACTGTCTTCTTACCTCTTCAATCATTGCCATCGCAGCTCTACCAACTGCATTCATAGACAATGCAGAAAAAACAAAAGGCAACATACCTCCTACCAAAAGTCCAGCCATGATTTTGGGCTGTGCAACATCAATAGCAGGAATATTTGCTGTTTTCATGTAAGCTGCAAACAATGCCAAAGCTGTCAAAGCAGCAGAAGCAATTGCAAATCCTTTTCCAATTGCAGCAGTAGTATTTCCTACAGCATCTAATTTGTCTGTACGCTCTCTTACTTCGGGATCAAGTTCTGCCATTTCAGCAATTCCCCCAGCATTGTCAGAAATAGGTCCATAAGCATCTACAGCTAATTGAATACCTGTATTCGCCAACATACCCACAGCGGCAATCGCAATTCCGTAGAGTCCTGCAAAATAATGAGAAACTAGTATAGCTCCAGCAATTAGAATAATGGGGATTGCAGTGGACATCATCCCCACTCCTAAACCAGAAATAATATTTGTTGCAGCACCTGTTTCAGACTGCTCTACAATTGATTTTACAGGTTTAGTACCTGTACCTGTGTAGTATTCCGTTACTTTTCCAACAGCCAATCCAGCAATCAAACCTGCGATTGTGGCAAAAAAGACTCCAAGAGCTCCAGAAGGCAATCCTTCAACTGATTCTGGAATAAAAGCTTGAATTAAAAAATAGGAGGCTACCAACATCAATCCTGCTGAACCAAACTCTCCTAAGTTTAATGCTTTGTGGGGAGAACCTCCCTCTTTTACTCGAACAAAAAAAGTTCCAATGATAGACATCACAATACCTACAGCAGCTAAAGCTAGTGGCAGATACACTGCCCCCAATCCGTCAAAATCAGGAGTTACTATCAACGCGCCTAAAACCATTGTCCCTATGATTGAACCTACATAGGACTCAAAAAGGTCAGCACCCATTCCGGCTACATCTCCTACATTATCTCCTACATTATCAGCTATCGTTGCTGGATTTAAAGGGTGGTCTTCGGGAATTCCTGCTTCAACTTTCCCTACCAGGTCTGCTCCTACGTCTGCGGCTTTGGTATAAATACCTCCACCTACACGTGCGAACAAAGCTATAGACGAGGCTCCTAATGAAAATCCTGAAAGTACGTTCAGTACTTCCGTAATTTCCCAGCCTTGACCACTGTATATTGCAAAAAGACCACTTAGCCCTAATACACCAAGACCAACTACTCCCAAGCCCATTACTGCTCCACCAGCAAAAGCAACTTCTAATGCTTTACCTAGAGAAGTTCTAGCAGCATTTGTAGTTCTTACATTCGCTTTAGTAGCAACTTTCATACCGATGAATCCTGCAAGAGCAGAACAAATAGCTCCTACTATAAAGGATACAGCTACCATCCCGTTTGAACCAGCTTCTGACTGCCCTTTGAAAAATAATAGGACAGCTACTGCAGCTACAAAAACTGATAATATTTTGTATTCTGCTTTTAAAAATGACATTGCACCGTCTGCAATATTTTTTGCAATTCGTGCCATTTTCTCATTTCCTACTTCTTGTTTAGATACCCAATTGTTTTTAATAAAAACAAAGAGTAATGCTAGTACTCCAAATGCGGGTAGTAATTGTATGAATAATTCCATCTTAGTTTTTTGTTTGAAAAGTGTGCGTAAAAATAGTAAAACAATCTAGAATACAAAACCTGATAAAACTGGAGCAATCCAGTGGTAATAGCAAGCTTTTTCTAGGGATTTAAGGCTTAATTTCATTAACGATACATGACTTTTTTAACCGATTTAATCACATCCTGGTGATTGGGCAACCATTCTTCTAGTAAAACTGGAGAATATGGCGCGGGGGTGTCTGCAGTATTTATTTTTTCGACGGGAGCGTCTAAGTAATCAAATAATTCGTTTTGCACCTGATAGGTGATTTCTGTAGATATATTACCAAAAGGCCATGATTCCTCTAAAATCACCAAACGGTTAGTTTTCTTCACAGACTCAAAAATAGTTTTATAGTCTATGGGGCGAATGGTGCGCAAATCGATTACCTCAACATCAATTCCTTCTTTTGACAATTCCTCTGCGGCAATCAACCCTTCTTTTAAAATTTTTCCGAAAGAGACCAAGGTGATGTCTTTTCCTGGTCTTTTTATATCAGCAACACCTATTGGTAGAGTATACTCTCCTTCTGGAACCTCCCCTTTATCCCCATACATTTGTTCTGACTCCATAAAAATCACTGGATCGTTATCTCTGATCGCAGACTTTAATAATCCTTTGGCATCATAAGGGTTTGAAGGAACAATTACTTTGAGGCCAGGGCAGTTAGCATACCAGCTCTCAAACGCTTGAGAATGTGTTGCTGCGAGCTGACCTGCAGAGGCCGTAGGACCACGAAATACGATAGGACAAGGGAACTGTCCACCTGACATTTGTCTAATTTTTGCAGCGTTGTTAATAATCTGATCGATACCTACTAACGCAAAATTAAACGTCATATATTCAATTATAGGTCGGTTTCCAGTCATTGTAGACCCAACACCAATACCTGAAAATCCAGCTTCTGAAATTGGGGTATCAATGACACGCTTAGGGCCAAATTCGTCTAACATACCTTTGGATGCTTTATAAGCGCCGTTGTATTCTGCTACTTCTTCACCCATTAAATAGATGGTTTCATCTCTTCTCATCTCCTCACTCATAGCCTGAGCTATTGCTTCTCTAAATTGAATGGTTTTCATCGTTTAAATTGCATTTGAGCGCAAATTTAATCATTAATTATCTATTATCTCTACTCAATAAACAAGGAATACTTACGTTTGTATTAAACCTTTAGTAAATACATTTGGTCTCAAAGCTATTGGGTCCAATAAAATTTTTATAAATGAAGTTAATTCAGATGACCGTCCGTGGAATCTCCTACAGCGAAACCCAAACTGGAGCCTATGCGCTTATATTAAGCGAAGAGGAAGGCGACAGAAAACTTCCAATAATCATCGGCGGATTTGAGGCTCAATCCATTGCAATTGCCTTGGAACAAGAAGTAAAACCTAGCCGACCTCTTACCCATGATCTTTTTAAGAGTTTCGCTGAGCGCTTCGAAATATACGTTAAACAAGTCATCATACACAAGCTAGTAGATGGGGTGTTTTATGCGAGTCTGATCTGTGAACGCGATAAGATTGAAGAAATTATTGACTCTCGTACTTCAGATGCTATCGCATTAGCACTGCGCTACAACGCACCAATATACACCTATGATTCAATCTTAAAAAAAGCAGGATTTACGGCTGCAATCTCCGGGGAAGCAAAAAAATTATCTGAAGACAACTGGATTCAGAATTTTGTGACAGAGCAAAGCAACAAAAATGAAGAAATAGGGGATCTTAAAAACTACACTGTTTCCGAATTGAAAGCACTTCTAACGAAATTGGTCAATCAAGAAAGCTATGAAAAAGCTGCTCGTATTCGTGATGAATTGTCCAAAAGAAAAAGTTAATTATATTATTGTTAATTTTTTTTGATAAACTTCTTCAGTAAACAGTTCTAAATAAAAGAAATGCTTCTAATTTTGATTTAAAGTCTGTTTATGAAGCAATATCTAGAGCTCTTAAAGCACGTTCAAAGCAAAGGGATTAAAAAAGAAGACCGAACGGGAACAGGTACAAAAAGTATTTTTGGTTATCAAATGCGATTTGATCTCTCTGAAGGCTTTCCTTTGGTTACCACCAAAAAAATTCATGTTAAATCCGTCATTCACGAGCTGCTCTGGTTTTTAAAGGGAGAAACCAATATTGATTATTTACAAGAAAACGGAGTTCGAATTTGGAATGAGTGGGCAGATGAAAATGGAGATTTAGGTCCTGTTTACGGTCATCAATGGCGCAATTGGAATAGTGAGGGAATTGATCAAATCGAAGAAGTCATCCGCAGTTTAAAAACAAATCCAGATTCCAGAAGAATGATAGTTTCTGCTTGGAATCCAAGTGTCCTTCCCGACACGAAAGTTTCTTTTTCTGAAAATGTAGCAAATAATAAAGCAGCCTTACCTCCATGTCATGCTTTTTTTCAATTTTATGTTGCTAACGGTAAGCTGTCCTGCCAGTTGTATCAACGCAGTGCGGATGTTTTCTTAGGAGTTCCCTTCAACATTGCTTCTTATGCACTTCTTACTCTTATGGTAGCACAAGTTTGTGGACTTGAGGCTGGAGAATTCATACACACCTTTGGAGATGTGCATATATATTCGAATCACGAAGAGCAAGTCAAAGAGCAATTAACTAGAACTCCTAAAGCTTTACCTACCATGAAACTCAACCCGAAAGTGAACTCTATTTTTGACTTTACTTACGAGGATTTTGAACTTCTAGATTACGACCCACATCCTCTCATTCGAGGTGCTGTAGCTGTTTAGCTCAACTTTTCTTAAGTATTGAAATCAAATGGTTCAAGTCTGATTCAGTATTGTAATAATGGAAAGAAACGCGCACTCCTGTTCCGCGAAGAGCACATTGAATGTTGTTTTTTTGGAGTTTTTCGTAAAGTGATGCTCCACCTTTCAGTATGAAAATACTACTGTGTTGTTTTCTTTCAGCAACCCATGGTTCAATATACAATTTGTCTGTGAGTTGTGTTTTCACTTTTTCTGACAGTTTTATTTTTTGATCCAGTAGTTTTTCGAAACCCTGAGCACGAAAAGATTCTATCGCAAATCGAAGACTAGCAGCAGCCAGAATATTGAAATGGCCATTAAAAATACGCTGATGTAATTCCGCAAAGCTACACCCTGCACTTTTTAAAAATAAAGAGGAAACCATCAACACCCCATTTCCAAATCCTGCTAGAAGCCATTTGTAGCCACTCGCGACTACCAAATCAAAAGGAGAACGATCAAAATGAAAGAAATGTCCTCCAAGAAATTGGGTCCCGTCTCCAATGAGAATCAAATTAGGATAGTTTTTTTTAATCTTTTTAAGGAATTCTAAATCGATAAGTAAACCCGTATCGTATTGCACTATACTCAAGGCCAATACATCGATCCCACCAGTTGCCAGTCGCTTTTCGATTGCATCTTCAACAGCTGTAGTTTTTGGAATTTTATGCACTTCAAATCCACTTTCTTCAAATGCTGAAGAAAGAGAAGGATATTCTTCTTCAAGCAAAAGAACATTTAGACTTTTTGATAAAAAAGTCAAAGCTTGTCTTATTCCTGTTGAAAAGTTAGAAACCACATAGGTATGCTCCTTTTTAGCTCCAAAAAAATCTGCTAAAATATGATGGGTTGTGTCCAAATCATCGTATGCATTGACCTTGTATGTTGCCCCTTTTTCTAAATACTCTTTTTCTTGCAGCTGTCTAAATTGCGCTAAAGCAGTAGACATTGGACCTACATAGGCTGTGTTTAAATAAGTACTTTTTGTTAATAATGGGAAAAGTGTTGAGGACATCGATGAATTAGAAAAACGTATTTTTGTCCAAAATTAATCTTTTCAAAAGATGAATGAAGGAGATTCTTCAAAAGAAATAACTTTAATTGCTGCAGCCTCAGAGAATAATGTTTTAGGAAAAGACAATCAATTGATCTGGCATCTTTCTGAAGACCTAAAACGCTTTAAACAACTCACCCTTGGTCATGCAGTAATTATGGGAAGAAAAACCTTTGAATCGATGCCCAAAGCACTTCCCAATCGCACCAACATCATTTTGACAAGAAACAAAAATTATAAAGCTGAAAACGCGCTTGTTGCACACACCATAGAACAAGCACTTTCATTGACAGGTGAAGACATCAAGCCTTTTATCATTGGAGGCGGTGAAATTTATTCCCTGTTTTTGCCTTTTGCAACTTCAATTGAACTCACTCGGGTACACCACGATTTTGAAGGAGATGCCTTTTTCCCTGAAATGAATCCTTTAGATTGGAAATTGGTATCGAAAGTTGAGAATGAAGCAAGTGATGCACAGCCTTTTGCTTTCAGTTATTTAACTTATAAAAAAACAACAAACTAATGAATGCTTATGTATTTCCTGGGCAGGGAGCCCAATTTCCGGGTATGGGTGCTACACTTTTTGAGTCATCAAACCTTGCAAAAGAGCGATTTAAACAAGCAAATGCTATTTTAGGCTTTCCCATTACAGAAATTATGTTTGGAGATGATGCCGAAGCACTCAAAGAAACTCGGGTCACCCAACCTGCAATTTTCTTACATGCTACGATTCTCAGTGAAGTAATGGGTGATCGTTTTGCTCCAGATATGGTGGCAGGGCATTCTTTAGGAGAATTTTCTGCACTTGTTGCCGCTGGAGTGTTATCCTTTGAAGACGGATTGGGTCTAGTAAAAGAACGTGCTTTGGCAATGCAAGCAGCATGTGATCATGTTCCTGGTACAATGGCAGCAATATTAGGACTAGAGGATGCGGTAGTTGAGTCCGTTTGTGAGTCTACCCCTGGTGTGGTTATCGCGGCCAACTACAACTGCCCTGGGCAATTGGTTATTTCAGGAGAAATAGAAGCAATAAATAACGCCTGCGAGTCTCTCACAGCAGCAGGTGCAAAAAGAGCTTTAGTTCTCCCCGTAGGAGGAGCTTTCCACTCACCCCTAATGGAACCTGCCAAAGAACGCCTAGCTGTAGCTATTGAAAACACCGTTTTCTCAAAGCCCAGCTGTCCTGTATATCAGAACGTTTGTGCAACAGGGGTTCGAGACACCAAAGAGTTAAAAAGCAATCTCATCGCCCAACTTACTGCACCTGTACGATGGACCCAAACCATCCAACATATGATTGCTGATGGCGCTACCCATTTTACTGAAGTTGGACCAGGAAAAGTTTTACAAGGCTTGGTCAAAAAAATTGATCGCTCTTTAGAAACTGCCTCTGGAGATTTTGTTTAATTATTCTTATAAATAACGCCGTTTTTCATAACGAATGTTACTTCTGTAAGGGTATTGACATTTTCCAATGCATTTTCCTTAGTAGCCACAATATCTGCTAAAAAACCCTCTTTGATTTGACCCAATTGGTTCTCTTTATCAAGAAGTTTCGCGTTAACTAATGTAGCTGATTGTAATACTTCAGAAACAGGCATACCTCCTTCATTCATATAGACAAATTCTTTAGCATTTTCCCCATGTGGAAAAACACCTGCATCGGTTCCAAAAGCTATGGGAACGCCATATTTATATGCTTTTGAGAATGTTTCTTGTATCTGAGCTCCAATAGCAATTGCTTTAGGTACAATTACAGCAGGATAGGCTCCTGGTTTTTTGGCTTGTTCAGCAACAAATTTTCCAGCTGAAATAGTAGCAACCAAATAGGCTTCTTTTTCTTTCATCAATTCCATAGTTCGTTTTTCAATCAGCGTGCCGTGTTCAATCGTTTTTACACCATTAGAAACAGCTCTATACATACCCTCATCTCCATGTGCATGCGCAGCAACTTTCAGCCCATAATCTGTAGCTGTTTTAACAATAGAAGCTAATTCTTCCTCTGTAAATTGGGGGTTTTGTCCATTTTTTGCAACACTCAACACTCCTCCAGTAGCTGTAATTTTTATCCAATCCGCTCCATTTTTATAGCGCTGTCGGACTGCTTTTCGTGCCTCTTCTGCGGAATTGATTACTCCTTCTTTTGGCCCTGGATCCCCTTGTAAATCCGCGCGAAAACCATTTGTTGGGTCCGCATGTCCCCCTGTAGTTCCAATGGCCTTTTCTGCTGTAAAAATTCTAGGTCCTCTTGTTATGCCTCTGTTTATTGCGTTCCTCAAGGCAACATTGACTCCTGTTCCCCCCATATCTCTGACGGTAGTGAAACCTGCCAATAAAGTCCGCTCTGCAATTGCACCTGCTTCATAAGCGGTATCTGGAGGATTGTTTGTAAAAGCTTTTAAATAGCGGTCCGGACTATATTCCCCTTCTATGTGTACGTGCATGTCTATAAAACCAGGATATACTGTTTTGGATTTTAAATCTATTACAGGGCTGTTGTCCTCAGGTAGGACATATCCCTTTTTTACTTCTGCTATTTTATTTCCATTAATAATAAGAGTGTGTGGCCCCATCATTTTAGCTTTTTGAGAGTCAAAAACTTGACCACATTGAAGATAAGTGGTTTGTGACCAAGACCAAAAGGCTAAAAATAGAGCCAGTATTAAGAGTGTTTTTTTCATTATAGTTTTAAGTTTATATGAAGGTAGTTTTTTCAAACCAAAAAATAAAATAACACAGTTTTTATCTAAAAAATTCTATAACTGCTGAAGTGATATATTCAATTTGATCTTTGGAAAGTTCAGAATGCATAGGGAGAGAGATCACTTCATCAACTAAACGATTGGTTACGGCGTACTGACTTTCAGAGGCAGTTTCGTTAAAATACGCTTTCTGTAAATGCAAAGGAACTGGATAATACACCCCACAGGGTATGTTTTTTTGATTGAGGTATGAAAGCAGATCATCCCTCTTGCCATTTTTTATACGAAGTGTGTACTGATGATAAACATGACTATCACAATCTGAGCTTCTTTTAGGAGTTTCAATATGAGGATGGTCTTTCAATAGTTGACTGTATCGAAGAGCTGCTTCTTTTCTTCTTTCATTGTAAAAATCCAAGTATTTCAACTTTACTTTAAGCACAGCTGCTTGTAAAGAATCCAAACGGGAATTTACCCCTACAACATCGTGATAATAGCGTTTGTACATTCCGTGATTGACAACACCTCTCAGGGTATGTGCCAGCTGATCGTCATTTGTAAAAAGTGCACCACCGTCACCGTAAGCGCCCAAGTTTTTTGATGGAAAAAAAGAAGTAGTTCCCACCGTTCCCATTGTTCCCGTTTTTGCTCTGGTACCATCAGAAAAAGTATAAACAGCACCCATACCCTGGGCATTGTCTTCAATTAGAAAAAGGTTGTGCTTCTCCGCCAGTTTTAAAAGAGGCTCCATGGGCGCTACTTGCCCAAAAAGATGCACCGGTATGATCGCTTTAGTTTTTGGGGTAATTGCTCTCTCTACCTCATCTGGACAAATATTAAAAGTGTGGGGATCTACATCTACTAAAACAGGTGTTAATTTTAAAAGGGCAATAACTTCTACCGTGGCGGCAAATGTAAAATCAGCAGTAATCACCTCATCTCCAGGCTTTAGGTCTAATCCCATCAATGCGATTTGTAAAGCATCAGTACCATTTGCACAAGGTATTACATGTTTAACGTTTAAATAGGCTTCTAAATTGTTTTGAAATTCATGAACTACTGGACCATTGATAAACGCACTTGAACTGAACACCTCTTCTAGCGCATTATCAACCTCTTTTTTGATAAAAAGGTATTGTTTTTTTAAGTCCACCATTTGAATGGGATCCATAGCGTTAATTTTTGTAAAGATAATTGAGGAAAACGACTTAGACTATCTTTTCAAATCGTTTTGGAATTTTTATAACACTTGGTCCTTTTAGTGTAGCTGGTTTATTCCAAGCCAACCACCTTCTGTTTTTTGTAAAATACTTTGTTGCTGTTAAAAAAAGTGGATCAGCGTCTTGTGGTGTTTCTTCTTCCAAGGCCTCATAAAGTCCCATTCGCCGGTTGAAATGTCCCTTCCATCCGGACTGGTTGAGTTCCTTATCTTTTGATTTATTAGCTGCTGTAGTGTAATCCACAAGTCCAAAGTGAAATAGAAAGAGGTTCGAATCGATTACAAAATCCTTCCCCTTGACTCGATGAAAACCAGAGCCCCACACCAAAGGCTCAAACATCGCTACAGCTTTTGTGTAACGGTCCGAAATTTGAGCAAAACGGCGTTGAGACAAAAAGGGTTTCTTTAGGTCAATAGGTTTTTCCCCTTGAGGATGTTGACCAACATCAAGCCCTAAAGCAGAGCAAGAGGTTGTTGCGATTTGTTGTTGTAAATACGCTTTTAATCCCAAGCCTAGTTTTGGATCGACCACAAGGAACTCATCGATGTCCATAGCTATAACTGCACTGTATTTTGGAAAAAGACTTTGAGCAAAAGTTGAAATTTTTTTAGCTCTAAAACGGTCTCCTTTGGCTCTTGAAAACGACTTATGTGGGATTTGAAAGCAATGGATCTTTTCAGCCTCCTTAGGTAAAGGTTGATCTAATCCGTCCACAAATAGATACAAATTCTCATGCCCCAACTGCTCTGCATAATAGGAGATCCATTTGTCCACAAAAAGAGGAGCATTTCGATACATGCTTATGGCAGCTACTGGTTTTTTCATTTTGAGTTAGATTTCTATTTCTAACAGACGATTCATTTTTTTAAAAAAAAGGTCCTGTACAGTTGAGGGGGCTAATTCAAGACTTTGAACACAAAGGAACAATTTTTGCTTTTGGTTGGCTACTTTATGGAATTTCTCTTCCAAATAATTTTTATTACGCTTGTTTGGTTGTACGTAAACTGCTTGAATGGAATCAAGATTTTGGTTTCCGTCTTTAATTTCTAAATGATTTGCAAGAGCCACCGTGTTGAATTGATTGTAATTTCTGAAACGGTATTTTATATTTTGAATCAAATCTTCTTCATGAGATTCAAAAAATTTTTTTAAGCGCTTTTTACTCATTGCCAGAGGGGTGTGGCCAGAGCGAAAATACCGAAAAGTATATCCCAAAAGTCTTGCAGCATTCCATTGGTTAACCTGAAAGGAGGGTGTAGGTTCTTTATGAATCGCAAAAATCTTATCCCAGTAAAAGGATTTTATTTGATCCCAAACCAGTCGCTCGTAGGGAGGCAGCGCCCACTTTCCTCTTAACACGGGAAGGCCTTTACGAAACCAATCTGTAGGCTGCACTTCTCGAACCAAGAAAATATCATCATTGAAATAAACAAATTGTTCTGATAGTCCCTTGATCCTCCAAAGCATATTTGAAATACAAATACTATTAAAGGTGGGTAAATACTCCTCATATCCTTCAAAAATTTCTGTATGGTCCACAATGCGAAGATCTGCTGTGCGTTCAGGAAAATACTTTTCAACCAAAGGATGGACCTTTGGGTCTTGTTGGTCGGTAACGATAACTATTTTTCTTACAAAAGAGGCAAATTTTAATATGGAAAGAACACAATAACATACCTCGTTTAAAGAATGGAAACGGGTTTTCGCCGCCCCTGGAGGAGCTGATTTTAAATCGCTATTTAAAAAATTATTTCGCTTTTGTGTTAGAACAGGATCTGATCCATCTACCCAAGCAATAACGATATCTATAGGAGAATTTTGGGTGTCTTGCATATTCAATCAAAGGTACGGAATTCATGAATCCTACAAATTATAAATAATTTGAAGATTGCATGTGATGTGCTGAGTAATTGTATATTTGACTATAAAATTTTACTGATGAAAAAATCTTTTTTATTACTTCTGTTATCTACCTTTTCTTTCCTTCAAAGCCAGGAAACTCCAAATATAATTATCATGATAGGAGACGGTATGGGTCTGACCCAGATCACTGCTGGAATGTACTCGAATAACAATACGATAGCACTTGAAGATTTTGAATTTATTGGATTATCAAAAACACATGCGCTGGGTCAACTTGTGACCGATTCTGCAGCCAGTGGTACAGCAATGGCATGTGGAATTAAAACGTATAATGGCGTTATAGGTATTGATAAGAACAATGCCCATCAGCCCAGCATACTAGAGCTCGGTCAAAAAAAGGGGTATTCCACTGGATTAGTTGTAACCTCTAGCGTTGTTCACGCTACACCTGCTTCTTTTTACGCCAAAGTACCATCAAGAAAATTATATGAGGACATCGCACTTCAGTTGAGCCAACACAGCCTTGATCTAATCATAGGCGGGGGGCTGGATTTTTTTAATAAACGAGAAGATAAAAGAGATTTAATCAAAGAAATGAATCAGTACGAATTTGTCACGGATTTAAAAGAATTTCAAAATACCACCTCCGATAAAATTGGTTTTTTAACCTACAAAAAAGAACCACCAAAAAAATTAGAGGGTCGCTCACCTGCTTTAGATGAATTAGTCGCTACAAGTTTAGAAAAACTAGATGCAAGAAAAAAGCCTTTTTTTCTTCTCGTTGAGGGGTCGCAAATCGACTGGGGAGGACATGCAAACGAAATGGACTATATGGTTTCTGAATTTAAAGAATTTGACAAGACCATTGAAAAAGTCCTAGATTTTGCCAAAAAAGATGGTAATACATTAGTCATTGTAACTGCAGATCACGAAACAGGAGGCCTCACCTTGAAAGGTGGAAACCTTGAAAAAGCAACAGTGAAGGGTGACTTCAGCACAGAGGGACATTCCGCAGCAATGGTTCCTGTATTTAGCTATGGTCCTTTTTCAAAATTGTTTGCTGGAATCTATGAAAACACAGCAATTTTTGAAAAAATGAAACAGGCGTTAAATGCAGAACAATAGTTTATTTTGTTCTCGCTTTTGCGACTATGGTTTTTTCAAAATCAGCATCATCTTCTAAAATTTCATAGAAGTCTTTCATGAAATCTATCATGTTTTCAAACTCTTTAGGGTTTGAAAACTCCGATTCAAAACTTGAAACCATTTGTATCAATTCTTCTTTTTTGTCGATGAATTGGGCACGAACTTCATCAAAGTATTTTTGGTCTCTTTTGAATCCTCTATAGACTCTTTCCTGTACAGAATTAATCCCTAATGTAGTGTTTACAGTTGCATAACTAGGATCTACCCAACCTGTCATATCAAAATCATAAGGTAAAGGGATGATTTCTTTGTTTACAAACAACAGTTTCCCATTGTGTTGATAGGCCACCGAAAAATCTGTATTCCCTAATAAAAACTGAAAAAAAGCATTTTGAACTGAAGTTAAATGTTGCATCCCCATAGGATGAACAAAACGCTCAAAAACTTTTCCTTCATGACGTTTAGCAACTTGCTTATCATCTTCTATCAAAAACCCCTTGAGTTGGAAATTTTTAATTTTTTTACCCTTCTGTTCGTTAAAATCAATATCTACACGTCTCGTTTTAAAATGAAATGGAGATATTTTTTCATAAATCTTATAGGCTATAAACTCTTGTAGAATGTTGTCGTTATTTTCTGATTCCAATTTACAAGGAAGTACCAATTTTAGAGACTTATTACCATCAAACAAGGTGCCCTGCCTTTGATCCTTTTTTATCTTCATTTTTATAGGTGGAAAATAACATTCAGCACGTCTAAAATTACCTCTTGCTCGAAGTTGAACCTGCATAGCAGTCCATTTTTCATTCTGAAGAAATTCCAAAGTAGTGTCTATAAATGTAGAATCATTTGTCTTTGAATTTACTTCTTTGTTTGAATAACTAAGTTTTATATTTAAAGGGGGTTGATCAGCAAAAAGATCATCTGATTTTAACGGTTTTTGAGCAGTTGCCCAAAAAACTGTCATTAAAATGAAAAAGAATATTCCTTGTATCTTCATAATATAGTTAATAAATTTACTCAAATATAACAATTGTTTTTCATGTCTAGATATCTCATTATCATCAATTTCAGGACGTTGTTTTCTCTTTTACTGTCCCTTTTAGTTCCTTTTATAGCTTATGAGTTCAAAGTGGTTTACAATATTGATTTGACGCTGATGAGTATAGCAATTATTTTTCCTTTGGTATTTACCATAAGAGGCGCATTTCGAAGAAGAGAAAAGGCTCTTGAACATTTGAGTCGTTTTAGGGCAAGTCTTATAACAGTAGAGAACTTTTTTCAAAATTCTAAAATGCCTCAGGAACTCAAAACAGAAAGCACTGAAAAGTTAAAAGAATTAAACAGCGCTCTTTTTGAACATTTGAATACCAAAAGTGAGGATACCACTTTATACGATCAAAAACTTCAAGAGATGAAGGGTTTTATTTTAGTTAATCGTGAAGCAATGTCCGGTGGAACACGTGATAAGCTCTATCGATTTTTAAGAGATGTCATTGACAGTGCAGATAATTTAATTGGCATTCATTCTCATCGGACCCCTGTAAGCCTTAAGGCCTATTGTTTGATTTTTATCTATATTTTTCCTGTTGTTTACACCCCTACCATAATCAATAAAATCGGTCTTGAAAACCCAAACTGGCTTACTTATTTCATTGTGATTTTGAGTGAGTTTATACTAATTTCACTGTACAACATCCAGGACCAAATGGAATATCCTTTTGACGATAAGGGGTTAGATGACATCAAGTTTAAACTCTTCAAGTTTAAACGATAAAAATAATTTTTATCTTAACGATCGTTAACACAGAGAATTAATTATTATCAATTTATAGTTTTATCCCCTGAGGTATTCTAAAAGATTGGGTCTTTTATTCTCTTACCAATACTGTTAAAAATGAAAAAAATTCTTTTCCTTTTTGTTGTCATACTTCACACAGGATGTATCTCACCATCAGATAAAAAACAGCTTGATTCTATCATTGACGCTTATCAAAATTATAAAAGTTCAAGTCAAGATTCCCCACTTGGAGTCTACACCGAGGAACGTTTTGAAAGCTATGCTCGTTTTTGTGATTCGTTAAAAACAGCTTTGGAACAAATCAATTCAAAAACATTTACTGAAGATGATAAAATTTCCTATACGCTCCTTCAATTCGTTTTGAATGAAGCGATAGTCCGTTATGAGTACAAAACCCATTGGAACCCAATTTTATCTGATGCTGGATTTCATTCCAGCTTGACCTACAGGGTGCGCCCTTTGACGGATAAACAAAGTGCTTTAAACTATCTTAAACTACTAAAAGCCATCCCTGAAAATATTGAACAACAAACAAACTTAATCAAGAAAGGACTGGATGCTGGTATGGGTCAACCTCTGGTTATTTTCAACGGCTACGAATCTACTTATGACCAGCACATCACTGCATCAGCAGAGGATAATTTTTATTATTCCCCTTTTTTAAAACTCCCTGCACAACTTACACAAACTGAAAAAGACTCTTTGAGGCTGGCTGCAAAAAAAGTTGTAGAACAACAGGTAATCCCTACTTTCAAATCAGTAAAGCGTTTTTTTGAGGACATCTATTATCCAAATACAAGAACGGCAATTGGGGTTTCTGAAACTCCAAATGGTCTTGCCTATTATCAAAGTCGAATTGATTACTACACTACCCTAAATGAGACTCCAGAAAGTATTCACAAGACTGGGCTGGAAGAAGTAGCTCGAATTAAGAAACAAATGGAAGCTATCGTTGAGGAAGTCTCTTTTAAAGGAACACTAAAAGAGTTCATTTCCTTTTTGAGAACAGACCCTCAATTCTATCCTAAAACTGCAGAAGAATTACTTAAACATGCTCGTAATATCGCTAAAAAAATAGACGAACAATTACCTCGTTTTTTCAAAACCCTCCCACGTAAACCCTATGGAGTAGCTCCTGTTCCAGACGCCATAGCACCAAAATATACCGCTGGACGCTACATTGGAACTTCAAAAGAAAGTACAGATCCAGGTTACTATTGGGTGAACACCTATAATTTATCCAGCAGACCGCTCTACGCTATCCCCTCTTTGACAGCACATGAAGCAGTGCCAGGACATCACTTGCAGGGCGCTTTAAACAACGAGCTTCCTGAAACTATACCAAAATTCAGAAGAAATCTCTACCTGTCTGCTTATGGAGAAGGATGGGGACTTTACACCGAATATCTAGCTGAGGAAATAGGAATTTACACAACGCCCTATGAACACTTTGGAAAACTCACCTATGAAATGTGGCGTGCTTGTCGTCTTGTGGTAGATACTGGAATCCATGCCTTTGGTTGGACACGGGAACAAGCAGTAGAATTTATGGCAAACAATACTGCCCTATCACTTCATGAAATCAATACTGAGGTAGATCGTTACATCTCTTGGCCCGGGCAAGCACTGGCCTATAAAATTGGTGAACTTAAAATTAGAGCACTGAGAAAAAAAGCAGAAGAGGAGCTAGGTAGTGCTTTTGATATTCGAGAATTTCACGAAACAATTCTGGAAAAGGGAACAGTCACACTACCCCTTTTGGAAGAGCGAATCAACTCCTACATAGCCAATAAAAAAACAAAATAAATCATTCTATGAAAGACTATAAAGTACATATTTTTAGAAAGTCAAAAGGTCAAATTGTAATCGATGGACCAGTTCATCTCACTGATGAAGAAGGGAACGAACTTCCCCATGGTGAACGATTTACCCTTTGTGGGTGTGGCAGATCACAACGAATGCCTTTTTGTGACAGCTCTCACAAAGAAATAAACTAATTTTTTTTTACCTTGTAAAAAACAAAAATTACAGATGTCAACTTTTACTTTAAACATTAACGGTTCACAACATGAAGTTCATGCTGATCCAACTACTCCTCTACTATGGGTTTTAAGAGATCATTTAGATTTAGTAGGAACCAAATACGGTTGCGGAATAGCCCAATGTGGCGCTTGTACCGTGCATCTTAATGGAACTGCTGTTCGTGCCTGCCAGCTTCCAGTAGCTTCTGTAGGTACTAGTAAAATTACGACCATTGAAGGGCTCTCTGAATCTGGAGATCACCCTGTGCAAAAAGCATGGCTTGCTCACGATGTGCCTCAATGTGGTTATTGCCAGGCTGGACAAATCATGAGCGCAGCAGCTCTACTTGAAAACAATCCTAATCCATCAGATGAAGATATTGATGCGGCAATGCGTGGTAATCTTTGTCGTTGTGGAACCTATACGCGGATTAAGAAAGCCATTAAAACAGCTGCAAACTCCTAACCAATGACACAAAAAAAATTAACAATGAAAGTTGCAAAAACAAGAATAGGAAGACGTTCGTTTATTAAAAGTAGTGTGCTTTCTGGAGGGGGTATGATGCTTGGATTTAATTGGCTCAT
>Ga0075480_10000882_pt1 | contig 18418 bp, 23 predicted proteins | sample DEB08_DNA_7_FD_81590 | JGI IMG/M metagenome (GOLD analysis project Ga0075480, IMG submission 81590) | Aqueous microbial communities from the Delaware River and Bay under freshwater to marine salinity gradient to study organic matter... | ecosystem: Environmental > Aquatic > Marine > Coastal ... | reverse complement strand
AGATCAGTCTTCAGCGGCTTACCCTAACATCCAGGCTGACATCACAAGTGCTACAGTGACAGAAACCAAACTTGGTATCTTGACTGCGGCGGCTGTAAGTTAATAGTCTACCGTAAGGTAACAATTATCGAAGAGCGGATCTATTTTTTAGGTCCGCTCTTTTTTTATGGCTAATTATTAGCAATATGTACAACTTTGCCATACAGACATTGATAGACATAACCGACAATGGGGATTTAAGAAAAGAATTTCCTTTCAGAAGTAAATCTAACGAACTCATACATGACAAACATAGTCTGGAAACAGCAAGAAATCAAAATTCAAATTTTACAACGATGATCCAACTTTTACAGTTGAGGGGGAACATACATCATGACATGACCCCTGTGAGATCAGAAATAATACTGTCACAAGAAAAACTGTTTGGCTCGCATTACGAAGGGAAGGCAAATGTGTGGACATTCGAATGGAGGACGGAACAACAGGACGTCTACGATGATTTACAAACACCGTGTGGAAGTCTTGTGACAGATTTTGATTACGTGCCTGTGATAACTTTTTGTAAGGAATCAGTGACGTTCCCTGCCAATGCTTTTATCACTCAGGATCACAAGTTTAAAAATACGCAGTTTATATATCTTGGTATGCTGGATAAATAGATGTACATTAAGGCTCTCATAGGCTTATCCAGGCAACACTTTAACAATCAAAATTTAACAAGGAAACAATGAGTACAGACCTCGAAAAACAGAACCTGGAAGCACACGTGGACCTTTGTGCAGAACGCTACAAAGGATTACATGATCGTCTGACTGCGATTGAGCAAACACTTCAACGCATCAACAACGATATTTCACAAGGACAGAAGAGCACGGGCAAAACACTCATTATGACAGCAGGCACTGTCGTTGCAGGATTACTTTCCACTATAGTGGTGATCCTGATGAAAATGCCTGGGTAAACAAAGTATAAATTAACCATCAAAGATATTATAGAAAATGTTTGTCGAATTAAGCCGTCATGTGCGAATATACATTACCACTATCGAGTTAAACTTTTTGGAAAAATACTACAAACAATTTCCAATATTGCAATCTCGGATAGATGTACAAGATACTCACACAGCCAAAGTTTTAAGTGATAAATGTGTATTAGTCAGGAAAAAACTTGACAACGACACGCAGTACACTTTAAATAAGCACATAAGGTTTATCCGAGATGACATTAAAAAATAAGAGCGAACTATTAAAACAGATAGAGGCCTATAATCTCAAGGTCAAATTCCAGGAACTTGAGGACAAGGATCAATCCAGACGTCCGTTCGTTCATCTCCCTAAACAATTTGCCAAGGGTATTTTGATAGGCAACATTGCAATCGTTCCCAGGAAGCATCACGAAGGAAGATATGTGTATGTGATAGCAGATATGATAGAAGCAAAGATACTGCACGAAGAGATATGGGTGAAACAATCGGCAATTTTGATAGCACACCACATAGCAGAATCCAAGGAGGTGCCACAAAGACTGCTAAAACTAGACTCATCTTTTGCTAGTCGCCTATTCGAAATAAAAAATGCAAAGAGATTTTACAAACAAGCAATGAAAAGCGGTAACGAAGACGTTGCTTTCGTATACGAAAACAAGTTATTAGAAGCAAACGACAAGGCGGATCAGATAAAGGACACAATACAGTCAATATTTGATAGCACCTTCAGAACCAATCACGCTAAATAAACACATATGCACAGCAGAGAATTTACAAAACCAGTTACAACAGAGAGTCTATTATCAGCATTTGAAAGCAGATTTGGACAGACATTAAATCTAGAAGGCCTAGACAAGACACAGTTGGAAGACATGGCCAACATGGTGAGGACCAAGATCCATACGATCACGGACAACGCACACTTTGGCAGAGAACTGAAAGACGATAACTATCAAAAACATCAGATGATGTTGGACGTGGTCAATCAAGCAATTCGAGAATATGGCTCCGGTGAGTTAAAAACAGATCCAAAAACAAAAAATATTGTTAAAAAAATACAGAACATTCCAACTCTACAAGACAAAGAGAAAAAAGAAATTATAGGAGACCTAGTGACGACAGAAGTACAGGAAGGTGTTGAGCAACAATCAGAATTGATTCTTGCCGCAAAAGATATGATGGACAAGGTAACAGGATATCTAGAAGACCTTGCTTCAATGAAGACAGAAGGCATGCTGGAATTGGCAGACAGGATCAGAGATGAGATGGGTGCTGACAAGGCAGATGCTTTCGTTGCCAAGATCCAACCAGCAATTGAAACAGCAGAAGCAACTCTTACTCAAACAAGACAGGACCTAGAAGGTGGTGTGAGAATACTGACAGGCGAAGAACAACCAGCAGAACCAATGGGTCAACCAGAGCCATCTTTAGATTCAGAAGAAGACCTAGACTCATTAGACTCAGAGTCAGATGAGTTCGGTGCCACAGATGCAGAAGCAGGTGGGACTGACCCAGAAGGTCGAGAACAAAGAGAATCAAGAGAAGTTTTTGAAACCACATCAAGAATTATAGCCAAACTAGCAGGGAGATAATCCTGTGAGATTTGTCGAATTCCAAGACAGCAAAACAATCGAATTACAGTCGGCAGTAGTCAACACACTTAATAACATACGTGGTGATGCCAATGACGCTGAACAAACAACAGAGATCAGTTTCAACGCACTAGAACAGATAATGAAGAACACAGGGTATCCTCAGTTCAATTACTCACTGTTCAAAAAAATGTATGATAGTTCAGAAACATTAAAAAGTGTGGTAGACGACTTCGATCATGAAAAGATTATTATAAAAACAGAAAAAGAAATGGCCAAGGATGAACCAATGAATTATGACAACATAGGGTCAACTGATGTGGTAAAGAAAATGGCCAAATCAGCCTTGAAGAAAAGAATCTAATCTGTTATAATTTATAAGTGAAAATATCAGAACACATACTTCAGAACAAAAATATACTTGTGGTCGAAAAATATCCTTACGATCAAATCAGCAGAGTGACACAAAACGGGAAGAGGCATTATGCCACTCCGGACGGTAGGCAAGTGCCTTCGGTGACCACTATACTTTCCGCCACCAAGGACATGACACATCTCAATGCCTGGAGGAAGAGAGTGGGAGAACAGGAGGCACAGCGTATCGCTACAGAGTCCGCTAACATAGGAACGGTCATGCACAAGAGTCTCGAACGCCACGTGCTGGGACAGGATCGCACACCAGGTAGCAATCTCATACAGCAGAAGGCACACGAGATGGCCAATGTGATCATCGAGCACGGTTTGAAGGGCGTGGACGAGGTATGGGGGTCAGAGATCAATCTCTACTATCCGGAACTGTATGCGGGCACCACGGATCTCGTGGGCGTGTACAACGGTGCACCTGCCATAATGGATTTCAAACAGGCACGCAAACTAAAGAAGGCGGAATGGGTGGAGGACTATTTCCTACAGTTAGTGGCCTATGCGGAGGCACACAACAAGTTATTTGACACAGATATACGCACGGGTCGTATCTTTATATGCACACAGAATAATGAATATCAAACCTTTGAAATAGATGATTACGACAAGTGGTTGGGCAAATGGTTTGATAGAGTAGAGCAATATTATAAGTCAGTTCTTTAATATAAATACTGTAAATGTTTAACAAAATTTACGGAGTTTATTAATCGTGGCCGTTGTCCAAATTAGTCGAATTCAACATAGAAGAGGTCTTGCTACAGACTTACCACAACTCGCGGCAGGCGAGTTGGGTTGGGTTATTGACGAGCAGAAACTGTACATAGGTAATGGCACAGTGGCAGACGGTGCACCAGCCGTGGGCAACACAGAGATATTAACAAGCGGCTCTAGTATTTTTAGTACGGCAACAGGATATTATTACAAAGGTTACCTAGGATCTAGCACACCGATATTGACGGGTGCTACAACAAATGTTACAAGATCTCTACAAGAAAGATTAGACGATTATGTGTCTGTAAAAGCCTTTGGTGCAGTTGGTGACGGATCTACAGACGACAAGTTAGCAATACAAAGAGCCATAGACGAGTTGTATTCAGACACCGACGAAGCAGATGTAAGATCCCACAGGATGTTATTTTTCCCGGCAGGAACATATAAAGTGTCAGGATCAATCACTATTCCGAGATATGCTCACCTAACAGGAGAGGGCACAGACAAAACTATTATCTATCAAACAGGTGGCAATGCACCAGTGGCAGTCACAGAAGACCTAAGCGGTAACACATATGGTTCAATTCTTTCTGCAAGTTTCCCAACAGAAATACAGATATCAAATTTAACACTTAAAAACGGTGAGGCCTATGGCGGAATGTCTATAGACAATGCCACCAAAGTATATTTCAACAATGTAAAATTTCAAGGAACATATTCGTCGGGCGGAGCAGATGTATCTGCTTCCAAGGGAGTGACAGTGAGAAGCACAACGGCTCTTCCTTGTTCCAACATCGTGTTTGATCAGTGCCAGTTCACGAAGTTTGCCAGATTGGTAGACCTTGACTATGACCTGACATCAGCACGATTTATCAACTGTGATTTCTCCGTCGGTTACTACGGTGCCTATATCGGAGATGACACGGACGGCTCATCCAATGGATTGACACTGGGACCAAGCAACGTCCAATTCATCGCCGGCACTTGGAATACTATCGGCAAGAATGCTATCAAAGTGGATTCACAAGGCACTATCAGAAATATCATTTCCATGGGCAACTGGTTTGCAAACAACGTGGGAAATAATTTTGAGGGATATGACCAGAACAACGGCAACGAGTCTCCAGTGATACAATTTTCAGCAGATGAATGTTCTAGTCGATTTGATTACTTTGAGAGATCCGATCTCAGAAGCACATCATATGTACCGTTGAAAGACGTGGACGGTGTAGCGATCGTGGACAAGGCCGTGAAACAGTTTACAATGGCCAACAATCAATCTGTCGCGGCAACGACAGGTATAAGAGTCAAGGCCACGAACGGAACCAGCGTGTCTGTGAAGTACAAGATAGACAGAGGATCAAATTCCAGAACAGGTGTATTGACCTTTGTCGGCAAAGAAGGCACTGCTCCAACCTACAATGACGACTATGAAGAGACAGCAGACATCGGCGTGGAATTGTCTGTGGACGTGGATGCTTTGGATTCCACGGCGGGCAACGAGACATTCATAGTGAAATATACCACTAACAACGACACCACTGCCACTTTCGATTATCAGATCACGGAAATAGTTTAATTGTACCTACAGGTAAATATTCACATAAAATACAAGTGATAAATCCTCGGCCACCATTGATCACTAAGAATCTGTATTTGAATAATTAATAAAAATGACTTGTTTAATAAACGGTTGCAGTTTTTCGTTGCAATGGAAACCATCGACAGAGTTCTTATCAAAACTTAATCAAAAAAATTTTGTGAATATTAGCAAAGTGGCCACTAGTTTCAGAAGAACAGTCAGAAGTACAGTAGAATGGATTTCTCAAAATGATAAACCAGATTTAGTAATCATTCCCATAACATATGCTCATCGTTTTGAAATGGCAATTTCCAAAGAGGAGGAAGACATCGACGGAACTTGGTTGCCCATACAACGATCCGAACTGTTAGATCCTAACAAAGTATCCGACTCTGTGGACATTGACAAACTGTCGTCCATGATCGATAATTATTATGGCTGTGTTCCAGACGTTAGGCAGTATTGGGACTCTCTATTCACGGACTTAATAATGTTCACTGGATGGTTATCTAGCAACAACGTTGATTATATTGCTTTTGATATGTGTAATAATTTTGAAAAAATACATATCAATAATTTAAAAGCAATGGAAAAAATAAAATTAATAGAAAAAGATAAAAAAATTATCGATCTTTTTTCTTTTTCTGGTAATAAAATCATGCACGATTCTATGAAAGAAACCATAAAAAATAAAATAGACCCGTACGGACATCATCATTCCCAAAAAGAATTTTTAGTCTTGGAAAAAGAAATACTTAAACATCGATCATTGGTTGTATAGTTGTATAATAGTGTCATATAATTTTTTAGTAGACTTAACTAAATTAGATCTTTATAATTAGGAAATGTTTATTTTAACAACAACAGTATTCTAAATGATCAACATGAAACAAGACTCGATAAATAGCAGTATCAAAAAGACAATCAATCATGAGAAGTTTAATATAATGACCAACACAAACACATCAGCAATCAATATTTCCAAACGTGACGGTAGGCAAGAACTACTTGACATCAACAAAATTCATTTCGTAGTGGAGGAGGCCTGTGAAGGACTATCGGGGGTTTCGGCCTCACAAATAGAAATTAATGCAAACCTTCAATTCTTCGATGGCATCACTTCCAAGGACATACAGAACGTGCTGGTGCGATCGGCCAATGACCTGACCACGCTGGAAAATCCCAACTATCAGTATGCCGCGTCTCGACTGCTCCTATACGATGTGAGGAAAGAAGCCCATGGTCAGTATGAGTATATGCCCCTTCTAAAATTGATCATGAGGAACATCAGATCGGGAGTGTATGACAAGGGCATAGTGGAGAAATACAACAAGACCGAAATCAAAAAACTCAACACTTGGATACGCAGAGAGCGAGATCTCAATTTCGCCTACGCAGGTCTGAGACAGGTGGTGGACAAATATCTTGTGCAGGACAGAAGTTCAGGACAACTGTATGAGACCCCGCAGGACATGTACATGATGATTGCCGCGACCCTGTTCGCAGACTATCCAAAAAACAAAAGGATGTCTTATGTTAAAAGATATTATGACGCAATTTCACAATTTAAAATCAACATTCCTACACCGGTCATGGCTGGGGTTAGAACTCCTATACGACAGTTTGCTTCGTGTGTATTGGTCGATTCTGACGACACTCTTCCTAGCATCTTTAGTACTGATATGGCTATTGGTTTGTATGTGGCACGTCGTGCTGGCATTGGGATCAATGCTGGTAGAATTCGTGGGATCAATGCGAAGATAAGAGGTGGTGAAGTACAGCACACAGGTGTTGTTCCGTTCCTAAAGAAATTTGAAAGCACCGTTAGATGTTGTACACAGAACGGAGTGAGGGGTGGTTCAGCCACTGTACACTTTCCAATATGGCACCAAGAGATTGAAGATATACTGGTATTGAAAAACAACAAAGGTACAGAAGATAACCGAGTTAGAAAACTAGACTATTCAATTCAATTATCTAAATTGTTCTACGAGAGATTTATCAATGACGAGGAGATCACACTCTTCTCACCACACGATGTGCCGGGACTGTATGACGCATTTGGAACTGAAGCATTCGACGAACTGTATGTGAAATATGAGAAAGACAAATCTGTCAATGGTAAGAAGATATCTGCACAGGAACTGTTCTTTGATCTGTTGAAAGAGCGAGCAGAGACAGGACGTATCTATATAATGAACATCGATCACGTGAATTCTCATTCATCGTTCAAGGACAAGGTTTCCATGAGCAATCTCTGCCAAGAGATTACTCTACCAACCACACCGATACAACACATAGATTCCACAGAAGGAGAGATAGCATTGTGTATTCTCTCTGCCATAAATGTAGGTGCACTTAACAATCTAGAAGAACTGGAAAACCTATGTGATCTGGCTGTGAGGGCATTGGAAGAGATAATAGACTATCAGGAATATCCCGTCAAAGCGGCGGAGAAATCTACACTAGCAAGAAGATCGTTGGGCATAGGATACATAGGGTTAGCACATTACCTAGCAAAACTAGGAGTGAAATATGAGGACAGGGAGGCCTGGGACGCAGTAGACAGACTTTCTGAAGCATTCCAATTCAATCTATTGAAAGCAAGTAATAAACTAGCGGAAGAAAGAGGTAGGTGTGAAGCATTTGACAGAACAAAATATGCAGATGGTCTACTACCGATAGACACCTACAAAAAAGACATTGATAAAATTGTGCCACACAAGACTCGTTATGCTTGGGAGGCCCTGAGAAAAGACATCGCCAAGCACGGATTGAGACACAGCACACTGTCGGCACAGATGCCATCGGAAAGTTCTTCCGTTGTTTCGAACGAGACCAACGGTATTGAACCACCGAGAGCATTGTTATCCATTAAGAAAAGCAAGAAAGGTCCACTCAAACAGATTGTGCCAGGATTTCCTAAATTGAAAAATGCCTACACACTGCTTTGGGAGATGGAAAGTAACGAGGGTTACATCAACATAGTCGCGATGATGCAGAAGTATTTTGACCAGGCCATTTCCGGCAACTGGTCATATAATCCGTTAAACTATGAAAACAACGAAGTGCCCCTTTCAGTAATGGCAAATGATCTGTTGACATCCTACAAATATGGTTGGAAAACATCCTACTATCAAAACACCTACGACTTCAAAGGTGAGGAAGAAGATCATCAACCATCTGGTATCGAAACTATCTCTTCTCAAGAAGGTGAAGATGTGGAGTTAGACACAGCAATAGAAGTAAATGGTCATGCCGCGGTCAACGGACACAGCAAGGTAAATGGGTCTAGCAACGATACAGTAAACACAGACGATCCAGAGCACTGTGACGCCTGTGCGATATAGTTGACAAAAAATAATAAAATAGTATAATTACACTACAATGGCAAAGACAGTATTCAACAGGAACGAAGTGGACTGGAGCAGACAACCCATGTTTTTTGGGGAAGATCAAGCGATCCAAAGGTATGATGTGTTCAAATATCCACAGTTCGATAAACTGAACCAAACAATGTTGGGCTACTTCTGGAGAGCGGAAGAAGTATCTCTACAGAAGGATCGGGCAGATTTCCAAAACTTCAGACCAGAACAGAAACATATCTTTACTTCCAATTTAAAATATCAAACACTATTGGATTCAGTGCAAGGCAGAGGACCTTGTCTATCATTTCTACCTTACTGTTCCAACCCAGAGTTGGAAGGCTGTATCGTGACTTGGGATTTCTTCGAAACCATACACTCTAGAGCCTACACGCATATCATGAAGAACGTGTACTCAGATCCATCAGAAGTGTTTGACACAATATTGAACGACGACGAGATACTGAAAAGAGCAGTGTCGGTCACAGAGAATTACGATAGGTTCTCAGAACTTGCACAGGACTATGTGGTCAAAGGCAAAGGAGATATCAACGAAGTCAAAAAACAATTATATCTAGCAATGGTCAATGTGAACTTGTTGGAAGGTTTGAGATTCTATGTATCATTCGCCTGCACATTTGCATTCGGAGAGTTGAAGTTAATGGAAGGGTCTGCCAAGATACTTTCATTGATTGCTCGTGATGAGGCAACACATTTGAATCTAACCACACACGTGATCAAAGCCTGGCAAAAAGGTGACGATAAGGACATGGTCAAGATAATGAAGGGTCAAGATAAGACCGTGATCGAGATGTTCAAGAAGTGCGTGGCGGAAGAAAAGGCCTGGGCAAAACATCTGTTCAAAGATGGCTCTATCATAGGTTTGAACGAGAGACTGTTAGGACAGTATGTAGAACACATAGCCAATAAAAGATTGAAAGCATTAGGGTTTGATCCCGAGTTTGACACTCCATGGAATCAAAATCCCCTACCATGGACACAACATTGGTTAAGTTCCAGAGGTATGCAAGTCGCTCCACAAGAGACAGAAGTCGAATCTTATATCGTTGGTGGCATCAAACAGGACGTGAAGAAAGATTCATTCTCAAAATTTAAATTATAATGGACGACGATTTTTTAAAAGACCTAGAAGAAAATCCAGAAAAGTACGAGAAGCATGTAGAAGACCTGGCAGATCGCATAGAGAACTTTCTAAAAAAATCTGCCGAAGAATCCGCAAAAAGATTTTTAGACAAGCACTTATTATAATATACCCACATAATTTTACTACATAAATATCGTTATGCCAGGTTTAGCACGAGTAGGAGATCCAGATGTCCCGCATTGTAGCGGGATGGTACGTAAAGGACATTTCAGAGACGTCCAGGCCAACGGTAGAGGACTGAGTTGCGTCGGCCATTTCAACACGACACACAAGAAACCCTGCGGGGACAAATGTTGTGGACATTCCATGCCTATCTTTTCCGGATCCCCGAACGTGTTTGCACACGGAATACCTGTGGGGAGAAAAGGAGATCCTACGTGTACAGCAGTGATGTATGGATCACCTAATGTGTTTGCCAACGGATACTAGAAATGATTAAGAAAAAACTAAAAACATTATCGCAGACCGCTCCTAATTTTAATAAACAACATCTACAAAATGCAGTTAATTCAGCATCGATAGGATGGACACCAAAAACAAGAACAGCGGAAGAGAAGTTAACGGCCAATTCTATAATAACAGATAGTAATAAGAGTTCCGCCAGATCTACATTAAATTTATTTCCGTACTTAAATCTGGGACCTGTGTACATCAACATCGAAGCACACGCACAAAATCTCTTGAACGGTTCGCTGGGAGAGACCAGTCCGGAGGACACAACCACTCCTCGATTCATAGAACATCTTGGATTGTGTAATACCATAGAAAGCATACTTTCCTATAACTTCGATACCGACGCCGAAAACACAGGCAAGGGAGTGAATGATCATTTCGGAACACTCAACCAAAAGTTAGATGAAGATTTTAAAGTGATCAGAGAATCCATACAAACAATTACAAACAGAGCATTGTCAACGGACACACTTTTTCAAAATGCCGTGCAGGCCTTGAGCAATTACATAGACACAGTTCAGCCAGACAGCACCTCATTTAACCAAGCGACATTCGACAGCAAACTGTCAGACATACAAACAACGGCGACGAACTTTGATGCTGTGCTGGCAGGTGATCCTATACTTCTAATACAGAAAAATAATTTGATTGAAAAAAGAAAAAACATAGTAAATCGTATTACCAAGGAAACAACAAATCTAGGAGTGATACGTACATATACCAATTCATTAGTAGATACAATATCATTATTAAATTTTGTCGAGAACCCGAAAATTAGAAATTTGATATCGATAACATCGGGATCGACCGACTGGCAAGAATATTTTAAAAATTATGAAAAGAATTTTAGTCAATTGAATCCGCTGTCAGAACAAACAGCGTCATTACCGGCCACACAACTGATTGCAGATACTCTGAGATTGAAGGGTCTACCAGATGTCAAGACTCACATAGATCTAGATTCTGTGGCACAGAAGGCAAAACGTGATGAGAGATTGAGTAAAAAAAATTATGACCGTTTGTCGTCCGAACAAATTATTACCCAGGCATCAAAAGATCTGGGACTGAGCACATCAGGCAAAGACATTTATTCACAGAGCAAACAATTATTGAACAATCTAAATCAACAGGACATCATTGTCATCGATCGAGAATTAAGTATTGCCAGGGATCTCGATACAATCAGTTAAAATTACCAAAATTAATTGACAAACATATTATTATATGTTTAAATACTGACGTAAATGTTGATTGATACGAAATAAACATTTCGGACCAGGGTTCGATTCCCTGCACCTCCACCAAATTATTACTTGGTGGCTTACGTAATCCCTTTCGGGGGTGATCGGTTTCGACGGGTGTGTAAAGGTATCAGGAGTTTGCCCAGTAGGTACGAGGATACGTCCAGTTTTTAAATGCAAACAAAAAAGCATTAGGTTTTGCTGATGTAACATTTATGTTACCAGGCAAAACTGAATTGAGATTAGCGGCGTAATAACCAATAACTCAGGGGCGGCCCCTGCCTTGCAACAGAAGTGGGGCACTAACTTTTTATGTTGAAAAAGTATAAAATAAAAGTATTCGACGGTTACTGTGATCAGGCCGACACAGTGATAAAGGATCTTGATAGAGAAATATCCAACGATTATGTTCTAGAGATAGCATTCCATGGAGAAGGGTTATCCCTGAGAGACACAGATCTAGGACAAAAAAATATAATCGAAGTTCTGAAAGAGATATGCCAAAGAAAGAATGTCAACGAGACAAACGTCAAACTGGTATCCGGAAACCCTGTAGAAGATAAAACAGTGTGGCCAAATATAGAACTGTATTATGACGATTCACATTTTCTATATGGACAGACTCTAAAAACGACCAACACAAAAAATTGGAACAATATAAATCATTTTGCGTTTTTCGTGGGGGCCAGCAGATGGGAAAGGTTATGGATCTCCTGCGTGTTGTATAATGAACACAAAGAAAAAACATTGTTGTCCTTCCATAAGAATGCCAGACTACACAACGTAGACAAGGAAAAAATGTTTAGGCTGTGTGCGTCGAACAACCTTGTAAATTATTTTGAAAACTTTTCAAAAGCAACACCCATAGTTTTACAAACAAGGCCCGAAGATCATTATTTCGCCCACTCGGACGCATACACTTTAAATGAGTTTTATAATCGTTTTTTCCTAGAGATTGTCACAGAGTCCTTCCATAGCGGGACGACATTCTGTCCATCCGAAAAAACAGCAAGACCGATCAGCAACGAAACACCATTTATACTGTTTGGGCCAAAACATTTTCTGAAACACTTGAACAAGATAGGATTCAAAACATTTTCTCCCTGGTGGAATGAACAGTACGACGAGTGTTCGGGCTATGAAAGGTTGAAAGAGATACATAAGGTAATAAACCATATATCAGGCAAAAACATTAAGGAACTAGAAAAAATGTATGAGGAGATGAAACCAGTTTTGGCGCACAATCTCAAACTGTATAAAAGCCTGAAACACCTAGACATGGAATACAAATTGCTTATATGAAAGCACTGATACTCAATCATTTCTGGAGAGAGCATACAGATCCACTGGAACTGACCGCTCGAGATAACACAATAAAGTTATTGGGAGATGTAGACTGTCCAATATACACCAGATCCATAACCGATCAATCCATGCTGAAAGCATTGAAAGACAAAAAAATATACAACGAACCCTGCAGATGGGACGAGGGCGATTGTATTCTTTTTAACCTGGGTTCATTCATAGAACAATACAGTGTGGATAAAATTTTTATAGCAGGATTACATTTCAATTATTGTGTAATGGAACTGGGTTATTACATCAGAGGTGCCATAGACAATATACCCAACCTGACTTTCCAGGATACCTGCAAGGTATTCGTGATAAAGGAATGCACCATTGCCTTTAATGAAAAACTCCAACAACCCGTTGAACTGACACCTTACAATTATGGAATGAAAAAACAGGACGTTGATCCATGGTTGTGTTCCATGAGTGAGTTTCTAAACGCATGAAAATAGGACACTACAACACAGACAAGATAGAACACGAACCTGGCAAGACAGAGAACACAGAACACGGGTATAGGACGGATACATTCGATCAGTCCAAAAGAATAGTCTGTATGGGAGACAGTTATACCTTTGCGTTTGGTTCCCCATCAACACACGCATGGCCCTCGATGTTGGAATTTCCTGTATGGAACCTAGGCAGTCCCGGTGCCAGCGCCGAAAGAATCAAAAGAATATGGTATAGCATATTACATAATTTAAACTTTGATCTAGCCGTTATACTTTGGCCCGAACCCCACAGGAGAGAACATTACACAGAAAGCAACAGCCGTTCTATAACCGGAGGAGACGAGATGCTAAAATTTAGCGATCAGACCAACGACGGGTTCAATCTCCTACACACGATATTTGATGTGCAGTATTCCGGAGAAGCAAACAACAAAAAAATTTTACACTATGCTGTAAGCAATCTACTACCCAAGAACTCCATAATAAATTCTAGAAGCCTCACCAATGTTTGGCATGACGCAGGACGCCACTATGGACCCGATGGAAAACACCCCGACCTGAAGTGTTACAAAATGTTTGCCGCCATGGTGAACGAAGACATAAAGAAATTGGATTATACACATACATAATAATTGAATGCACACATAATGATTTTTCTATCTGCCTAAATACAGATAGATGAAACGACGTATGTCTTCGCACAAACTGGTGTATTCCAGGTTAAAAAGGAAAGCACCAAAAGTGCCGGATATCACATGCCCAGCCATCGATGACATCATAAGAAGATTAGAACAGTTGGTAGAAACAACAAAACAATTGAATCCCAGAACCCTGCGAGTGTTGATAAACAAATTGGAAAAATTGAGAACAGCCAACGAGCAGTTGCGAGACTCCGGTGTGTACTGGAATCAAACAGCCAAAGATCTTATAGCAAAATACGTCGCCAAGAAAAAAAGTTTCTAAGATAACAAATAATAAGCAAATCTAAATTTAATTATTATAGACCATGACAATGATATAATTACTGTTATGAAACATTTTATAATAGGTTGCAGTTATATTCGTGATGCGTATGAGTTTGGCATTATAAAAAAATACTTTGGAAATAACACAAAAGTTGTTGGGCAGGACGGATGTGGTAACGATTTCATAAGTCATAGAATTTTACAGGAATTACGTTATCAACATGAAAATTATTTTATAATGTTTACTGGTATAAACAGAACATCTATTCAAGTGCCTTGGAACGATAAAAATCATGATAACTTGTATGACGGCTATCCTTATAGATGTCCTGTAGGAAACGTGTTACATGTTTTCAGTGGAGGTGATAATACTGTTCCAAAAAACAAAAAAGGCAATCCTATTCCGTTGAGCGAAACTTTTAAGAATAGATCTATGGAAAACAGCAACAGTTTTTATAATGATTACAATCTGTACCACATATTCAACTGTGTGTCAACACTGCACAGTCGGAACATCAAGTTTAAATACACATTCATCTATAACGGTGACAATGAGCACGAATATAGTCTTGGCAAGATAGATAAAACTAATTGGTTCTATAAAAATTTAAACAAACAAAACATGATTGCACAAACACCTTACGAATTTTGTGTCAGGGAAAATCTTCTACAAGACGATGGTTTCCATCCTAGCAAACAAGGGTGGGATCAATATTTTCAAAGCATTGACATTTAATCTTTTATCCGTTATAATATTGGAATGCATAATATAGAACCAAACTCTATAGTAACAATCAAGTTAGACTCGGGAGAAGAAGTAATTGCCAAGTTTGTTGTCGACCTAGAAAAATATGTCACAATAGTCAAACCTTTGGTAATAATGATGAGCCCTCAGGGTTTGGCATTTGGTACTTGGGTGGCGACAATGGATCAGGACAAGGACATCAATATTTCCAGAGATCATATCATTTCCATGGGAATAACAAATTCAAGGGTTCAGACTGAATACACAAACGCAACATCTAGTATCAAAACACCAGCAAAAAGTTCAATTATTACATAGTTGACAAATCTGCAATTTGTGTTAATATAGTATTAAGAAGACATATTAAAGTAAATGTCTATAAACTCGTTGCCTCGGATCCCGTCATATTCGGGGCAACACAAAGACTGCGTATCCTTTGGGTACTCCACAGTCTCTATAACAAAGGAAGGATTATAGTATGTCAGATGACAAAATCAAAACCCTCCACCAAGTGGTCGAGGAGTTCTACAAGGATGGTGAAGAGGAAGTAGCCAATTTCAAGACAAGATTAGCAACGGCCAGAGATAGGCTGAAAGAATTACAAAAAGATCCCGAGATGATATTGCCACAGGGCATATCACAGGTCGAGATCAACAACAACCTATGCTTCAATTATTCTGTGCAAAGAGATCTAAGACCTTCCCATGTGGTTCGTATCTGTGAGAAGTTCGATCCCAGGGTGGTGAGACCAGCAAGTGCGGTCAAGAGAGACGGGCGATATTTTTTATTTGATGGACAACACACATCGGTAGCATTAGCCGTGTTGGGATTCCAAGCGGTACCAATGACTTTCGTGGAGACATCGCATCAGTCATTTGATGCCATCGCATTCGAGATCCTGAACGACACGGGTATATTGAGAGCAGGCACGGAAGAGATACATAGAGGACTGTTACATCGTTGGCACAATGATGTCAACGCGGACAATGATAGGAACAACCCAAGGGTCAAGACCGCCTACACAGTGGACACACTGTTCAAGAAATGTCAGATAGATCTGGAACCCAAACGGGTTCGTAAGTCTCCGGGCAAGTGTGGACCCAACCCCCACTACTTCTCACATTTTGATTATGCCTACAAGGGATTGGAGATGACCGGAGATGCCGATGTGTTGGAAAACATTCTAATGGGTGTCAAACAGTATTATGGAGAAGAGGAAGGTGGAGAGATCAATCAAGGTATCTACATCGGACTGGTCAAGATGTACGCACTAGCCAAAGAAGATGGTGCCACTAAATTTTTACCCGCAGATTGGATTGACAAGATATTATCAGCAATGATCAAAGTTTGTGGTAGAAATGCCAATAACATACATTCGGCCGCGAAGAAACAGTGGCAACACACTCGAGGTACTTCTTGGGACGCACCTGTGGCTATGTCGACTTTAATGAGAGAAGCATATCTATTACAAGCAGATGAGTCAGATCAATTTAATCCACCACACGAACCAAAAGTGACAATAGGATTGTTGAAAGGCGATATCTGTTCAGACTTTATGCCATATTCGGGTAAGAACAATGGATAACGAAGACATAGAAAATCTTGTAAATGGTATTAACTGTTTAGAAAACTTCCGCAAAAAAACCGGAATAAATGCCTTAGACAACTATGGGTACAGAGAACTTTTACAAATCATAGAGATGAGACAGATACTGCCATCCATAGAAAAAGTACCCGGGAGAAGAGGAGTCGATGCAAAGGCATCAAACGATGGCTATCATAATATAGAATTTAAAAGCAGTGGGTTCAATAAAACCCCGACTATCAAAAACTGGCAAAGTGCCATGTTTGATATGAGTAAGGTAACTTCTATTAAAAAATTATATGATTATGAAGGGTTTGGACATTCCCTTTTCAAGGGAGGTGAGGCAATGCCTGTTGCCAGTTATTGGATCGGAAAAGAATTTATAAAAAGTCTGCATCCTCTCTTTGATAAAAAGGTAGAGGAATACAAATTGCTAAAAGAAAGTAAATCCTCATTGAGAGAGGCAATCTATATATCACTTGCAGAGGTGTTAGAATATGTTAAAAAAGAAAACATAATATTTTTTAAAAATGGAAATATAGTAGACTACAAGGAGTTTGATGTTTGAACTAGATAGATACATGCGACTAGATCGCGAACTGGTAGGAAGACTACAATTTAAATCTGTCAGCAAGATTCCCCTCGAAGCGGATGTAGAAATATTAGATCGGTTTAAACAGGATCTGTTAAGTGAGAACGTGAGCAGAGATGTCAAAGGCAAATACTTTTATTTCCTACAGAGATATCTTAGAGATACTCAGAAACTAAGATGCCCAGGTCCGGCACACTACACGGCGGAAGGAGCCACAGAGGGCAAGGCACATCTAGAACATCCTATACCACAGAATCGGATATTACAGGCCTATCTAGAAGGACACATAGATGCCATCGAAGCAATTCATATGCCATTGTGCCTGATTTCTGATGCAGACAAACATATACTGGAAGGTGAATGGCAACTTAATGCAACTTGGCAATACCCGTTCCGTAGATATAGATTGGCCGGATTTACCAAAACAGTTAAAAATTTAAGGGGTGAACCCATAGATTTAGACTTGTGGACAATAGAAAATCACTTTACAATGTTAGGAGTAATAAAATGAAACCATGGAAAATAATACAAGAACTTGAATCCGACAATTCGAGATTAAAGAAAGAAGCAATAATCAGCAGGGAGTCAGATGCCGAAAACATTAGATTCTTTAATGGCATCGGAGCGGCATTGGACGGTTTCAGGACATTCGGTGTACAAAAAGTGCCGTTATCTAAAAAGGATGGTACGGGCATCACACAGACTGAATTCGATGATGTTTTGAGAAGATTGGAAGATAGAACTCTCACAGGAAACGAAATGCGAGACATGATTCAAGATTTGTGTGATAGGTCCAACATGGAAGAATGGAACGATTGGTACAGGAGGATCCTGATAAAGGATCTGAGATGTGGTGTCACACACAAGACCGTCAATAAACACAGCACCATAAAGGTACCCGTGTTCGAGTGCATGTTGGCAGATGATTCCAAAAAGCACGACAAGAAAATGACGGGCGAGGTGTATGTTGAACCTAAACTCGACGGGGTTAGGGTGATTACCATCTGTGACGTGGACAAGGACGAGGTAAGAATGTACTCAAGGAACGGCAAGGAATTGAATAACTTTCCTAAAATACTACAACAGTTTGATGAGATGCTTGACCAAATGTCGGAATCGATGGTATTCGATGGAGAGGTCATGAGTGATGACTTCCAGACATTGATGAGAGAGATCCATAGGAAAGGTGGAGCAAAGACAGATGATGCTGTT
>Ga0075480_10000880_pt1 | contig 18430 bp, 32 predicted proteins | sample DEB08_DNA_7_FD_81590 | JGI IMG/M metagenome (GOLD analysis project Ga0075480, IMG submission 81590) | Aqueous microbial communities from the Delaware River and Bay under freshwater to marine salinity gradient to study organic matter... | ecosystem: Environmental > Aquatic > Marine > Coastal ... | reverse complement strand
GGTATCAATGTAACTGGTGATGTAAACTCTACTTCTGATATCAATCTCAAGAAAGATATTGAAGTTGTTACAAGTGCCACTGAGATGTTAAATCAACTCAGAGGTGTTAAGTTCACCTGGAAACAGAATGATGAGAGGTCTGTTGGTGTCATTGCTCAAGAGGTAGAAGCAATTCTTCCCGAATTGGTTAAAGGTGAAGAAGGTGATATGTCAGTCAACTACAGTGGTTTAGTTGGTGTTCTGATCGAAGCAGTGAAAGAACTCTCTGCAAGAGTTGATGAATTAGAAAAAAGATAAGTTTTATAAATATTATATAGTAAACGCCTAGTGGAGACACGATTATGGCAATTAAAATAAATAATACTACTGTTATTGATAACAGTAGAGTTTTATCAATAGCTTCTGTTTCTACCGTTGCAAGTCAAGCACAAGCAGAAGCTGGAACTAATAATGATCAAATTATGACTCCTCTTAGAGTAGTTCAAGCAATTAATGCCAATTCGGCAGGTATTTCTGAAGGCAAGGTTTACTTTATGAGTGTCCGATAACAATTAAACAATAATAGGAGAACCATTATGCATAGGAGTTTAAAGTAAATGGCTAACGGAAGGTTACAGAGTACCACTATTCCTGCTTATAGTGCAGCAGAAATTTATAACAATAATTCTGGATCTCAAGCATCAGTTACTATTCATGGTCAAGTTATTTCCGAAACAGACAATTCAAAATTATCTGTTGCAGCAACAACATGTAATTATTCTACAACAATTGTAACTTCAAGTACTTGCAGTTCTTGTACCGTAGGTCCATACAATTGTCTTTTAGCAGTTAACTATTGTGATGTTGCTGCAGAGACATATAATGGATATTCGATGAACACTGGTTCTGATATTTGTTTATCTGCATATACTCCATCTTATGTCGATACTGCCGGAGCACAGGTTTGTAAGACATATGGAATAACACAAACTGTTTGCTCCTCAGTTTCACCGTGTTGCTTTTCTAATTGTTTTACAAATTATGGAATGCAATATACATTAGTGCATCCTAAAATTTTGTCTAAATGTGGAAGTGGAAGATTTGTTGCTGCAAATTATGTTTTCGATGGCCAGAGTGGGGGTGGTTGCTTAATCATGTCTTGTGTTGGATGCCATAGTGATGAGGTTAATTTAAAACTATCTAGTAATGCTCCAACAGTTGCAGGATGCTTTACTCACGCATCCAATGGAGAAGTTATTACATGTGCTACATGTTTTCCAGGTCAGTGGTATATTGATTTATGGAGTAGTCAGACCTTTGGGATTGGCAGTCAGCAGCACCCACCCGGCGCTGTGCAGACCTGCACCTGCGGTTGCGATCATGTATTTGTAATGTGTGCATGCCCAAGAACAGCGTCAACATTACCCGGTTGTGTATGCCGCAATGATAGTTGTATATTAGCCCACGGCGGCGAGTGCTGCTCTTGGAATGTTGGTGTGACTTACTTTCGATGCATACCGTGTTTACGAGATCATTACCAAAAAGGTCCTATGAATGGTGGAGGATGTGACGTATATTTTTCACATAGTCATCGATGTATAAACAATAATGGTGTTTGTGCATTTTTTATAAAATCAATTGCAAATATAAAAGACTCACCAAATATTATGAACTGTTGTTGGGGTATTATTTCAAAAACATGTGTTTGTTGTCAATACGAAACTGCCCAGTGTTCTTGTGGAAGACCAGTAAGAGTTACTCTGGATCCAGGAGATAGATCAGCACTATATCCAATTAAATGGTTTGCATACAACCCAGTTAAAAAGTGCCACTACTTTATGATTTATAATGGTGGACTTGATGATGGAATTTATAGTGTTGACCATACTACATTAGCAACTTGTGCTCAAGGTTATTTAACGGTAGGAGAAGGCAAGGTGTACTGGTGCCACACTTTATCAGATGGTCCCTTTACAAAAATTAGCACTGTCCCATCCGCATATACTTCCTTTGGTGGTGCTGGAACAATGTGTTATGGAAGATTGTATCAAGCAGATTTCTGCTATTATACAATTCCAGTACATAATGGAACTAACTGGGGAATATTTTCAAGTCAAGATTTGATTACTTGGTCTAATAAGCGAGACGACTCTACTTGTTGCTTCGTTCAATTAACTGGTTCTCAAGAGGCAACTTATGTTTCTTCTGGAGGATCTGGAATTTGTAAAGTTTCAAATAATTTTGATACTTGTATTAATGCTTCTGGAATGATTGATTATAGAGTTGAAGCAAATCAATATCAACAAAATGGTGTTGTTGTTTCTAATGGTGATAGATTATATGCTAAAAATAGTGGTAGCAATCCGATTGCATTCAATGTTTGGGGGTATGAAGGATGAGTAGATTTATAAGAAAAGCTGGATCAGGAGGAGGAGGAGGAGCCTCCTATGGAGACGCAAATGTATGCAGTCTTTTGCAAAACTATACTGGAACTTTAAGTGCTAGTGATGGATATAATATATGTAACTTAAGAAGTGGATGGGAAAGAGTATATTATGATTGCGGTCTCAATGGTGCTCTGGGAACCATATGTTTAGCAAACTTAGATACTAGTAAATATGATGCATTTTGTATCTCAATACGTGGTTTATGTGGAACGTGTACTACATCGGGAATGTGGACTAGTCTAGGTACTTCAACTTGTTTTTGTATTTGCACTGGCAGTGCATGTTATGTTAAAATTCTTAGCAGTTATGGACTATGTAATTACATCTGTCAATCTTGTGCATATTGTGCTGGTGGATGTCGATGTGTTTCAAACATGTCTTTCAATTATGCTCTCTTAGTAGAAAAAAATTATTCTGGTCTGAGAGTATGTGAATATACTCAGGGGTGTATGGCAACAGCAGACTGGTTACCCAGATCAATTTGGGTCCCATCTTTAAATTGGAGTAATTTTGCCAAAGTAGGAGTAAATGGATGTTGTATATGTCTCAAATGTGCTAGTGTTGAAGTATTAGGAGCACCGAGTAATGGAGAAATATTATGAATATAATAATTAATACAAAAACCAAAAAAATGTCGTTTGTTTCACCTGATGTACAAGGTGATTTAAAAACCAGACTAGCAGGTTTTGCCGGCGACTTGGAGAATGATACATTTGGATTGAGAATATACAGAGATGGTCTTTTAAATGGTAGTGATTGGGTGGTAACAAAGGCAAATGAAACTGGTGTTGGTATTTCTACTGAGTGGAAAACTTACAGACAGTCTTTGAGAGATCTTCCTGCACATGAAAGAGCACCAAACAAATTTATGATTGCTGACTGGCCTTTGTTTCCAGATGAAACTGAAGTTCCAGATGGTGCTAAACATTTTATTGCAGAGTTGCGTGATCCTGTTGGTCTTGGAACTACTTCTTGGGTTGGAATAACTACAACTGGTGAGTATTACGATCAAACACCAGAACCAGAACCAATTCCCGAAGAAGAACCAGAACCAGAGGAAGAAACTCCTCCTGCATCTCCTGAATAATACGGATATCCGAAGGGTGGTTGCAAAACCACCCTTTTTATTTTACAATAAATATATCAGATGAACCACATTAGAAACTTGGTTTTATTTTATGACAAGAAGAAAAGTATTTGCCATTGACGGTGGAGCGGGACGTGCTATTGCCGCAATACCAGCACTAAAAAAATATGCTAAAAACCACCCAGATGAAGACTGGATGGTGGTTGTATTTGGATGGGATACACTGTTCTGGGGTATTCCAGAACTTCAGGATAGAGTTTATAGTGCGGATGTAAAAGGAATTTTTAAAAACTTACTTAAAGATTCTGACATTATCACTCCAGAACCTTATAGACTTTGGGAATATTATAATCAAAAATGTTCTCTTGCGGAAGGTTTTGATAAACTTATCAATGAAACAGAAGACCATTCTGATCTTGGAGTTCCTGAATTAGTATTAAATAAAGGAGAAGAAAAAAACGCCGCTAATATTCTTGGTGACATTCAAAAACAACAAAATAAAAATCTAACAATTGTAATTCAACCATTTGGTAGGTCTGCAAGAATTGATAATGAAGATATTATCGATGATAGTAGCAGATCTTTAGAACCAGGAGTCTATCACAAACTTGTAAAAAAACTCTCTCAGAAGTATAATATTATTTTTATGGGAGAACCTGAATATGTAAATGTAATTTCTCAAGAAGATCAAATTAGTGCAAAATTGCAGATGGATCTTCGTGGATGGGCATCAATTATTGAAGGATGTGATTACTTTATTGGTTGTGATAGTGTTGGTCAACACATGGCACGGGCATTTGATAAACCTGGAACAATTCTTCTTGGTTCAACATATGCCATCAACATCACATATCCAGATCATTTTCAAATTATTGAGAATGAAGATATTGAAAAAGAGTATTCGCCGATTCGCATTTGTGGATTAGATTCCCATCTAGCAGATCGAAAAAATGATAAATGTATGGACTTTTCTGACGAAGACATTGATAGCATCTATAAAGCAATCGTAAAAGATATTAAGGAGAAATGTGAATGACTTATAACGTATTAGCAATCAATCCTGGACATAATGGTTCTGCTGCTCTTGTTTGTGACGGCAAGTTAGAACTGTATATTGAAGAAGAAAGAATGTCTCGTATGAAATACGATGGCAATCCTTTCAGAGCAATGATGTATATTATTGAAAGATATCATATTAATGAATTGATTATTGGTGGTACAGGGCAAGAAAGACATCAACTTCCATGGACTGGAGAAGATTCTTATACTGCTCTTGTAAGAAAGTACTATCCAGATGTAAAGATTATTACTGCTGGTTCTGAACATCATATGGGTCACGCTGCAGGAGCATTTCATAGTTCTGGATTTGAAACTGCAGCTGCTGTAATTGTTGATGGATGTGGAAGTCTTAAGAGTATCAATCTTGATCCCAACAACCCCAATAGCACTATTAATGCATATGAAACAGAAACAATTTATAGTTGTTCTTATGATGAAATAACGACAGTATTCAAAAGACTCTCAAATAACAATATTCCAAGAATTATCAATAATGATACTGAAATTGATGGAACTGTTACTACCGTAAAGGCATATGAGGGTGTTTCAGAGTATCTTGGATTTGGATACATTGAGGCAGGAAAAACCATGGGTCTTGCTCCATATGGCAAAAAAGACTCAAATATTCCAGATCTTTTTTATCAAGATACTGGAAGAGGTGATAAAAATGTTTTCATTCCAAACTATCCTGCAGGTTCTCTAATTGATACTGAAAGATTTCCATATCTAATTAGAAAGAATGATCCAAGAGAATGGCATCGAGATCCATCAAAAGTCACTGATGCGGCAAAGAATCTTGCATGGAAGGTTCAAAAAGAAACTCAAGAGTTTGTTGGTGATTTAATTGAAAAAGCAGTAGACATCACTGGAGAAAAAAATATTGTTATTTCTGGTGGATATGGTTTGAATTGTGTTGCAAACTATTATTTCAAAGAAAGATTCCCAGAACTCAATATTTTTGTTGATCCAGTATCTCATGATGGTGGAACATCAATTGGTCTTGCAAAATACTTTGCATATAAGTATGCTAAAGAAAATGATCTTGAGTATGAAAAAGATCCTTTGACTACTTTATATCTTGGACCAAAATATGAATACACTGTAGAAGACCTGGAGTATTTTAAAGATATTGAAATTTCTGATGCGAATGCTTCTTCTGTTGCTAAATTGATTAGTGAGAAGAACATTGTTGCAATGTTCCAAGGAAGAGCAGAAGCAGGTCCTAGAGCACTTGGAAATCGTTCTATTCTTTATGATCCTACTGATACAAATGGAAAAGATTTCGTAAATACCGTCAAAGGTCGTGAGTGGTTCCGTCCTTTTGCAGGAACTGTTCTCAAAGAATATGGTCAAGAATGGTTTGATCTTCGTGGAATGGAAGAAACACCATTCATGATGTATGCAGTAGAACTTCAATCAAAAGCAATTGGAGAACTTCCTGCCATTACTCATGTTGATGGTACTTGTAGAGTACAAACAGTGAGTGAAGAACAAAATAAACATTATTATGATTTAATCAGTGAATTTCATAAATTATCTGGTGTTCCTGTTCTCTTCAACACTAGCTTTAATCTTGCTGGTGAACCACTGGTAGAAGAACTAAAAGATGCTATTCACACTTTGAGAAATAGCAAAATTGAGTATCTATATCTCCCAGAACTTGGCAAACTTGTTACACTAAAAAATGTAGAGGAAACAACTGAAGAGTAATAAAAAAAGGAGGGGTAAAACCCTCCTTTTCTCATTCTAAAGATAGTGCAAAATCCAATAAACTATTGAATACTTTTACATCTTTATATTTTGGATTAAATGACTTAAGATATTTTTCTTCTGTTGCCAATCCTTTACCAGTTCGAACTAAAACTGGTGTTGCATTTGCCTTGATTGCCATTTTAATATCTTCAATGGTATCACCAACATAATAACCTTCTGAAAAGTCTACACCTAGTTCATTTTTTGCCCTATTCATCATACCAAGATTTGGTTTCGCATAAGGATCTTGTGGATTATCTGATGCATTATAATAAAAACTATCAATAGAAAATATTCCTGCTTGTCCGAATGCTTGCATCATGTAATTCATAACATTTCCAACATCTTGTTGACCAAGAAGTCCTCTACTGATATTGGGTTGATCTGAAAACAAAACTACTTTGTGACCAAGTAGTCGAAGTTTACGAACCGCTTCAAGAGAACCTGCAATAAAATTCACATCTTCTCTTTTTTTAATCACATTTTTCCATTCATTAATAACACCATCTCTATCAATACCAATTACTGATTTAGTAAAAGTTGATGGCCAGTCTTCTGGTGAATATTGTGGTTGTTGATTTAAAAATGGTGATGCTTCTGTTTGATTTGGATTCTGTGTAGTAGTGCTTTTTGTTTTATATCTTCCCATATCTATGATTTAATGATATAATCAATTCTATACTATATATTTGGATTTATCAAGAGGTATATATGATTGTATTTGGGATCTATGGGGCATTTGATTGGGATGCAAATAAATCTCTCGATTCAAGAGGACAACCAGCATGGGTTCATGATTCTGGTGCAACATTATTTGTAAATGGAAAGCATATTTGCAGTATATCTGAAGAAAGATTGACGAGAACAAAATATGAAGGAAATTATCCAAAGCATTCAATTGATTATTGTCTTTCTGTAGGAAATATCGATCCAGAAGATGTGGATTGTATTTACATTCCATCAATGTTTCTCAAATTGTTTATTGATAGTTTCCAAAACAATTATATCCATCAATTCATTTCAAAGAAATTTCCAAATGCAGAAATTAAAGTAATATCACACCATTTATGCCATGCAGCTTCGACAGTATTCTCTTCAAATTTTAATGAAGGATCCTTTTTAACCATTGATGGTGCAGGATCTGTTTTATTAACTCACAATAATGAACTTACTGGCGTTGAAAACAATACAATTGGATATTTCAATAAAGAAAAAAATATTTTCAGACTATACAATATTCATAATAACATGAATTGTTTTTCAAGATACTATTCATTTTTGTGCTTCAAAATTTATGGTAAAAAAATGGGGATGCAAATTGAAATGGATGATGAAAAATATCGAGAGGGCATGGAAGGAAAAGTCATGGGACTTTCTGGATACGGTAGAGCAACATATAAGTTTAAAAATTCTGACATACATTATAAAATGTCAGGTGATATGTATGATGTGGGTTACCCATATGTCAGATTTGTAGAACGTCATCCATCATCTTTCTTTGAAAGACCTGCGGAAGAACAAGCATATATCACGCAGGAGAACTTTGAGCGAGCTATTCTTTCATATGCAACAGAATTAAAAGAACAAGGATATCTTGATGATTATCTTTGTTTGGCTGGAGGATCATTTTTGAATGTTCTTGGTAATAGTATTCTGAAACAATCAGGACTCTTTAAGGATATTCATATTCCACCATGTACAAATGATACTGGTCTTCACTTTGGTGCAGCATGTCTGGGACAGTTTAGAAACAATCAACCAATTGAACTTCCTCACAATATTGCATTGTTGGGTAAAGAATATTCTGATGATGAGATTAAGTCTGCACTTGATGAACCAAAACTTCAGTATGATAGATACGAAGACTTTGAAGAACTTTGTGAATTTACTGCAAAGCAATTGAATGATCAAAAAATTATAGGTTGGTTTCAAGGTCGTTCAGAGTTTGGTCCTAGAGCACTTGGTTCTCGCTCACTGCTAATGCATCCTGGTCCTGCAGAAAATAAAGATATTATGAATGAAAGGGTTAAACATCGTGAATACTGGAGACCCTTTGCAGGTATTATTCTTGAAGAAAATCTGACAGATTACTTCAATGAAGACTTCAATTCTCCCTATATGTTATATTCTCTGACAGTAAAAGAAGAGAAGAAGAAAGAACTGGGTGCAATTACACATGTTGATGGAACCTGTAGAATTCAAACAGTCAACAACAAAATAAATGAGAGGGTTACAACCCTGTTAAATAAGTTCAATGAGGTCTCTGGTATTCCAGTGGTTTTAAACACATCTTTCAATGATAATGGAGAACCTATTGTTGAAAGTCCACAAGATGCAGTTCGTTCATTCTTAAATATGGATATTGACTATCTTGTTATCGGCAACTATGTAGTGAGAAAGTAATGATGAGAAGTTTCATCCAATTCCCATTAGACTTTCTCAATGGACTTGTGAACTTTCGGAAAGATTAAATGAGAAGAGGACAATTTTTACATCAGAAGAGATAAAAACTCAAATTGATGATATGAAATGATCATTACCTTAGATAGTCTTTAATAGTTGTAAACTTATAATCACCCCAGTTAGGTTGAGCACAAGTATAAGTTTGATATTTACCTTCTAAATGGCGTGGGAATGGAATGTATTCTATTTCTCCGCCATATTTTTTTATGCAGCAATCTGCAACATGTTGGAAACTTACAGGGTTACTGGTGCCTAAGTCATAGATACCAGATTCCTTATCATTATTGAGGACAATATCAACAATATCATCAACACAGATAAAGTCTCTAAGAAACTTATCAGAACCTTCAAAGAGTTTAAGTTTACCAGTCTCTTCAATCTGTTTTGCAAACTTACTCACAGGACTTGCTTGATCTCCTTTATGTTCTTCGCCAGAACCATAAACATTAAAGTATCTAAACCCTTGAATTAAAGGGAACCTATCCATATTATCTTGCACCCAGTAATCAATAGTAACCTTTGAAAGTGCATAATAGTTCAAAGGACTAATAATCCCCTGCTCATTACCATATACAGATGCAGAAGATGCATACTTAACAGGAATATTATGCTCTGCTGCCTTATTAAATAACCATTCAGTAAACTCAATATTATTTGCAAATATTGATTTTAGGTTAGTTTCAGTAGTAGAAGATAATGCACCTTGATGAATAATAAGTTCTACTTTATTCCAGTCATTGAAGTATGTTCTCCAATGCCAACTATCTGCCTTCTCCACCTTGATAATTTTCTTACCTTGTTTCTCTAACTCTTCAAGGAATTTTTTACCAATGAAACCTTTGTGACCTGTGAGAATTATCATATTGTTTTTATTAGATATAAGATATATAATATAGTATTATAGCATGAAATGTGGGGGATAATTCCGTAAGCAAATGAAAAAAGTATTCGTGAATGGGACTTTTGACCTTTTACATTTGGGGCATTTACAACTTCTCAATTTTGCAAAGTCTCATGGTGATTATCTAATTGTCGGAATAGATACTGACGATAGAGTAAAAGAAAAGAAAGGTCCATCTAGACCCGTATATAATCAAGAAGAAAGAGCATTCTTTTTAAAGATGCTCAAACCTGTTGATCAGGTTGAAATGTTTTCTAGCGATGAGGAACTAGAAGCATTGATAAAAGGGTTTCAACCTGATATAATGATTGTAGGATCTGATTGGAAGGGCAAGTCCGTTATTGGTTCTTATTATGCTTCCAAACTAATATTTTTTGATAGAATTGAAGAGTATGCAACAACAAAAACAATTCAAAGTATTATTGATAGGGGATAGTTGTATAGACAAATATGTCTATGGAGAAGTTAAGCGTCTCAATCCAGAAGCACCTGTTCCTGTTCTTGATTATGTAAGAAAAGAAGAACGGAAAGGTATGGCGTGGAATGTTTATAATAATCTGACTTCTTTTGGTATTGATGTCTTTATGGAAACCAACGAGGAGGAAATTATAAAGACACGATATGTTGATGAGAAAACAAATCAACAAATTTTAAGAGTTGATGAAGAAGTTTTTTGTAAGCAATTAGAACGCAAAACTTATGATGAAAAATATGATGCTGTTGTAATCAGTGATTATTGTAAAGGTTTTGTATCTAGCTCAAGACTATTTGAAATTCCAAATCAGTTTGACTGTCCTATTTTTGTTGATAGCAAGAGAACAATTCTTCCTTCTAAAAACTGTTTTCTAAAAGTCAATGAGTATGAATATCTTGCACTTTCGGGAAAACCATATAACAATGCAATTGTAACCTATGGTTCAAAAGGTGCCAGATACAATGGTGTCACATATCCTGGTGAAAAAGTTAATGTTTATGATGTTGTAGGTGCTGGTGATACATTTTTAGCAGCACTCACTTATGGATATTTGAATTATGGTACAATTGAAGAAGCAATTCCATTTGCCAATAAAGCTGCAGCAATTGCAGTATCACATCCAGGAACTTATGTGCTTACAGGAGAGGATATAAATGCGTTATGTAGTTGATATTGATGGAACTATTTGTTATCCAGGAGAAGGAGAACAAAGATATACAGATGCAGTTCCACGACAAGATCGAATTGATATAATAAACAACCTTTATGATGAAGGACATATTGTTACATATCTAACTGCACGGGGTATGGGAAGACACAATAACAATCGTGAAAAAGCATATGAAGAGTTTTATGATTTTACTGTGAAGCAGTTAGAAACTTGGGGTTGCAAATATACTGAATTATTTTTAGGCAAACCTTCGGGTGATATATACATTGATGATAAAGGTATAAGTGATAATGACTTCTTCACGACCTAGAGCAGGAGAATCTATAAAGTATGTCCCAAAAGGATGGGGATATGAAAAATGGATCGTTAACTGCGAAGAGTATTGTGGTAAGTTGCTTTATATTGTAAAAGATAAAAAGTGTTCTTGGCACTATCACATCAAAAAAGATGAAGTATTCTACATTCAAAGTGGAAAGATTAAAATCTACTATGGATGGGATGATAATATTGAAATGGCTTCTGTTGCAACATTAGAACGTGGCGAAAAGTTCCACGTTCCAGTTGGTATGAGACATCAGATGTACGCTTTAGAAGATACAGAACTATTTGAGTTCAGTACAGAACACTTTGATTCTGATAGTGTTCGTGTTATTCAAGGAGATACTCTTTGACTCCAATTGTGATGAATATAAATAAGAAAAGAAATAAGTATACTTCGAAATTTGAAGAACTTATCGTCAAGCACTTTGTGATGTTCCTTTGCAAGAGGGATTTCCTAATAATATAATTTGGTCAACTGAACCATAAACCAGTTTAAGAACTGTCACAACCCCGTCAGGTTTTGCTTGACGGGGTTTTATAGTATGGAGACACAACAGGAGAGCAATGACCACGTGGGTTTTTCAAAACATCAAAACTGGGGAGGAATTTGAGTATGATACCGAAGGTTTTGATGAGGCACTGAATTATCTTGCCGAAGATGAAGGGGACGACTATGTTCCTGCTGACTGGGAACTTGTGAGTAGTTATCAATGACCACCACACACAAACTAATCTTCATTGCTTCGTTTTTCTGGATGATGAACTGGGGCACCCGTGTAACTGCTGCTGTGATCAATGCTCTGTCTTGAAACTTCTGGTTACAAATATAGTCAGCGTCGTTGTGAAGATGTTGTCTTTTGGTTTGTAAAAAAGTATCTTCCACGACATAAAATCAATATCTTCGTAAATCATCGTGGACTCATTCGTGAAGGTGTCTATGGTTGGTGTTGCGTAATGGATTGTGATTGGCGTCCTAGAGAATTTGAAATTGAGATGCACAATCGTCTTTCTCCAGAGAGATACATCAGCATACTCTTACACGAACTGTGGCATGTTTATCAACATGTAAAGGGTGATCTAAAGGACAAAGGTTCTAAACGCTACTGGAGGGGCATAGACCACTCTGATACGGACTATTCTAATCAACCATGGGAAGTTGAAGCATATGAAATGGAAAAGAAACTCTTCAATGAATATATGAACATCAAGGAAGTCAATCCATTCTCTAATCGCTTGACAGCATCATAAAACTCAAGTAGACTACCTTTGTTCCGGTTGATAGAAAAGCTTTAAGTACTTAATTACATTCTAAAGACATTATGACTACCAAGACCAAGATTGAATTCATTTGTGTAAAACCAAAGAGTAATAAAGCAAAGAATCGATTTTCTAATGAGATGAATGGTTTGCATTCTTGTCGTGTAGAGAAACGAGAGGATGGAAAAGTATTTCTTTCGTCTATTAGTAATAAGTATTTCTTTTGGATGAATGAGACACAAGATGATCATTGGGACATTGTTAAATAGTACAGAATGAGTTTTTTTTTATGCTAGAATTATTGGCAGCAATAGAACTTTCATGTACTGATATCAACAAAATTGTTTCTAGAATGATATTAGTAGAAAATATGACCAATCAAGAAAAAATTGAGGTTGTATATGAGATACAAAAAACAAATCCTAATTGTAAAATTGAGGTTGTAATCAAGTGAAAGACCAAAACAGCATTGAAGACATTGAAACTAAACAAGAAAAATGGAATCGTAGTGTAGATTTGTTTATTGAAAGTGTGTTAAAACCTGATCCACAATTGAGACAATGTGCTCATAATCAAAAATGTTATCATGAACTAATGGACCTTCGTAATGATGTGATTCAGTATTTGAAAACAAAGCGATGGATTGAATGAAAATGAAAAGTTATTCAGAACAACGAAGAGAACGATTGACTGATGTAGTGTTTGATTATTTGTCTGATGAAAATACAACACCAGATGAACTATTAAAAGATGTACTTGAAGAAGTCAAAAATTCGTTTGAATATTATGATAAGTATGCAAAAAAATGTATGCAAGTGATGGAAATGATTGAATCAAATTCTATCACTGAAGGGAATGATAAGGATTGGAATGATTTTTGGAGTGCTTGTGAAGGAGGAACTAAAAAATGGCGCTAGGATTTCAAGTAAAAGAAAGTTTGAAGGAAGCAGAATCAAATTTGAGAAATGCTTTAGCATTTGCTGCTAGAAGTGAAAGACCATTAGTTGCAACATCTATTGCAAAAATGATTCAAGAGATTGATAGTTTAACCACGATTGATTCAATTATGGATAAACTTGAAGACAGAGAATTGGGTGATAATGGTAAGTTTGGACCATTTTTTAATGAGGAGTAAAGATATATTTCTCAAAACAAAATAAATCATTAAGAATTCTGAATTTGCAATTAAATACTGTTATGATATGCACACATTAACAAACAACCATGACACTTTCATCGCAGGATAAAAAACTTACTGAGATTGAACTTCAAAGTATTGAAAATGCTGTAAAAGATTCTGGTATAAAAGCAATACATCCAGAAAAAATGGAAGCATATGCATACCAACTAGTAGAAAAACTAAAACAAAACAAACCTTCTTGACTTTAACAGTTAAGGAGGTTATTCTTATAGAATAAAAGTTACTCACCTTGAAAGTGTCCCAGTGACACAGGCACCACATTATGATTACCCTTCGACCACATCAAGAGCGTATCCTTGAGCGTATGGAAACATACAATAAGGGTCAAATGATTGTGCCTACTGGTGGTGGTAAGACTCTGACAATGATCATGGACACTCAACGTCGCCATGATACTATCAACAATGGCACCACCACTGTTGTTGTTGCTCCTCGCATTCTGCTAGCAGAACAACTGTGTAGTGAGTTTCTGGAAGTTATTGATACTGCCAACACTCACATTATGCATGTTCATAGTGGCGAAACTCACCACTATTCTTCAACTAAAGTAGACAAGATTCACATTTTTGCTAACACTGCTCGGACTGTGGGTGAGAATGTAGTTATCTTCACCACCTACAATTCTCTGCAACGCATTGTTGATGCAGATATTGAGGTCAATACTATCTACTTTGACGAGGCACATAATAGTGTTCAACGACACTTTTTTCCTGCTACTGAGTTTTTCAGTTCCAATGCTGATCGCGTGTATTTTTATACTGCCACGCCGAAACATTCTCTGACTGTTTCTAAACCAGGTATGAATAATCCTGAAGTTTATGGTCAGGTTCTGATCAATGTTCCTGCTCCTGAATTGGTTGATGGTGGTTTCATTCTTCCCCCTAAAGTTGTTGTCAAGCAACTGCCTATGGTGAAAGGTCGTAAGGTTGTATTTGCAGAAGATTCTGACAACCTGTTGGAGACTATTGATGATAACAACATCAACAAGACTCTAATTTGTGCTCGCACAACAAAGCAGATTGTGGGTCTTATTTCACAGTCTAGTTTCTGTGCCGAGTTGTATCAGCGTGGTTATTCTTGGATGACGATTACATCCAAGACTGGTGCAATCATTGACGGCAAGAAGGTCAATCGTGAGCAATTCTTCGACACTCTGAATGCTTGGGGCAAAGATTCTACCAAAAAGTTTGTAGTTATCCACCACAGTATTCTGTCTGAAGGTATCAATGTTTCTGGTTTGGAATCTGTAATCTTTATGCGCAATATGGATTACATTGGTATTTCGCAGAGTATTGGGCGTGTGATTCGACTGGGTGGCAAAGAGAAGACCTTTGGTCTTGTTTGTGTCCCTACTTATGATAAGGTAGGTATCTCTACTGCTCGCAAAGTGCAGGCAGTTGTTGATACTGTATTCCACCAAGGTCAACCTGCAATTTCGGAGATTAGAAGGTGAAGATTACTCAAACAAAAAGCGACATTTTAGCACCTAAACCAGTAGAGCAAGGGTTCATTGTTGGAAAATATGAAGACCCTATGATGTATGCTGCTATTCCTATTGTCGGCAGTGATACACAACTCGCAATAGTTCATCAAGCAAATGTTCTTAAAGTTTGTCGCAATCGTCAGTCTGCAATAAACTTTATAGATAAGCATCGAAAGAAAAAATCTGTCGCTAAACTGCCAGTATGACACTATTCAAATCACCAAAACATACAATAACAGAAGAAGAAAAACTTATTATTGCATTGAGACAAGTTGACAATTTAACAATTTTACTTAAAGATAATGAATATGAACATTTTCTTTATTCTCGTATCATAAGTGTCAAATATGAACTAGAAAGACAATTAGCAAAGTTGACTAATTCTCCTTATTACCCTATTATTGAAGAGTAATTTACACATAACAATGGCAGAAAAGTTTTTCTATCTTGTAGAACATTTTGTTCCTTTTCCTCAATCTGAATATGGTGGATTGTGGAATGTGATTGCCGAAAGTGACAATGAATGTTTTGACTTGATTACAGAAAGAGATCAAGAGTTTAATGTTGAGCATTATCCTCAACTTCGATACAACATTCAAAATTCCCGCACATACGCACTTGCAGAAGATCTTGAGTCTTGTATTGTTGAAGAATTTACAACCTAATGATTGAACTTCCAAATGATTTCCCCCATCAACCCCCAAAAGGTTTCTCTTATGAAGTCCTTCCGTTCAAACGCAACATCATTGCTATTTGGTGTTGCAATCATACTAAATTCAATTACAACGATGGTGCTATTGCAAAAAGTATTTGGGGATTCTACAACACAAAGAACAGAGAATACCTCGCTCCAATCGATCATAAAAAACCTGGAAAAACAGTAGACATCTCTGATACTAGATCTTATACTGCAATGCCCTTAAACTTAAACCCATTAGAAGCAGCATTCCTATGACATATTTGCCAAAGGTTAATGACTATGTAAAATGGACAGATTCCCTTGGCAAAGTAACCGAGGGGTGGGTATATTTTATTTGTAATGATTACTTTACTATCGAGATTAGTGTAAAAGATAAACCTGATGATTTAGTTAGTATTCATAAAAAAGTTCATACACTTGTTTTATGTCACCGTTGGTATTGGGATGAAGTAAAATATATTAAGACAAGAGAAACTCTTAATTGTTCTGAATACAAATCACAACAGTATCGAGATTCTGATCTGTATGGATAAAAAACATTATGACACATTTCCATGGAGATTAGAACATGGAACTACAGTGTGTCATTTTCAATGCAAAGAGCACTTGCAAAAATACCTTGATAGGTATAAACTAAAAACAAGACAATGCAACATCATTCACAAAGATGGAGAACCCTTTGAGTCCCGTAAAAAACACAAGAAAGACTTGGAATCGTCAACTAGAAAAAACAATAACCGAAGTACAAGTACAGTTCGGAGAAGAAAACCCAGCATGGATTCCACTGGAAACACTACTCGCAATTCAAGAAAAAAGAAGTAATTAAAGTTACTCACCTCTAAAGTGTCGTTATAGTGTAAGCACTCAACCAACACAATGGCAACCCGCTCACGAATTGGTATTCAACTTCAAGATGATTCTATTCTTTCTGTTTATCATCATTATGATGGTTATCCTTCTTGGTTGGGTCGGATTCTTGAAACGCACTACAATTCAAAGGAGAAAGTAGCAGAACTAATTGACGGTGGTGATATGTCATCTGCTTGGACTAACTGTGGTTGGAATAATGAAACTCGTCCCGAAAGTGGTCCGTTGTATTATTCTGAAAGGAATGAAGATTGTCCTCCTCGTCTTGATAAAGATATGGAAGAGTTTTTCTCTGAAGGTGAAGAATACTCTTACATTTTCCGCAATGGTAACTGGTTCGCATACGATATGCATCAGTGGGAAGATATGGTAGCACCTGAACCTGTAGAGATTCCTTCTGGAGCATTGATGGCATAAAAAGTTACTCACCTCTAAACTGTTTTATTATTGTAAGCACAACACTTATGGACTGGTTCGACGACATTCAAGTTGAAGAAATGGAAAACTTTGACTTTGTTTCTGAAGATCTTGAAGACCTTGTTCAAGAGCAAAAGGACTTCAATATGAAAGAATATCTCAACGGCAACATCGACTACTGAAATCACAACTACACAAAACAATGACTGACACTGTAAACGTCCTGCCTCATCTTCAAGAACTCCGTGAGACTTGGAGGCGTCAAGATTTTCGCTACACTAAAGATCAGCGTCAACAATATGATATGCTTGTTCAAGCACGTCGTGAAAGAGTAAAATACTTTTATGAAGCAGGATTGGTAGCAAAACCAGGCGAGCGACTGAATAGAGAAGAGCAAGAAGAAGACAGTTGAATAAGTGGCACCCCAGTTCCCCATTGTGGGTTCTGGGGTGTTATTATAATAAATATAAAATATGGCAGTAGAAAAATGGCATCCTGGCATATTACAAGACCTTCAAAAATCAATCCTTCTTCTGTCATGTATTATGTTGGAGACGATCACTGGTCTGATAATTCTGCAGACAGAAAAAACTTTACCACAAAGACTGCTGCAACTAACCTTGTTGCACCCACTACAAAATTGATTGGTGGTGTTGAAATACCAAATGCTAATGGTGGTTTCAAAGATGCAACCATTGTGAAGGTAGGATAAACTTTTTGAGTCAATAAATATAATATATTGATAGTTAAAACCACCAATGAAAACCTTCTCTCAATTTATCACTGAAGTTTATGATAAGGATGTGATGGGTTCATCACAAATTCGCAAAACTGGCGAAGGTGGTAGAATTGGTGCAGAAAGAAAGAAAAGCACACCAGAACGCCGCAGAATGAAGGCAGTTGGTGGTGGTAAAATGGAACCCGTAGAGTATAAAGATAGGGCAGATATTGGACAACAACGCCAACGATCTGCAAGAGAGCAACAACCTGAACAAGAACGTGGTAGTAAGGAAGTTGCAAAATCTTATGCCGATAAGGTAAAAGAAAGAAGAAGAGCAGAAGCAAGAGCTAGAATTGCTGCAAAAGCATCTGGTGGTGATACTAAAAAAGCAGCATCTGCTGCTAATGTTGCATCAAAAGAAGCAGAAAAAGCAGCAACTAAACTTCTGACAACTAAAAAGAAAGAAGAAAAGAAAACAGAATCAAAACCACGCAGAAAGTGGGAACATGAAGACGGTGGTGGAATGACCCGCGCAGAAAGAGACAAAGCACGCAATAAAGAAAAAGGTGCTGCATTGAAAGCAAGAAAAGCAGAACTAATTAAAGACTTCACCGAAAAGAATGGTCGTCC
>Ga0075480_10000874_pt1 | contig 18480 bp, 16 predicted proteins | sample DEB08_DNA_7_FD_81590 | JGI IMG/M metagenome (GOLD analysis project Ga0075480, IMG submission 81590) | Aqueous microbial communities from the Delaware River and Bay under freshwater to marine salinity gradient to study organic matter... | ecosystem: Environmental > Aquatic > Marine > Coastal ... | reverse complement strand
TAATCGTCTGGAACTCCCATGTGTCTGCGACAGCAATAGAGTAGCTGCCTGAGACTGCACGACTGTTATCGTGGTCCCTAAAGCGCACAATGTGTGTTCCTGTGACAGCAGACCTAACCCAAAATGTTAAGGTCATGCTCTCTGCGTTTGTCGTGCCCTTCTTAAATTGCGCCAAATTTTGTCCTTCAAACATCGTGCGTATCAATACAAAATCTGATGCTGTTCCTAGAGCGTCACCTGTCCCAACAGTTAGGCGTAGAGAGTTTTTAAATTGTGTATTCGCTGGTGCATCTGAGTTCTGTTCAAGAGTTAGGTTAGCTACACCAGACAAGTTGACTTGGAAACGATCAGGGCCACCATAACTAGCGCCACTGATACCTGCGACTGTACCCCTCTGAGCCACAGCCATGTTGCCGTTGATGATGATGTTAAAATTGGCCGGGGATGCCGCTAACGCAGCTATGGCAGCAGCAGCGCCAGCAGGGGTAACAGCACGAACGGTGTCTGTGCCAGCTTCAGCCTCTGCTGTTGTAGCTAACTCAACAACCCCAGCCGTGCTTTCAGACGCTGCAACTTCGTCGCCAGTGTTTGTGCCGCTCGACGTTCCGCTGTGCGTGCCACTGAAGTTATTTGCAGTCAGATCACCGCTGTCGTTGATCGTGACGCCGCTGTTCTGCACAAGCTGACCGGACGTGCCGTCCCATCGCACGACTGCATTGTCGGTCGCAGAACCGGGGCCAGATACATCACCAGACCCAGCACCGTCAGCACCTTTGTCACCGGCACGAGTAAAGCCGATGAAAGTATCTTCGCCATCTGCAAACGTGCCGCTAGACGCTACGTGCGTCACAGCAATCTGGAACCAGCCTGTGTTGTCTGTCAGGCCAGTAATGTTAAAGGTAGCAACATCTCCGCCACCAGTGCGGAAGACCAGCGTGCCTTTTACTGTGTTGGTGCTATCGTCAAACAGAGCAATGTAAGCAGACTGATCGACGCCGTTCTTATCTAAATCGTCGATGGCAATCGCCGTGACGCTGGCCACAGTGGCGTTGTTAAACCGGACGTTGCCGCTGCCGGGATCAGCCATTGCTGTGGTCGTTGAGAAGTCGTAACCGATCACTTGTGCCGCAACAGATGATACGTCGCCGCTAATCCCAGCCACCGTAGTCACGTCAGATGAGATGCCAGCAACCGTTGTTACGTTAGCAGAGATGCCAGCCACCGTACCAATGTCAGTGCCATCAGCAGCGACCGTTGTTACATCAGATGAGATCCCCGCAACAGTCGTTACGTCCGTATCAATAGCTGCAACTGCGTTAATATTGGAAGCGTTGGCAACGGTAGCGTCGATGTTGGTTTGGTCGGCGCTAGTAGGTGTAGTTTGCTTCCAAGCCGTATTACCTAGATCGTAAAATTTCATTACGTTAAGGGTTGTGTCAAAGTACAACGCGCCGTCAATTAGCGCATCACCATCGTTATCAAGGGTTGGGTCGCTTGCTTTTGCACCAAGGTAACGGTCATCAAAGTTGTCGTAAGTCGTCGCTGCCGCTGCCTCTGATGCTGCTGCTGCCGCCGCGCTTGCTGCTGCCGCCGCCGCGCTTGCTGCTGCGTCTGTCGAACCACTTTCAATGGCGCTCAAAGTCAAAGTAGAAGCAACAGGGTCGCCGTCGCTGTCAAAGCCGAGGACTTTCGTAGCCCGTGTAACTTTAGCGGGGAGCCGGTCGATATCTGCTGTGTCGCCGTCCGGTTGACGCAGAGAACGGTTAATCTGGCTACTGTTCTGCTGCGTCATGACGACAATTTTATCTAACGTCTCTTCGACGCTATCGGATGGAAATGGATCGTTTTCGACCAGATCAAGCCCTTGGGTGTATGGTTGAGCCCGTTTAATGACCAGCGTTTCACCCACCGCAGGGGCGACTACCATGGTCACTGTGCCCCCACTGTCAGATCCAGCGCCGGTAACCGTGTAATCCGTGTCCAACACTTTGGTGCTTTCCGCACCTGTGCTGTCGGTAACGATAATCACGGTCAGGTCTGAATTAGCGTAAAACTTAAATCCAGTGGCAAAATCATCTGTCGTACCATTGCCTGCGAAACTGACTTGGTTGGCGGTTGTGCTAATCGTCATTGCTCTTCGTCCTCATCATAGAGGTTAAAGTAACCGGACGATAGCATATAACTGTGCATTTGTCGCAGCAACTTCACCTGATCCTTCATCTGTTTTGGGGTCTTGAGAAGCATTTCCATAACTTCTGGATTAAGCATGGCATCAGTCAGTAAAGCATGAGCTTTGCCGATAGGTAGCCGCTCAAACAAATCCAGAGCCGCCTGAGAGCCCGCGTGCGCTTGGATTAACCCAGATCCGCTTGTGCTAAGGCCTGCCGCTTTGGATGCTTTTGTGGTCGCAGAAGAACCGACCAAACGGGCCAAAAGACTGACCAGTTTGCTGCTTTTGGACAGATCTTTGGTGTCTGCCATAATTGGTACTTTTTGCGATTTGATGATGGATTCGGCAATCTTCGACATATTATCAATGCGGCCGACAATAGAATCATCAAATAGGTTTGCCTCTTCCATCATTTGCCGAACCGAGGGCAGATCAGCTTGCATAGGCTCTTCAAGCGCCATACGAAACTTTTTGAAATCGAACGTACCATCTGCACGCATAGCTTGATTGCGTGCGTACTCTAGGACAGCGCTGGTAAACCCGCGGCGAACATTAGGGTCATTCGAGTTTTGCGCGAAAGAGATAAGCTTCTTGAGTTCTGTACGAGGTTTATTCCCGCCAATTGCTGTTGCAATGGCATCGATCGGACTGTCAACTTTAGCCAGCTTACCATACGCCGACTGATCAAGAGCCATTTGGGAATCTTTTAGTTTGGTTCTCAGCGCATCAAATGCTTTTTCAGATTGAATAGCTTCATCGATCTGTTTGGTTAACTCAGGGAACCGCTCTCCCAAGATTTCTCTGTTCGCATTTAATGCCCTGCGAAGCTCAGGCAATTTAACATGCTCTGTATCGGGATTAATCGCACGGCTCATGATCGCCCGCAGATATTCCTCTTGCGCGTCATACATACCAGAAACCAATTCTTGGTTCGCCGCTGCATCGACAATGCTTTGATTGTCGAGAAACTGTGTGGCGTCGGCCAATTGCTTCAGCGTAAGCGCTGACGCCTCGCCCCCGCCAGCCATTGCTTGTTTAAGTACGGTTTCCGGCGCGATACGGGATGCCCCGGTTCGATCAGATGCCACCGCGCGGCCCGCAAAAGTACGAGTGAAGCTATCATTCAAGGCACGGCTATACCGGCGGGCAATATCATAAGCTTCGTCGCCGCCAAGAACTTGCCCGATAATATCTTCTGCCACCTTGGCTGATTCCGAATAGAAATTAGCCAATTGCAACTTTCCTGCCCCTGCCGCTTCCCGGGAAAGTTCTAACATCTTACCGCGCTGCTTGATCAACTCATTTGCGTTGTTTGTCAGGCCTTCTGGGATAGCTTTAGGCTCTTCGCCACGCATAACAGCTTCCGCGTTGGCTTCTATGATCTGTTGCCGTTTGCGGATATTATTAAAAAACCGCTGTACCGTTCCATCAATACGCTCTGTTTTAGGCAAGAAATCGGGCCGTAGGGCTTCGATTTCGTCGAGCATTTCGATATCCAAATCCTGCACATCCGCCGTGCGATTGATCCGGCCCCAGAGATCACGTTCAATCGCCCGGGCTTCATCTAAAGACTCTTGCAAAATGGCACTGGTGCGAAGGTTAATGTCTGTCATACTTGCACCGGAGCCTTGCAGTTTGGCGGCTTCGGAGACTGCCTTTTGTTGACCTTCTTTTACGCGACCAACAAGAAGATCTTCTAGCATACGCTTTTGCAGTTTGGCGGCTTCCGCAACCATTTGCGGATCTCCAGACTGACGCATGGCATCGACAATCAAGCCCAAGCTTTCTAAAGAAGCTTTATTCCGCTCTGTCACCCTTTGTGCAAAGGCAGGGTTCATTTCCATCAGGCGTTTTTGCATAGCGGCGAATGCGGGTGACTCTGAAAGCGCGGCTAGTGTAGGTGACACCACTTCGCCTGTGTCATCTACGAGCCCACGGAACGCGGCATCATTCAGTGCCGCGCCTTCTTTTATTGCTCGTAGCAACATCTCAGGATCTTCGCCAAAGGTTTCAACGTACTCTTGCAGGATAAATGCCGCTTGGCTTTTCACACCAACCTTACCAGCGGTAATCGGCGCTGCCATTTGCGAAAGCGAGTTCTTCATCCAAGAAAAACTGCCAGCTAAAATTCGCGTAGGAGACAATGCGCCTGCTGATATTTCCGCGCCTAAACGAACGTATTCATTGCCGTCTGTGGCCTCATATGCGGCCGCTCCTGCCCCCGCTGCGGCGGCACCCCCGGCTGTTTCTGCCATAAGAAAAGTGCGAGTTCTTTTCGCCGCAGATTCCAAGATTTCATTAAAAAACGAACCAACACGCCCCGTGCCATAACGAAGACCGGCTTTTGCTAGCCCGACCGTACCAAATCCACCAGCAATAGCCCCGCCAAACGTCTCCCCGGCAACACTAGCCGTGGTGTCTGAATCTTTTGTCGTCAGCGTGGTATCGCCGTTTATAAAAGGCATATCGATATTAGATAACGCCTCGCGGGCTTCGCCGCCCGCATAAGCTCCTGCTGCCAAGCCCCCAATACCGCCAATAAGCCCACCTGCGACCGTGCCAAACCCCGGCATAACGGCTGTGCCTGCTAACGCGCCACCTTTTGCTCCCGCAAGCATACCCGCAAATGCAGGCGCGGCTTCGACCGCGCCGCCAAGCATACCTTGACCGAACTCAACAGCCGTGTCGGTATTGAACCCTATATCATTGTCATTACCCCCAACAACTTCAAAGCCGCGGGCGTTCAACTCATCTTCAAACGATGGTTGACCTTCTTCCGGCGGAGCAGGGGCGTCAGCAGGAGCGCCTGCTCCTACGACTTCAAAACCCCGGGCCTGTAGCTGCTCTTGAAAAGACGCCATTAGTTATTCCTACTCGCTTGGCCTGTTTGCGTGCTCCCAGAGCCTTGGTTACGGCCAACAGGGTTGGGCCTGATTTGTGTATATTCGCCTTCTGGCGACCGAACGAGGATAACTTCCCCCGGTTCAAAATCATCAGGGCTGAACGAATCTGAAAGAACTTCCGACCCTTCATAGACATTCGGCAAACCCATGATGTCTAAATATTGTCCAATATCTCGTATGATACGGTTCGCATTGGCGATGTTCTTGGGTGATTTTTTACCTGTGGAAGCGAGGTACGAATACTGCTCCGCTTGTCTCGCCATAAGGTTTTCTTTAACCGCAACCATACGAGACAAGAAGCCGCTGACGCTTTGAAACGCCCCCGGGTCCATACCAAACTCGCGCTGAACGGCTTCCATTTCCTTAACAGGAAAGCGATCATTATTAACAAGAGCGGCAATCAGCAAGCGGTTCGACATAGCGATCCGACGTTGCGCTTCGATATTCTTCTGGCCTTTAACAAGCTCCCCAACAAAAGCAATGTCTTCAAGTTTGGCCTTTGCGAACGATACGGGGCCGACTGCATCTGCCATCGTGCCAAACACAGTTCTATTCCCGGTGACTTGCTCAAGCGGCGGCATCTCAATATCCCCGCCTTCTCGCATCGCATCGTATCCGACAGATTGAAGCTGTACATCTTCTCTGGCGTCCAAAGCGGATCGCAAAAATGGCGGAAGCGCAGCGTCAATTCGCATCACTTCTCGGGTAACTGGATCTGTGCGGAACTTAGTGTTTTCGTTTTGCATAGCTTGCGCCAAAGCCAAGAACTTGGCTTCATCTTGCGGAGCCAGTGCTTTGGCGGCAAAGGCATCCGCATTCTCAAGCAGGAAGTTCATCCGGCGTTCATTTTGAGTAGCCGCCATGCCATCGACATCGGCATTGATAATTTTATTAAAGACCTCCGCTGGCATTTCCCTGCCCGGGTTGCGATCTTTCCAGAGGCGCATCCGTAGTTCAATGTTGCTTTCTTGGCGGCTCATGCCCGCAAGACGACGGATCTCATCAGCACGCTCTGGGTTTTCGTTAACCAAAGCATCAACTTCTGCCAATTTTTCCGAAAGACTTTGCTTTTTCTGAATGGACTCAAGACTCGCCATAATGCGTCGATCCCTTGGGCTTATATCTTCTACATCAATCCCCAGTATAGTTGCCGTTTTAATCAACGCCTGCTCTGCCTCAAGACGACCTTTTTGTTTGGTCATGTGCTGCGCCAGAACTTTCATTTTGAGTTCACGCGCTTTTTCAAAACCAACTGTCGGCGCAAAATCATCGCGATTAACAATAGCCATCGCGCCCTCATCATTGAACGTCATCAAAGCTTCTTGAACATGCTCCTGCATGACAAATGATGCGCCCCGCAGATATTCAGCTTCTTCTTCCGACGATGACATGGTATTTGCGTATCGATTAACCCGATCCCGCACAAGATCAAGACCGTCGTCAAGATCACCTGTAACAGTGGAATCCGCGGCAATCTCACTGAAATTACGAGTGAGGTGCTGCTTAACAAGCTTCCGTTGTTCAGCATTGATGTCTTCCGCAACAGCACGGGCGTATAGCCCTCGCCGTTTTTCTAAGTCTTCCATCAAAGCGGCTTTACTGTCAGGAAGCTCAAAACTTGTGTTTTCCAACGTCTCTTGCATTTTGGTCGCAAGAAACTCGCCAAACCCTACCTTGGTTTCTTTACTGGCGTACATGGACGGACCCATACCCGGATGCCCGCTATAGCCGCCTTCTTGTTTGACCCGTCGCTGCTCTGCGGCGACTTCGGTTTCAAACTGCTCCAACGCCCGAACCGAAGCTAGGCCGTCCTCGCGCGCGGCTTTACGCCCCGCGGCTTGCATCAGGCGCTCGCCCATTGCCGTAATCTGCTGCCCCGCCTGCTGCGCCCCCACGCCGGGGTCAGCAAAATCAGACGCTTGCAACGGACGCGGGCTTTCGGCCGGGGCTATTGCCTGTTGGCTTGAATATTGTCGGAGCTTTGCCATTTCTTAAATCCTATCCGGTTTCAGTGCCCAAGCCGAATGCGCCAGTGTCATAGGCAGCCAATCCTGCTGACCCCAACCCCGTTATCAACGTGCCCGCTGCACTGATACGTCCTTGCTTGGCTTTTTGTCGGCCTTTTATCTCTTCAAGCATAGCTTCATATCTCATGCTGTCGGATTGTTTTTTACCGGCGTGAAGGATCAACTCTTCATCCAGTTTATTTTCAATCGCGTTATCTGCCATGAGATCAATAACAGACCCTTCCATCCGCAGTCCTGTTGTTGAGAATGTCGCGATGTTTTCGCCACGAGCTAGCCGCGTTTGGCGCTCCCGCCGATCAGCATCAACTTCAGATTTAGCCAACACATAATCCGCTTCTTTTTTCATACGGTCTGCGTTAGCTTTGCCCATTTTCTTGGCAAAATTACCCTGCTGGATCGCGCCCATAGCTGATACAGCGGTGCCAACTACCAGTGCTGCAATTGCTACTTCCATCAGTTCAATACCCTCGAATATAAAGCGCACGGGCCGCCGTCAGGCCGGTAAGCTTCCATGCGCTCACACTCCACCTTAAACCCCAACAAGCGAGCCCATCTATGGCCTTCCTCAAAATCGCAGTCTACGGCCATTTCAATACGCTTGATAAAGCACGTATCCAGAAATCGCTTCACAGCCCGATGAACAAACAAAAACTCATGGCGTTCCATCGGGTCCGATAAATAGGCCCATGCAAGTCCTCGCCCATGCCACTGCGGAACAATACCGGCGCACGCAAGGATTTGCTCCCGGGCACCGATGGCTGTGTAACCCCAGCCGCTTTGCTCAACTGCATATGTCATGTCGTTCGTCATATACCTACTCAGTGTTTTCTGCCGCTCTTGGATCATCATCAATTGCAAGTGTGCGGCACGAAACTCCTCTACTCTCATCGATCCTGCGTCATCACCCTCGCCACGTACATCAGAAGATTGCACGGCAGTGGCTGTGTTTGACGCACGCATATTTGACCTTCCCTTCCATATTCAGCGCCCCAATCAATAGGCTTGTCGCCGGTGAACAAGGGCACTGCTGTATCCATATTAGCACCACCTTCACGAAAAATCAGCGGTTCATATGTATCATTACATTCGGGGGATATTTCAAAGCCGACAGTTTGCCAAAAACGGAAAATAACTTCGTTGATTCGTTTTTGTTTGCTTTGCGCCGGTCCATCCCCTGCCGCAGACTCAATACGAAGTGTTTTCATTGTGCTGGTGTAGTTATACCCCACAACAGCGTTTGTCGCGCTTCGATCAAGAGAGATCGCGCCTGAGCTAACAGGTTTATCGGAATGCACAGCCCCGTTGACTAGAAGCCCGATCGTTTCTCCCTCAAGATGGAACGCGTCCAGCAGTGTGGTTGTAGCGTCACCTAAGTACGTCAGATTGCTGTCTAAAAACAGCGCATCAGCAGTTAGTGTGTTCCCATCACGCCAAATGGGAGTCAGATATTCAACATAACGAACCGTCTGCCCATTAACGTACCGCTTCACTACCATCCAGAGTTCATCAGAGAAACCATCAGCCGACGGGATAGATGCAACGCTTTCGACCTGTGCTTGGGTGCCAGCGGCGTCGGAAGTGCCCCCTAAGACGTGCTTGTGCCAGCCGGTGACGCCTTGAGCGCGGTCATAGCTAAAACCAAGCAATGTACCATCCGCACGGACCATCCATATAATTGGTTGAGGCTCTTGCTGAAACGCCATTTCAATGATGCCGCCGAGAGTAATATCATCAGCCAGCATGGTCATATCTGGCGCGCGGAAGCCATCATCTTCAAACACATACGCAAGTTCACGGACTTTTTGCTTTGACCGCTGGACAAACAATACCGCCTTGCCTGCCCTGACCGGCATCTGGTTAGCCGATCCATAGGTTGTTGGTCGCCGCGCTTGAGGCGGGTTTTGAGCAGAAATAGCATCTGTCTGTTGGTCAGAGCGGATAACCCACTCGCCGCCGACAGTTCCCGCCACAAGGCCTTTCTCATCATCGATAATCCAGCGGATGGCATTGACGTTGTTTGCGCTCAAGGTGAACGCCACGCCTTTGTCGGCCGTAACAGTCCCGTCTGGATCAGAAGGCTCAAAGCTTTCATAATTACCGATGACAGACCCATCAAGCCGTTGGGGCGTATCCGCCCCGCCGCCAAAATACAATCTGTCTTCAAAGAATGTGACGCACTCAGGGTAACCTGTAGTGTCAGACCAAATACCCAAGCGCCAATCGGCCGTAGCCGTACCGGCGCTTGGGTTCTGCCCTTGGATGGTGGCAGTCACTTGGGTCGTACTGGTAAATGCTGTGATCTCCAGCCACGTCCATTCGTTGGCGGGGTCAAGCCAACGAATTAATCGGCCCACATCTGTGGACTTAAAACCTTCGTCGTTGTTAATGCCGGTCGCCGCGGATGCTGTCACGGTAACACTGCCGGATGTACCACTAAGGGTCAGCGTAGTCGTCGTTAGGTTGACTGCGGCATAGGGCCCATCTTGGAAATCAAGTGTGTCGATAGACCAATTAATATTGCTGGTACGAGTTATTTTCCGCGGCGCGTAATCTGGATGCGTGATGTATAGAACATCCGCCGACTGCGCCCATTTTAATTCAAATATATCGGCTTCCAGATAGGGCGTTGTGACAGAAACAGGCGTCTCGGCCTCAAACTCCGCTGAAAACTCGTCTGCAAAGGCACCTGTGGCAATGATGGCATTGTTTCGGTAAATTCTAAAATATTGATCGCCAACCTCAAGGATGTACGATTCAAGTGTACTGAACTCAAACTCCAGCAACCGAGTAGCTTTGCTGCTGTCCTTGACTTCATTGACAAACCGGCTGCCCGGGCGGCGTTGAAGACCCCCTTGGATCACAGGAATGAAATTGGTTAACTCCGCAACACCGTTTTTATATTGATCGATATCCGCGCGAGACTGAACGAGGGCAGATAGCTGCCCTGCGTTGAAGTTGTTTTGCATGTAATGCGCTTTGGGCATTCGGATTAATCTCCAGAACGGCCGTGGTTACGCACTGTCACCCATGTATCCGCGGGCGGCTCAAGAGCCACCCGCTCAATTGCATTAACCCGCTTGGCGTGTTTGATCTCCTCTTGGTATTGAAGAATGTACACTTCCATTTGCGTCGAGGTTGGCTGGCGAAGCCGCTCTGCCAGTTCAAGCGCGATCTTTGCCGACAAGGCTTCAAAGAACAGCGGATCGAAATTATTAACGTCGGTTTCGCGCTTAACGTAAACGATGTTTAGCGGGGCATCGTCGTCGGTCAAAATCTGACCATCTTCAATCTGCCAATCAGTGACATCATTGAGGGGGTGTAGACGCAAAAAATCCGCGGGGAGCGGAAACGCATTGTTGTAGCCGAAAGGCGGCGCTGTTGAAGACGCCGCTAATTGCGCGCGCGCGCGGGCAAAACTCCATACGTGTTTGCGAAGCTCTGCGTCCCTCGCATATTCGTATACCCTATTGCATTCCCGCGCGCGATTGCTGTCGTCAGTCAGACTAGTAATACTGGCTTCGCCAAGTCGTTGGAGCGCGCGGTTGCACAAGTCAACCGCGGAAGCCATTATTTACCACTCATGTCTTCGATGACGCGCATCTTGATCCGGTCGATAAGGTTGATCAGATCGCCTTTGGATACAGTATCATCCCAAGCGAGACGAACCGCGCCTGTGGTCGTAGCAGATCCGGTAATCGTGAAGTCTTGCTTCGATTCCGTGACCGCTGCATCGATGTGAAATTTAGCCATTTGGCGCTCCTGCTTTGAAAGAGAAGATGGGGGCCGAAGCCCCCACCTTATTAGTCGGCAACGTAGGCGATGTAGCCAACAGCGTCGTTGCCGTCAGCGATCGCAACGTCCTGAGAGGTGAGCCGGATGGTAACACCCGATTGGCTCTCAAAGACCTTCGTGTTGCCCGTAGCCGTCAGAGCAGAACCGAGGGAAATAGAGCCCGCGGTGTCAACGCTGACGCCATCGTCGATACCGTCTGGATCAGCGGCAACTGCCGTGCCGCCGAAGTCGGTGTAGGCATCCCAACCGCAGTCGAGGGTTGCCGAAGCGGTCGTCCAGTTGACGTACACGTTCGACATCGCACCAAGGATGCGAACCCGACCAGCAGGGAGTTTCACAACCGCTACCGAAGACGTAGCGTCTCCCGCACCGGATTGATCGTGGGTGAAGTACGCGATGGCGACTTGACCGCCCAAGACAGTCTTGTCTTGGATAGTCGGCGGGGTTGCCGTTTGGTTCGTGTACTCAGTTGCTTCTTGCGTAGTTACAGCCATTTGTCAGCGCTCCTATTAGCTTTCGGTGCAAAGGATTTCGACGACTTTCGGCTCTTGGGTGCGAGCAGCCCCCATGGTGCCGCGCATGAAGACTTGCGTGAGGTACTCTTTGTCAGCACGCTCACCGATGCGAGTCTCAAGACGGTTCCAGAAGCCCAGAACGATACCGCTCTGCGCCCAAGCGAAACAGCGACGGTCGTTAGAACCGTCAACGCCGAGTTCTTCAGTGTGATGGAAACGGAACCCAAGAAAATCTGATACATCCCCTTGGACAAGCGCTTTTACGGTGTTGAAATCCGAACTCGTAACTTCGGTTTGCTCCAACAGATCCGTGTACTGCTTGGCCGTCATGGCGATGTGCATCGGCTCACTCATGTCAACATGAGCAGCTTTCAGCTTTTCGCGGGCGGTACGCAACTTTGCAACCGTCATGCCAGCGGAGCCAGAGGCGATTTGCTGGTTTGACGTATCAAAAGCCGTGTTGGTGCCACCATTTTCGCCGGTCTTGGCGGTGCCAAGGGCAGCGTCGATGATGACGTTGGTGGTTTTCCGAGCCCATGCAGCACGCATAGCTTCCGCATACGGGGAAACCGGCGAGTTCAGCATACGAAGCTCGTCTTCTTTGTCTACCGGCAGCGCCAGCGTGTAATCGGTCGGGAAGACCCAACGCTGTTTATGCTCGATTTCCGAAAACAGGGTATCGGAATTTCGAGCCGCTTTGGTCTGGAATTCGACTTCGCCGAATTGCTTGACGACCTGAGCGGCTTCGCCTTGGTAGGATTGGACGACAACACCCGCCTCAAGCGGCGAGGATTTCTCTTGCAACAAGAGTTCGACGTTAGTCGTAAAACTCTCGTTAAAATGCGAGGGGATTTCAAAAGCCATAACGGCCCTCCATCAAGTTGAACAATACACCAATTGCAGTCGGGGTTTGTCCATCTTGCTAAGAGGGCCGCGATGGGTTTATCTCTTAGTCTGGCGATGGGGCCACTTTCTTGCGGCCCCTATTCTGCCGTTTTGCAGGTTCAGAGTCAACAGGTGGTAAAACGTATGCCTCGAAAGCCTTTGCTTTCTCAATAACGATGCTGGGGTCCGTCAAGCCGACCTTAGCCGCGGCGGGCACCAAAATCTTGAGAATCTCGATTCGTACTTCATCCGCTTGCATGAGCCATCTCCTGTAATGCATTGATCTGCTGGATGTGCGACTTGCTGCCCGACAGATACTTTTTCTTGAACTCTGGGTCCATCATCAGATCGTTGATTTTCTGATTGGCCTGTGCCGGTGACATGACGTTAAACCCGCCGTTGCGATCCTCAGAGGTTTCAAATGAATCCTCAGAAAGAGCGGCACCGACCTTATGCATAAACTTAAGCGTTTCATGAAGCCCGACAGCGCTTTCCATGGCATCCAGAATTTCTTCCGACGCGCCAAACTGTCGCGCCGCAGCACGGGCGACCTTGATATTCTGGTCATATGCAGCGCCCCATTCCTTTTTGAGCGATTGCATTTCCTGCTGCCGTTGGGTATCCGTTGCTTCACTGGCCTGCGTCTGTACTTCAGACATCAGGTTCGTGTCCCATTCAGCCAGCTTCTGCACTTGGGTTTTAGTCAACCCGAGTTCATGCGCGAGATTCTTAAACGAGTTGACCCGATCTTGGCTCAGGGGAACCTCTGGGGGGATATTGATTTCGTATTGATCGGCCGTCTCAGGCGCACCAAGCTTGGTATAAACGTCGCGCCATTCTTCCGGCGATGCTTCTTCCCCCGGCAAAGTCACCAAACGATCCGCAGGAACGCCTTTAAGCCGTTCCAGATCCCGATAACTCTTAAGAGCCTTGTCGGGGGTATCCCACGCCCGGGCTTCCGCCAACGCACGATCATCATTACCTAAAGTATCAAGCCAAGACGATTCGGCTTGTTGTTGTTGTTGCTCATCACCGCCTTCCGCGGCCGCTGCTTCGTCACTCATCACTCACCATCCAATCCGTGAAAGCGCCACAATGATTTTTGATCTAGCTGCAAATGGCGCTGTATTCGCAACCAGACCTCTCTGCGGCCCTCAAGAAGAGCCGAAGTCCTGTCGTTATCCGTAAACGTCGATTCATTGGCGCGACAAAATAAGGCAAGATCGTGTAGGACGTTTTGCCCTACCGGATTGTCAAATGTCGTTCTGTAATCTTGCGCGCGCTTGGTTAGTTTGTCTCTGGCTTTATCCTGCGACATTCGGCCCCACTGCCTTGATCAACTGTGCCGCCGCTGGCGCTGCCTCAATCATCTGAGCCTGCTGTGCCTGCTGATTGCGGCCTTCACGTTCCGACATAACTTGATCCATCGATTTACGCCATGCCGCGGGCACCCCGTTGATCTCCATAACTTGCGGCATTGCCGTGTCGATGTCGATCCAATCAAAGGCACCCGGATCTTGCGTGACGTTTGCGTAGGTTGCGGCAAATTCGATGGTGCGGAACAGCCCTGCGGCCTCTTCCGCACGCTGCGCCCGCGACAACGGGCTTTCATATTCGATCTCAAACTCACCTTCCGCTTCCAGCATCGCTTCCGGCATATCCGGCAGCAAGCCCTGCTTGGACAGTAGGTCAAGCTCTCGTTCGATCATAGGCCCAAGCATTTCCGACTGCTGTCGGCCCATTGTTGGAGCCAAGAGCGAACCTTTCTCTTTGGCAAGCTCCAATACTTCCGTCGCAGTAGGCGGCGTCTGACCTCGTCGGTCGATGAGAATTTGGAAAATAGATACGAGGAAAACGTCATTGATCACCGCCTTTTCCGCTTCCATCATCTCCATGCCCAAGATGGGATTGCCGACCGGCAAGGTTTGGACGAGAGGACGACCTTCGGCCGACACACCGCCTGCGTTCAACGCCCCGGGTTTTAGAGAGAAGCTATCCAGAACACCGTCGTCATGCGCGAGGAGAATAGGGTCAACAGAGCGGTGACCCTGTTTTAGGACGGTCTTCTTCTGCTCATTCAGCGTGTTGATAGAGGGGAGAGCAGTCATGGCTGGGGATCGGCCATACTTCTCACCCGGGGCGATCACATACCGGCTAATGGCGTACGGAAATACGGCATATCCGCCTTCCGACAACAGCACCTTCCGGTCTTCAAGAACATAATATGAAGCGAACTCCATACCCTTGCCGTCCATACGCTCAGGATCGCGGTTCTCACGCGGTTTAACGAGGTGCAGGACGGTTAGTTTTTCATCCATCTTACCTTTGACGTAGCGTTCAGTTTCGCTGTCCAGCGGCTCAAAACGGCCCGCATCGACACGCTGCAAGAGTTGTCGGCCGGTCATGGTTAGCCGCCGCATGGCGGTGTCGATGATCCCTTGAAAATTAGTGTCGAAATACACCTCTGACAGGTGAACCGACTGATACCGAAGGCCCGCGTTATTATGGCCGTCTATGAACGTCACACCACTGCCAAACGCGCCCAGTGACATATACCCTTCAAAGCACTGCGATTGGAAGTTCGCGCTGGACCGCTTGCGCTCTTCCCATAAGATGCGGTTGACGACATCCATATAAACTTGAACGTCCCGTTCGCGCGCGAGATCAGTGTTACTTGGCTTAAGCCGGTGCCAAATTTGATGCATCGGGGTCAGCATCGATTCCATGACCGCGGCGAACCGCTCCAGCGCGATCGCCCCCGATGCATCCACCATACGCTCATTCCGGCGGTCACCCTGCGTAAGGTTGCGGCCGTAAGTCAGAAACGTCTCAGACTGCCGCGGCAAAATGCGCTCTGCAATCTCTTCCCAGTAATTCTCCCAGTTGGCCCGCTCGTTGACCATACGAGAGTACATTTCGCAGATTTTTTCGGGATACATGCTCATTTGATATATGCCATTGTGTGCATCGCCATATCCACAACGGTCACACTTGCCGTGGATGTCTCGTTGGTGACATGGATTTCAAGATAGTCATTCGTGGACATCACCGCATGACAGTGGAGTGTTACGCTTGCCGTGTTGCCTGTCGAACTCAGAAACTGCGTCACTAGGCTATCATCAATAACTGCGCCGGATGCACCGCTGGCGTCATAATGGTACGCCTTGAACGCAATATTTTGGTTGTTCGATCCAACTTGGAACGAGATGGCACAGCTTACCATCACAAGACGATCTGGCGCACCTGTATAGCGGAGCCGGTTCGTCGTGCTGCTGTCATCATCGAACAGATACTCATCACCAGAAAGGGCCGTGGTGCCTGCAATTTTGTAATATGTCCCTGCGACCGAGATCGTAGTCGCAGTGGCGTTCGCCTGCATCGCGCTTTCCCCGAACCCGGGGCGCATGGACACGATCAGATCGCGTACATCCTGAGCGGTGATAGATCCTGCGGCCTGACCATCTTGGAAAATGTTAGTCAGCAGATCGGTTTCTGTGCGGAGTGTGTCAACCATAATTTACTCCCTAAATCCTTTACGCGCCCGACCAGCTTCGTCGTCCATGATTTTATGGATTTGCTTGGATCGTTTGTTTAACTCAGATCCGCTGTCGTACATCGGCCATTTACCAGAGATGACATCATCCCTCCAGTAATTATACGCTTCCATTTCCGACATGATCGTGCCGGTGTCGCGATTATACCCCGGAATGGCTACAAATTTACCGGCGTTAGGATCTCCTTTCGGGATTTTAACGCCGGTTGAATAGACAGTCACCGGCCGACCATCCTTGTCCTTACCTACCCGCTTGGTATCCATCGTGACCCGATGATACTTCACAATATTTTGTTCCTGCGGAGTAAGCTCCATCAGACTATTCCCCTAGCAGCGTCTTTGCTGCACCGAGCCCTTCTTCACCCGCGCCTTGGGGTGAGGTCAGGATATTCGACGATACGCCTTTCTGCTTCCGCAGCTTCTCGCGCTCCTTGCGGCCTTCTTCGGCGACTGTCTTACGCTCAGGCGGCGGCGGCGGGGGTGGCGACGGTGGAATTGAAGGAGAAGAGAACATACCGCCCATATCGAAAACCTTTCGTTGATCAAGCGAACAAATTATAATCTACGTCACGCGCCATGCGTGATATTTGTCGTCTCACAGGCCCCTTCCTTGCGACCTGTTTAGCAAATGTTACAGCCAACGCATCAGCCGAATCTGGGGAAGCATACCCCCTTTTCTTCATTTTGTCTTTAGGTTCTAATCGAATTTGTCCTTTTATTGTATAGGAAAATTCTGGCGCAGACAAATCTGTCGCGAGACGATCATCATTCGGGATGCTTGCGTTCATCAACCAATCGCGCATCCGCGACCAGAGTTCTGTTCTGCGGTTGGAAAATTTATCTGTTTGATCGGCCCGCCCACCCATGGTGACCTCATGTACATTTAAGCGGCGGCGATTGAGAATATCGACCAGACCACCGCCCACGCCATCACCTTCCACGAAGATCGCATCCGGTTCATGCGCGTTGGCCGCGGCGACGATATGATCCGCCAACTCTTCCAAGGAACACTTCTTGTACCGTTGGATCGGATAGGTGGTAATGTCGTTGCCCTTACGAAAAAGCAGCACGGCATCGTCATCCCCGTAGCGAGCGGGGTCTACCCCAAGCAGCAGCGGGGCATTCGGATCTGATGCAGACTGCCGCTCCCGGGCCTCTGTAACAAGCCCGCTGCCGATGAACTGCTGATCCCCCTGCCGGGGGAACTGCCCGTACACCTCAACCCGCGCCTCATCGCTGTCGGCTCCATACTGCTCAATAATAGATTGATAGAGCGACTGATCGTTTTCCTCGACCGATCGGGCGTCGATCGATTCAGTCTGCCATAGGTTCCGATCCCGGTTGAAGCACTCAAAGAACGGCCCTGTCGGGGATCTGGGGTTGGAGATAACCGCCCAGACGCGGTACAGGGTCTTATCGGTGAAAAAACCCGCTGTGACGGACCAGATCGGCGCAGGGATGCCCGACGCCTCGTCAAACAGCACAGCCATCCCCACATTCGAGTGAAGCCCTGCAAACGCATCTGGGCTTTCCTCAGACCACAGGCGGGCCTGTATATACCAATACGCATCATCAAGGTCGGTGGTGTCTCTGAGTGCGCTGACGAGCCATTGGGCAGGGCGGATCGACATGGCTTGCGTATCAAACCACGTATTCATGATCGACATACTGGCCCATTTCTTAATCTCTGGGAATGTGGTCGATTTTAACTGCTGCTCAGTGTTGGCCGCTACGATGGTCGTTGACGCCGGATGACAACAGAACATCCACAGCGCAATCCATGCCAAGAACGCCGACTTACCAATGCCGCGGCCGGATGATCGGGCGAGACGCAAAAGCTCAGGGTCCAGCCCCTGCACTTTTCGTTGCTTGTTCTGAATTACATGATCCCTGATTTGCTTAAGAGCCCGCATCTGCCAATCCCGGGGGCCTGACATGCCTTGTAGGGGCGAATTCGGTTTGCCCCACGGGAACGCGAACATAACAAACGACACGGGGTCGTCCGCATAGCTCAAAAGAGCCGAGATGACTTTCTGCTCATCGGGACGAGGTTTAGCCATCTAGGGAAATCCTGTTGGATAGTGGTAGGACGTAATACAAGTTTTCAAATCCTGCAAAAAATTCTGGGGTGACCACCCCGCAAACTCGCCGGAGGTCGAATTTTTGCCCCCGGGGGTCGATTTCAAAATAAGCTTTTCGATTTGAGCTTATTTGTATCACGTCGCACGTCTTACTAGCATCAAGCGCATGATCTTGACTCCCCGATCGATTAATCATCCGACTCCCCGCTTTCTAGATCATCATGATCGATCACCTGCGATTCGCTCATATCCAATGCGACTCCGTTCGCGCGCGCGTGTGCTTCGGCTAATGCCGCGCCAATATCAACGGTATGCTGCACGTCCTGCACTACTACGTTAGGTATGATTCGCCCTAGCAAGCCCGCATATACGCGCGGATCTGACTTGGCTAATTGGATTAAATACTTTTCACGGCCAAGCTCTAGATATGATTTGTGCAGATCCGACACGACCTGTTTGCTTAGGAATAGGATATCAGCGGAGTCACTATGTTGCTGTCCGGTACGCTTCAACGCGCGCTTTTGTGTTGCGTTCGGGTCATGGCGAGATGCCAT
>Ga0075480_10000873_pt1 | contig 18482 bp, 19 predicted proteins | sample DEB08_DNA_7_FD_81590 | JGI IMG/M metagenome (GOLD analysis project Ga0075480, IMG submission 81590) | Aqueous microbial communities from the Delaware River and Bay under freshwater to marine salinity gradient to study organic matter... | ecosystem: Environmental > Aquatic > Marine > Coastal ... | reverse complement strand
CCGGTGACCTCCTGCATGATCAGGTCCATCGGGAACAGCGGCGCCAGGTCATCCGGTCCGACCGGATCCATCCGACCCGGGTGCAGCGGCGGCGGGGGCGGAGTCGGCAGGTCAGCCACGAGGTTGTACCAAGTGGTCGGCATCTGGTCCTCGCTCAAGACGTACTTGTGCTGGCGTACTGAGTCATCCATGTCGTCCTACCTCCGCATCGTGGGGCGCCGGCGCATCACTGGCGATGATGTGACGCTAGACCGCACCTGAGAGCATGGCAACCGTGTTGGGCGAATCAGCGGTCATCCCGGTACCCCCTGGGGTTCGCCTCATCGGTTCCGATCTCGATGGCACGCTGCTGCTGCCTGACGGATCGGTCGGCGCTCGCACCCGTGCGGCGCTTGATGATCTTCGGGACAGCGAGCTGGATCTGGTCATCGTGACCGGTCGGCCACCGAGGTGGATCTCCCCGGTCGTAGAAATGACAGGGCATCGCGGCATCGGGATCGGAGCCAATGGGGCTGTGGTCCTTGATTTGGCCGATGGTCATGTGACCGATGTTTTCGCTCTGGAAACCGACACGGCACTGGAGGTCGTGGATCGTTTGCGTCGTGCCCTTCCCGGGGTGGTCTTCGCCGTGGAACGGGCCCGGCCCGGCGGTCGGCTTTCCCCGACAGGGGGCGCCGGCTATGCCGCCCTCGATGCCAGTCTTGCCGATGCGACGGAGTTCGCTATTGCTGAGGGCTATACCCCCCGCTGGCCGATTCCGCACGGGACATTGATCGCGCCGATCGACGAACTCGTCGAAACCGGTGACGTGGTGAAACTCCTCGTGCGTCCGCCAGACGACCATGGCTTCGACGCCGACACGTTCCTTAGCGCTGGCGCCGAGGCTGTCGCCGGACTTGCTGAGGTGACCCATTCGAATCCGGCTGACCGCCTGCTCGAGATTGCCGCACCGGGAGTCTCCAAGGCGACGACCCTGGCCTTCGTCGCCGCGCGTGACGGCATCGACCACACCGGGGTGATCACCGCCGGCGATGCCCCCAATGACCTGCCGATGCTGGAGTGGGCACAGACGTCGTACGCGGTGGCCAATGCCCACCCTCTCGTCCTTGACGCCGCGACCCACATCCTGCCGGCGTCGGCGGAGGAGGGGGTGGGGCAGCTCATCGAGGCCGCCCTAGCGGCCGAGACATAAACGGCGAGGCCGCCCTAGCTGCCGAGACATAAACTCCGAGGCCGCCCTCACGAAATCCGATAATCGGTGAGATCTCCCCGCGATAATTTTGCGATCTGAGCGTTATCTTTTAGTGTCTCTTCCGTTATATTCCCGACGCGAGGAGATCTATGCGCCCGGCTCAGCCTGAGATCACGAACCCCAACCGTCACAACAGCACCACACGACGAGGCCGAGGAATCGCACACGCCGCCCTCGGACTCCTCGTTGCGACGGGGATCACGGCCGGTTCACTCGGTCTCGCCAGCACAGCCGCTGCCACTCCCGACCGGGCCGCGCCCGCGCCACTCGCGCCCTCTAGCGCACGTGACTCAGCCCGCGCTACCGAGGTTGTGCCCACTGCACGGGCTGCGAAGGCACTGATCCGTGAGCGTCGCAGCGCCCGGGATGCGATCCGCCAGGCGGTGGCCGATCGTGCACTGCGTCAGGAGGGGGACTCCTATGCCGCCGGGGGCGAGGGCCCGAATGCCTTCGACTGCTCTGGCCTCACGCTCTTCGCCTGGCGCTGGGCGGGGGTCGAGTTGACCCACTACAGCGCGGGGCAGTACCAGCAGGTGCGACGGATCGACGAGAGCAAGGCCGTGCCGGGTGACCTGGTGTTCTATCTGACCGGTGGGGCACGTCATGTGGCGGTCTACATCGGCGGCGGCCAGATCGTGCACGCCTCGGACTACGGTGTCGGCGTCATCGTCTCCCCCGTCCGCGGAACACCCTGGACTAATGCGCACTTCACCGGCTTCGGTCGGGTCGAGATCCCCGACTCCGCGGTGGAGGAGATGATCGAGAGGCGTCGCGCCCGGGCCTAACCGGTATCGCCGCCACGAATGTGGCGGAGCCACTCATCAGCCTCGGTGAAATCTCCGTCGGCAACCCCAGGTCGAAGGAGGGGCTGGCGGCCATCGTGGCGCGGGTATGAACCGAGGAATCGCACCTGCGCGCAGATCCGGTGCAGGCCCTTCAGCGCCTCGCCCACCCGTTCGTCCTCCACATGCCCCTCGCAGTCGATGGAGAAGAAGTAGTCACCCATCGCGCGCCTGGTGGGGCGGGACTCGATGCGTGTCATGTTCACTCCGCGCACGGAGAGTTCGGTCAGGATCTCCAGCAGAGCGCCCGGATGATCAGCCCGCATGAAGAGGACCAGCGTGGTCTTGTCCGCTCCCGTCTGCGGGGGAACGTGTCCGGGCTTTTCCACCAGGATGAATCGCGTCGTGGCGTCCTCGTTGTCGCCAATCTCATCAGCGAGGATCTCCAAGCCGTAGTGTTCCGCCGCGATGCGCTGGGCGATCGCTGCATCGAACGGGGCATCCCCCGCGAGCGCCTCTGCGGCTCCGGCAGTGGACATCGCCGGGATGACACTCACGTCTGGCAGGTGCTGCGCAAGCCACCCACGACATTGTGCCTGTGCGTGAGGATGGGTTGCGACGGAACGGATATCACTGATGGTCGTGCCAGGTCGGACCAAGAGAGCGAACTGCACTGGAATGGACACCTCAGCGGTGATCACCAGCGCGTCACCACCGGCCAACTCATCAAGGGTGGTGCTCACCGATCCCTCGACCGAGTTCTCGATCGGCACGAGCGCACCACGTACCGAGCCGGCCCGCACGAGATTCAGCGCTGCAATGACCGACTCAGCCGGCTCGGCTTCGGAATTGAGCAGGCCAAGCTCCCGCCAGGCAGCTTCAGCGAATGTTCCTCGCGGCCCGAGGAAGGCATACCTGTTCACGGCAGCGACCTCAGGATCTCGCTCAAAGCCTGATCCTCCTCAGGGGACAGCAGTACCTCTGCCTCACCTCTGCGTACACCCTTGATGTAGGTGCGCGACTCCGCTCGTGCATGGATCGTGGTGATCACCACTCCGTCACCATGATCATCGGTCAACGCTGCCGAAAACGACATCCGCCCACCCATGTCACCGAAGGCGTCGTATCGAACGACGGAGACATGGCGAAGGGCCTGAGCAAGATCCTCCCTCGTCTGGCGCAACTCCTGGGCCAGGTCCTCGACCTCTGCACGAAGCTCCTTGACCTCCTCCGCCTTCCTCGCGACAACCTCCACGAAGGACTCACGGCCGTCGCTGCCCTGGAGGACTCGATAGTCACGTCGCATCCGGGCGACCCGCGCGGCCAGCACCACGGCAAGGGCAAGCCCCAACACCGCGATGACCGCAGCAATAAGGGCCACCAGCGAGGTGCTCGACGCGTCCAGAGACATGGGCGGCAGCCTAGTCCGTGAGCCCACTACTGTTGCCATGTGCTGCTCGCACTGGACTTCGACGTCGGAGCATGGGACCCCGTGGTGAGGGTGGTGCCCTTCGTCGCCGGTGTCGTCCTCTTTATCGCCAACACCCTCAGCCTGGTCCGCACCATGGTGATTCCACGGGCGATCCCCTCGCTGCTAGCGGCGATGGTCACCCGGCTGGTGAACCGGGCCTACGGCTTCTTTGCCCGATGGCATCGCAGTTTTCCGCGAAGGGATCGCATCCTGTCCTGGAATGGACCGATCGCTGTCTTCGCCAACCTCGCAGCCTGGCTGTTGATCTACGTCCTGGCCTACGGGCTGATGATCTTCGGGATCTCGGAATACTCCTTCAGCGTCTCGCTGCAGTCAGCCGCATCCGCGCTGTTCACCCTCGGGTTGTTCGGTTCGCCCACGGTCGATCAAAGTTACGTGGAGTTCATGGCCGCAGCCACGGGACCGGTCGTCATCGCACTGCTGATCGGCTTCCTGCCCACCCTCTACAGCGCCTGGCTGACGCGAGAGAACGCCACCTCACTGCTCGGCACGATGGCCGGTGAGCCCGCCTGGGGTCCGGAGTTGCTCGCCCGGGCGAGCCTGCTGAATACACAGGATCGGTTGGCGGAGATCTTCGACTCCTGGACGCGGTGGGCCGCCGATGTGCGCCTGGCCCAAACCCTGTACCCACCACTCAGCCGCATGCGCTCCGCTATCGCCGAGCGGCATTGGTTGATCTCCCTACTCGCCGTGGTCGATGCTGCAGCACTGAGCAATGCCCTGAACTCCAAGGGACCTCGTGCGCGTGCTCTCGCCCTCATCGAGGAGGGCTCACTCACCATGAATGCCTTACTCGCCGTGGAATTGAGTCAGCGGACAGCGCGAACCCTGCGGCTCACAGCTCGCCACGCGATGAGGCTGCGCCACCGATCCAGCGACCATGATCCATTCCTCGCGCATCTGGACGAGATCCCCGCAGACACTCCGGGCATCTCTGCGGTCCGAAAGGCCATCACCACCGACACCCTGCGCACTGGTATCGGGACGGCTGGAGGCGAGATCCTCGGTCGTGAGTCTCACCAGATTCAAATCACGCGAGCGGAATTCGACACGGCCGTGGCAATGCTGCGCGAGGCCGGGACCACCATCGATACCGACCCGGATGAGGCCTGGCAGTATTTTTCGGCGACTCGACAGCGCTATGAATACGCCGCCTACCAACTCGCATCGATCTATGCAGCGGTGCGAGCGCCCTGGAGCGGTGATCGCATCCCGACGACCGATGTCATCTGGCCGACGAGCGCGGTCTCGCAGGATGAGGTTTCGCACGATCCCGAGGATCCCTCGGAGACCACGGCGTAATGACCTGGTTCGATCCGGCCGCACTTGCTGTGGCCTTCGGTGTCATCGCTCTCGCTGAATTGCCGGATAAGACGATGATCGCCACGATCGTTCTCGCCACTCGGTATCGACGACTCGCGGTCTGGCTCGGAGTCGGCGCAGCTCTCGGCATCCAAACCCTCGTTGCCGTGACCGCCGGAGGCTTGCTGTCACTTCTCCCGCAACGCATTGTCTTGACGATCACTGCGGTGCTGTTCTCGGTCGGGGCCGTTCTCATGATCTGGTCGGGACTGCGTTCGCGTTCAGCGGATCGCGATCAAGGGCCCGACACCGAGGCGACAACGTCGTGGTGGCGCATGTTCGCCATTAGCTTCGGTGTGCTGTTCATCGCGGAGTGGGGAGACCTCTCCCAGTTGTTCACTGCCGGGCTGGCCGCTCAGACCGGCTCGCCGGTGTCGGTTTTCATCGGAGCGTGGGCTGCTCTCCTCGTCGTGTCCGGGATCGGTGTCCTGCTGGGCACCTGGGTGTCTTCACGCATCTCCCTGTGGAAGGTGCGCATCGCCTCAGGCGTCGTCCTCGCACTGCTCGCTGGTTGGACGCTCTGGGAATTGATCACCGCAGCGTGACTTGGCGAGTCTGCAATCCCGCGCGGGCGCGGCGCTGCTCGGTGGTCAGCGGATCAGTGATCGCGAGCGCCGCATCGATCGAGGCCTGCATCGCCGTCGCCGCCGCCTCGCACGCCTCGGCCGTGGATCCCTCGGTCAACTCCCATACCGGCACCAGTAATCCATCGGCCCGAAATGACCCGACGAATCGGCTCGGGACATCGGCGAGTTCCGCCTCATTCGCGGCACGCAGTCGGGCGAATGCGTCAAGGAGCCTCTCCTCATCATGGGGCAGCACCCACCGCAAGAACCGCTTATCTCCCATGTCGACCCAGTAGGCCGCGTCGACGCTGCTCAGGCGGACAGTCGGCATCACCCGCTCATTCGCACGTCGCAGAGACTCCCCGACATCACCGGTCGCCTCAGCGTCCTCGGACATCCAGTAGTCGAAGGATTCGTGGACGGTGACCTCGAGCGGCGAAACCTCGAGCAGGTCCTGCAGGCGAGGGCCATCGGGGTCGGTACGCATGGGTGGGATCGGTGTGCCAGGTTCGGCCTCGAGCGCTTCGAGGAGGGCTGCAGCGGCATCCCGGCTCGGGTCCCCTGAGCCGGTCGTCACCTGCAGGGCGAGGTAGACATCACCCGTGTCACGCACGAGCGCCGGCCACGCGAGCGGCAGCACGGTGGTGAGGGTGACGGACCGTTCCGGATCGTCACGCAGCGTGATCGGGGCGGTGGCAGCGGGCACGATCTCGCGCAGCGCCACCCAGTCGCATTCACTCCCCAGCCCTTCAAATGGGCGCCCGACCGGTATGTCGGAGCGTGACGCGGACTTGCCATGGCAGGCCTTGTACCGACGCCCCGATCCACACGGGCACGGTTCGCGCAGCCCAACCACAGGGACGTCGACGTTGGAGGATGGGGACGTCGCTGACTTTCCTCGCTTGCGGCTCACGGTTCTGCAGCCTACGGCGCACGCCCGAGGAGTCGGTTCACCGCCCCGGGGCGATTTGTGATGATCGCATCGACGCCGAGTTCGACGCACAGTTCGACGTCCGCTGGTTCATCGACAGTCCACACATGCACCTGATGGCCGTGTTCATGCACCCGTGCGACGTAGCCACGGTCATCGCGTAGATACGCGACGGACGGCCCAGCAATGCTCACCTCGGCGGGCAGGCTTCCCCGCTCATACCGAGAGGGCGGCGCATCGAAGAGATAGACCAGCGGCAACTCCGCGGAACGTGCTCGCGCGCGACGAAGCGCGGTCCGGGAGAACGACATGATTCTGGTGCCCGCGTTCAGTCCGCTGCGCCCGGCCCGCTCGAGGATGTCGATCACCGCATCTTCCAATCGATGCGAGTCGACGGTGGGGTGCTTGGTCTCAATCGATAAACCCATGGGGGGCTCACCGGCATCGGCGATGGCGATGAGGTCCGTCAGCGTCATTATCCGATATGCCTGCGGATCAACGCCGCGATGTCGGTGCGGGAAGCGATGCTCCTCGAGCTCGGAGAGGGACAGTCGACTCACCGACCCGCGTCCAGTCGATGTGCGATCGATGCGAGCGTCGTGGATGAGAACGAGGTGACCATCACTAGTGAGTCGGACATCACATTCGAAGGCATCAGCCCCCTCGACGACAGCGAGTTCATAGGCCTCCCGGGTGTGCTCCGGCTCGGCGTGACTCGCACCCCGATGTGCCACCACCAGTGGAGTCGTCACAACATCACTCCCGGATTGAACAGACCCCGCGGATCGAGGGCCGACTTGATTGCCGTCATCGCCTCAATCTCACTCTTCGACCGCGAAGCACTCAACCATTCCGTTTTGGCGCGACCGATGCCATGCTCGGCCGACACAGCCCCACCAAACATCTCCACGACTGAGAGCACACGTCGATCGACCTCCGCATCATCGGCCGATGGACCGGAAATCTCGACGTGGATATTCCCGTCACCGAGATGACCGAAGACACCGAAGGCGGCTACCTCCGGATAATCGAGCATCCGCTCTTTGAGCAACTCGGCACACTCTGCGAGATCCCGCAGTGGGATGGAGATGTCCAACTTGTGCGCCACTCCGCCAGAGGTCGATGCCGCATGATTCGAGAAGGCCTCGGATTGCAGTTCGCGATATGCCCAGAGCCGTTCCTGTTCCCCTCGCTCGATCCCGATCACGACGTCGAGCCCATCGAGTGTTACCGCGTCGAAGCCCTCACCCGTTCCTCCATCAGCAACCTCGAGCAGCAGGGCCAAAGCGTGGCGCCGCGGCCACGGCCAGGTGAGTTCACTGATCTGGATCGCCAGATCCATGCCGACATCATCGATGACCTCAGCCGCCAGCAGGGGGGTGCCAGAAACGACCGCCGAATCCAGCAACCGCAACGCCTCGGCGTAGGTCTCCACGCCGATGAGCGCAATGGAGGTGGCCGGGTGCGGCCTGTGCAGGCGCAGTCGAACGGCCGTGATGACTCCCAGCGTTCCTTCGCTTCCGGTGAGCAGCCCGGCCAGGTCGTAGCCGGTGTTGTCCTTGGCCAAACCACCGAGGTGCTCGATGACCTCTCCCGACGGCAGCACCGCTTCGATCCCGACGACCTGTGCCCGGGTCATACCGTGGGCGATGACGCGGATACCACCGGCGTTGGTCGCCACCGTGCCACCGATCGTCGCTGAATCTCGAGCCGCGAGGTCCACCCCGTAGTCCCAACCGGCGGCGCGCGCGTGTTGCTGGACATCCCCCAGGGTCAGTCCCGACCCCACCGTTACCTGACCTGCGACGTCATCAACTGGATCGCAGCGGGTCAGTCGACGCGTGGAGATCACGATGCCAGCGCCCCCAGGCGCCGGGATGGATCCACCGACCAGTCCTGTATTGCCACCTTGCACTTGGATCACGACGCCCGCACCGATGCAGGCACGGACCACCTCGGCGGTCTCCTTCGTGCTGCCGGGACGCACCACTGCCTGAGCCGAACCGCTCCAGCGTCGAGTCCAGTCGGTGAGATAGGGCTCCATGAGACCTGGATCAGTGAGGACATGATCCGATCCAATGATCCGGGACAGCGTGGCCTGCAACTCAGCGCTCACTGAAGCTCACGTTTCACAACAGGTCGCGGACCACGATCGTCGCATCGCGATCCGGTCCGACACCGATCGCACTGATGGGGGCTCGCGACGCCTCCTCGAGGAACGCGACGTAATCGCGAGCTGCTGCAGGGAGGTCAGCGAGGGAACGCGCTGAACTGATGTCGTCACTCCAGCCGGGGAGGTACTCATAGATCGGTGTGGCGTGATGGAACCCGGTCTGTGTCATCGGAATTTCATCATGGCGAACACCATCGACGTCATAGGCCACGCAGACTGGGATCCGTTCGAAGCCTGTGAGGACGTCGAGTTTGGTGAGGAAGATATCGGTGAGTCCGTTAACCCGGGTGGCGTAACGAGCGATCGGCGCATCGAACCACCCGCAGCGACGCGACCGGCCCGTCGTGACACCCACTTCACCACCGACCTGCTGAAGCCTCTCGCCATCAGCATCGAACAACTCCGTCGGGAATGGGCCTGAACCCACGCGGGTGGTGTAGGCCTTGAGGATCCCGATGACACGCGTGAGACGGGTCGGGCCGATCCCGCTGCCCGTACATGCACCACCAGCCGTGGGGTTCGACGATGTCACGAAGGGATACGTCCCATGATCGACATCGAGCAGCGTTCCCTGGCCACCCTCCAGCAGAACGGTCGCACCCTGATCGAGGGCTTCATTCAAGATCAGCGAGGTGTCCGCAACATAGGGAGCCATCCGATCGGCAAAACCAAGCAGCTCATCAGTCACCGCATCGATCTCCAAGGCACGACGGTTGAACACCTTGATCAGCACCTGGTTCTTCGACTCAAGCGCACCCTCGACCTTCTGCCTAAGGATCGACGGATCGAACAGATCCTGCACGCGAATACCGAGACGCCCGACCTTATCGCCGTAGGTAGGTCCTATTCCTCGCCCAGTCGTTCCGATCTTCGCCTTGCCCAGGAATCGTTCGGTGACCTTGTCAAGCGTCACGTGAAAGCTGGTGATGAGGTGAGCGTTCGCACTGATGAGCAGCTTCGACGTGTCAACGCCTCGTGCCTCGAGACCCGCCATCTCCTCGAACAGCACGCTGGGATCGATGACGACCCCATTGCCGATGACAGGCACGACAGACGGAGACAGGATTCCACTCGGAAGGAGATGCAGTGCGTAGCTCTTGTCGCCGATGACCACCGTGTGGCCGGCATTATTTCCACCCTGGTAGCGGACGACGTAATCCACACGATCGCCGAGCAGGTCGGTGGCCTTGCCTTTACCCTCATCACCCCATTGGGCGCCCAGCAGTGCGATGGCAGGCATTAGTCACCTCAAGTTCGTCACGCGGGGGAGTGGACAGGCCGAATGCCCTATGAGGCTACCGGATTCCGGCCGCGAGCCGTTGTCCGAGTTCATGTCCGCTCCGCCACGCTGCCTCGGTGCGCGGGCCGTCAGCCCACGCATCCCCGGCCAGACCGATGGCACCCACCAAGCCGAAGGACTCCGGGCGCGCACTCAGGGGCCGGGCGTAGGTCCAGCGCTTCACGGTGAACCAGGATGGATCACCCGTGGTCTTGAGCACTGATCCGAGGGAGGCAAGCATCGCCGGCGCAGCACCCAGCGGTTCGATGAGATGGCCTGCCGCGAGCGTCGCCGTCGAATGGGCGACAAGCACGGGAGCATCATCACCACGACGACGTCCATCATTCGCAATAAAGGTTAATACCGCTTCGTCATTCACGAACACGCCATCGAAGGGATCCCAGCATTCGTCATCGAAGACCGCGGTCAGAGCCATCACCGGCTCCCAGGCGGGTCCGTCCTCCAGCAGTTGTCGCACGTCAGCCACGCTGTCATCCGCGAGCAACGTCAGTGCCTGCGGATCGGGGACGCAAATCGCGATCGCGGCGTACTCCTCGTCTTCGATGATCAGTCGATCCGCATCTCGTCGGATGGAGGGAACATCGACCGGATGCCGGATCTCCACGAGATCCTGGGGCAGTAGCCCCGCGAGATCTTCCACTATTGACCGCAGTCCACGTGGCGCTGCATATCGCAGCGGACCCAGTTTCGGGCCGATGACCCCCCTGGGATCCGCCACGTGGAAGGTATCGGTCCACCGTCGCGCGACTCCCCTGTCGATTAGACCCTCGACGACCTCGAGGAAGCCCGGATCATGCGCGGTGAAGTAGGACGCCCCCACATCCACGACACGGCCGTCGAAGGGTGTTCCTGTTCCCCGCAGAGTTTGCGTCGCGAGTCGGCCGCCGAGCCGATGCCCACGATCCAGGATCCGCACCGGCACACCCGACTGAGCAAGTTCAGTCGCGCAGGCAACACCCGCAATGCCACCACCGACCACCGCGACTCGGCGGGTCATCATCGACGCTCTAGTCCGCGAGCGCGGCAGCGGCTTGCGGGTCGCAATCAGCGAGGAAGGCAGCACATCGTGCGTCCTCCTCCTCCTCGCCGATCGCTGCTGCTGCCCGCTGCAAGGCATGGAGGCACCGCAAGAAACCACGATTGGGCTCATGGGACCACGGCACCGGTCCATGTCCCTTCCAACCGCTGCGGCGCAATGCATCCAGCCCCCGGTGGTAGCCCACCCGAGCGAAGGCATAGGACTCCACGATGCGCCCCTCATTCCAGGCCGCGTCGGCGAGCACGGCCCAGGCCAGGGACGATGAAGGGTGGCGTCGAGCCACGTCATAAGCGTCAGCACCGCCGCGAAGTTCGCCGCTCGCTTCGACATCCTCGGGAAGAAACGTTGGGGGCGGACCACCCAACAGGTTTTCGTGCAGGGTCATGGGCGCACTCCTCAGGTGATCGATGCAGAGTAGATCTCGTCGATGGCAGCGCCGAGAGTCGCGTTGAACTCCTCATCGGACTGCTGCGCGCTCAAGCCCTCCGACAGGGCCCGGGAGAAGCTCGCGATCATCCCGTGATTCGCCGCGAGGATGTCGCATGCCTCATCGCGGCTGTAGCCACCGGACAGTGCAACAACTCGGAGCACCTTCGGGTGCTCCATGAGCGGTGCGTAGAAATCATTGTGACTGGGCAGAGACAACTTGAACATCACCTGCTGTCCATTGGGCACGGCATCAAGCCCGGCGACCAGTCGATCGCGGAGCATCTCCTCTGTCGCCGCCTTGGTCGGCGAGTGAATGTCCACCTCCGGCTCGAGGATGGGCACGAGTCCTGCGCCAAGAATCTGCATGCCGACCTCGAACTGCTGATCCACCACGGCGGCAACACCATCAGCGTCTGCATTCTTGATCACGGAACGCATCTTGGTGCCAAACACACCCTTACTCGCTGCACGCTCCAGGAGTTCATCGAGACCCGGCATGGGCTTCATCACCTGAGCCCCGTTGACCTCATCGGCAAGACCCTTGTCGACCTTGACGATCGGCACAACATGCTTGACGTCCCAGAGATAACTCGGAGTCGGCATCCCCTCGATGTCGCGGTCCATCGTCTGCTCGAACAGGATGGCGGCAATGACCTTGTCCCCGACGAACGCGGGATCGGTGATGATCCGCGTGCGCATAGCGTGGACCAGATCGAACATCTCCTCGTCGTTTGTCCACGCGGACTCATCGATCCCATAGAGCTTGAGAGCCTTGGGCGTGCTGCCACCACTTTGATCGAGAGCGGCAATGAATCCATTTCCACTACCCATCTGGGCGCGCATAGCGTCGAATGACATGGGTTCCCCTTTGCGAATTCCAACGTGAACCCTGCCAGCCTATCCGGACCATCACGGGCGCCGATACGGTCATGACCATGCTGGATCCGCAACTACTGCGAGTCGACACTCCGGGCGCCGCCCAGGTCACCCACCTGAACAACGCCGGCTCGGCTCTTCCCCCGTCCATCGTCGTCGACCGTCAGGTGGCGCACCTACGTCGGGAGTCCGAGATCGGGGGATACGAAGCTCACGCAGAGGCTGCTGAGGAGATCGCCGCAGTTCCCGGCTCCGTCTCCCGGCTGATGAACTGCAGGCCGGATCAGGTGGCGTTGGTGGAATCCGCGACCGTGGCCTGGGATCGGGCGCTGCAGGCGGTCATCCACTCGGAGCCGCTCCAACCCGGGGACCGAATTCTCATTGCCTCGGCTGAATACGCCTCGAATGTCCTTCCCCTGATCCAGGTCGCGTCAAAGAGCGGCGCGATCATCGATGTGATCCCCGACGCCCCCGATGGGTCGACGGACGTGGAAGCTCTCACGCACATGCTCGACGAGGACGTGCGCATCGTCTCCATCACTCAGGCACCCAGCCACAACGGAGTCGTCAACGATGTGGTGGCCATCGGGGATGCGCTCCGCTTCTCCGGATCGGCAGCCTGGTTCCTCGTCGATGCCTGTCAGTCGGTGGGCCAACTCGACGTCGACGCAGGTCGCATCGGTGCGGACTTCATCTCCGCGACCGGGCGGAAGTTCCTGCGCGGACCTCGAGGAACGGGCTTCCTCATCGCCTCTGATCGAGCCCTGACCGACCTCGAACCCTTTCCTCTCGATCTCCACTCAGCGACCTGGACCGGTCGGGGTACCTACGAGGTGGCGACGTCAGCAGGGCGATTCGAAAGTTGGGAGCGCTCCTACGCAGCACTGCTCGGCCTCGGTGCCGCGGTCGACTACGCACTGGGTATCGGAATCGGTCCGATCCGCGAGCGCATCGACTATCTCGCCAGAAATTTGCGCGAGGGTCTCGATTCAATCGACGGTGTGAGAGTGCGTGATCGAGGCTCCGTCCGCAGCGGCATCGTCACCATTACCGTTCCCGATCCAGGCGCGGCCGCGATGGTGAGCGCTCTTCGTGAGCGGGGAATCAACACATCCCTGTCGACTCCTGACTACGCACCCGATGAGTTTGCGCGTGAGGGGATCGAGTCCATGGTGCGACTCTCGCCCCATGCTTATACGACCGATGAAGAGGTGACTCGAGCCATCGAGTCGGTCCGCAGCCTGCTCGACTGACTGGCGCCGCACCCCTTGACGGAAGCTCACCCGCGAACCTAATCTCAGGCCAGTTCGTCGATTGTCGACAATCTGACCTGAGGAGGACGTCATGGCCGGCGTCGCCGTCGTGACCGGTGCCGCTTCGGGCATGGGCGCCGCCACCTGCGAGGTCTTCCTTCACCAGGGCTGGCAGGTCATCGCCATCGACATCTCGTCGATCGATGCTCGCCCGGGGTTGCACGCTGTCGTCGCCGATGTCCGTGACCGCGTCGGAATCGAGACCTCCCTCGCCGAGCGGATCGGCGACCTCGGCGGCCGAATCGATGCAGTCGCCAATGTCGCGGGCATCTATCCGCCCACGACCCTGGACACCTACACGACCGAGGCGTTCGATTCGATCTTCGGTGTCAATGTCCTCGGGCTGCTCAACGTGACCGCGGCCTGCGTTGCCCACATGCCGGCCGGTTCAGCGATCGTGAACTTTGCCTCCGTCGATGCCTTCACCGTCTCGCCCGGTCAATTGCTCTATGGCGCCTCCAAAGCGGCAGTAGTCATGATCACCAAGAGCCTCGCCCTCGAACTCGCACCCCGCGGCATCCGCGTCAATGGGATCGCCCCCGGATGGGTCAACACACCCGGGAATGCAGCCACCGGACGCATGGACCAGGCGGCCGCTGGCATCCCGATCGGACGCGTCGCCGAGCCCGTAGAGATCGCGAATTGGGTGTGGCTGCTCACCGGCTCAGGTCACGCCGGCTTTGTCGATGGAGAGACGATCGTCATCTCCGGTGCGGATGTGTTGCGATGAGTGTCTTCACCCCCATCGCATCGGAATCCACCGGCGACCTGCTCGCCGACAGTATCCGCGCCGCAATCATCGACGGTCGCATCGCGCCCGGAGAGCGACTCATCGAAATGGATCTCGCAGCGCAATTCGAGACCTCACGCGCGCCTGTGCGCGAAGCGATTCGACTACTGTCCGCAGAGCGACTCGTCCAGTTGCGTCGCAACCGCGGTGCAGTCGTCGTCACGCCAACGATCGAGGACGTGCTCGAGGTGTACGCGATGCGCCTATCGCTCGGCGGCATCGCACTCGCACGCGCAGTCGAGATCCAGGCCGGTCAACTCCAGGAGTTCGCCACAGCAAGGGCAACGCTGGGTCACATGAAAGACCCAGCCGTTCGATCCGACCCCGTCGCGATGGTCGATGCAGATCTGGCCGTGCAGTCGGCCACCTTCGCGTTGAGCCAACTGCCCCGTATCTGCTCCGCACTGTCTCGCACCGAGAATGAAATCCGCTTCTTCGTCACCGCCTTAGGCATCACCTACGACACCCTTGATAGGCAGGCCCAGATCGAACGTCATGAACGCGTCCTCGATGCCATCGAGGCGGGTGATGCGGAGGCTGCCATCGCTACCTGGGGCACCCATATCCAACGCACGATCAATGAATTCACGCAGATCAATCCAGCCGCACAGGGAGAACAGTCATGAGCCGCTACTGCGTCATCGGCGCCGGGCCCGCCGGGCTCGCTGCCTTGAAGACGATGCTCGATGCCGGCCACGAGGTGGACTGCTTCGAGAAGACCGATGTGATCGGCGGTCATTGGAATCACGACTATGACGCCCTGCACCTGATCACCTCAAGACAGATCACCGGCTATGAGGGTTTCCCCATGCCCGAGGACTGGCCGCTGTTCCCACACCGCGACCAGATGCTGGAGTACTTCCATCTCTTCGCCGACAACTTCGACCTGAAGGGCAAGATCACGTTCAACACCGCCGTGGAGTCAGTGGAGCCACTCTCCACGGATGGTCCCGTGGGTTCCGCGGGATGGAAGGTCACCACGAGCGACGGGATCAGTCGCGACTATGACGGGGTCCTCGTCGCCAATGGTCACCTGTGGGACCAGAAGATCCCGAAGATCCCCGGCACCTTCGCTGGAAAGCAGATTCATTCCGGTTCCTATCGCAACACCTCTGACATCGAGGGTCGTCGAGTTCTCGTCATCGGTTCAGGCAACTCCGGCTGCGACGTTGCTGTCGACGCCGCCCAGCAACACTTCGACACCCACATCGTGGTTCGTCGCGGACACTTCTTCCAACCCAAGACCTTCTTCGGAAAGCCGCGTTCCGAACTGGGTTTCCTCACCGAGTTCACACCCGATGAGCAGGACCTCATCGCCCGACTGATGATGAAGGTGAAGGTTGGCACCTTCGAGGACTACCCCGGAATGCCCGAGCCTGATCACCACACACTCGCCGAGGGACCGCCAATAGTCAACGATCTGCTGCTGTATTGGATCCAGCACGGTCGGATCACCGTCCGCCCCGGCGTGGAGAGATTCGAAGGGAACACGGTGCACTTCGCCGATGGCACATCGGATGAATTCGACACCATCCTGTGGGCGACCGGCTTCTACGCGTCACTGCCGTTCCTCGACGACTCCCTGCTCAAGCCGCAGGATGATGTCCCACTGCGCGTTGGCGCCGCAGTCGTGCCACTAAACTTGGAGAAGCTCTACCTCATCGGAATGATCGGGGCGCGGGGTCCGCAGCCACCGATCTATCCGATCCAGGCCGACATTGCTGCGCGCATGATCGCGCTGCACGAATCAACTCCAGGTGGATTCCGGCCGATCGCCGGACCGCTGACAGCGAGCCAGGAGCATGAATGGCGGATCGACATACTGCGCCATGTGTGGCTTGAGCAGGTTGACCGGACCCACGCGGCATTGGATCTGCTCGCTCATGTCTGAGTGGTTGAACCTCGTCGGTCGGCGGGCCGTCGTCACGGGTGGTGGTGGCGGCATCGGTCGCGCGACGGCCCTGAAGTTGCTCGATCAGGGGGTCGAGGTTGCCATCCTCGACCGGGACGAGGCTGCCTTCGCCCACACCATCGAGGACGCTCAACTGCTCGGTTTCGAGATCGATGCGTACGCATGCGATGTCGCTGACGCGGGCAGCGTCGCTGCCGCGGCCTCCCGAATCGGTGAGGTAGATCTGCTGGTGAACACGGCAGGCATCGTGCGAGCCGGAGCACTGATCGATGTGGATCCCGATGATTGGGCCCGGGTCCTGCAGGTGAACCTGTCCGGCGCCTTCCACGCCGCTCAGGCCTTCTCCCCCGGCATGATCGCCCGCGGTGGTGGCGCCATGGTGCACATCGCGTCGATAGCGGCCTCGAACCCGCAGGCCAACTCCTCGGCTTATAGCGCCAGTAAGGCGGGCCTGCTCTTGATGTCGCAGCAATTGGCATTCGAACTCGGTCCGCAGGGGATTCGCAGCAACACAATCAGTCCGGGACTGGTGCGCACTCCGATGACCGAGGCTTACTACCTATCCCCCGGTGTCCTCGACCGTCGCAATGCCGCTGTGCCCATTCAGCGTGTCGCCCGACCATGTGATGTTGCCGAGGTGGTGCTGTTCCTCCTGTCACCACGCGCCCAATACGTCACTGGTGCTGACATCGTCGTGGACGGCGGCTTCTCGCAGACCCTCATGAGCACGGTGCCCCGACCGGGTCACTGATCAACGCTCTTCTCTCGACAAATCACGAGGGGGCAGGGAGCGTGGCGCACCATGAATGACGTGTACTCCGCGGCCCATGTCAGCGCAGCGATGCTGCGTTCCGATCCATCTACCCCTACGACGACCAGGGGCCTTCTCATCGGGGGTCGGCTGATCGCTGGGCCTCCATGCTTCCACGGTCACACCTAGCCGGCCTCCATTCGCGGGTGCGACCGGTCGCTGTTCGGCTACGGTGGGCCCGTCATGGTGCGCATTCTCACCACCGTCATCGCCTTGGCCATCGGGTTCACGGGCGGTTTGTGGGCTGGCATTATCTATACCGACTCGCGCGACTCATCCGCGGTCCTGCCGAGTCCGACCCCGACGTTGGTCACCAGCACAAGTGCATCGCCGACGCCCACTCGGACCATCCCCATTCCCTACACCGGCGAGGTCTTCGCGTTCGGCGATTTCTTCTTCCTCAGCACCGCTCCATGCCTGGAAGCGAAGGGCTATGTGGTTGATGCCATCTCAGGTCGTCGTGTCACCGATGCCGCAGCAGAACTTGCCCGCATCGCCGATGAACTCCCCGGGGCCGTCCTGTTGCATCTGGGTGCGAATGCTGGGGCAACCCCGAATGATCTCGAGCGCATCATGACGATTCTTGGCCCTGATCGGATCGTGGTGTGGTCGACCATTCAACTGCCTGATGATGAGCGCTATACCTTCGAGTCGGACACGAACGCCGCGATCGTTGCCCTTCCACAGAAGTTCCCGAATGCGCGCATCGTGAGTTGGAATGCCTTGTCCCTGACGAATCCAACCTGGGTGAATGCCGACGGCAGCCTCACCGAGGCTGGCTGCGAGGCCTTCGCGGACTTTGCTGATGCGGTCGTCCGAGCCGCGATCTAGAAGGGTGGGTCGGGGGGTTGTTGTCGTTCTCGGGGGAGCAATTGCTGGGCGAGATGTTTTTGTCGTCGCCGGGTGGCCCGGTCAGCTATCCCGGTGGGGGTTGAGGGGTGGGGGCTGTAGCGGGCGGGGTGGGTGAATCGCAGTTCGGCGTCGGGGTCTCCGGTGATGCGCCAACCTGCGGTGTGGATCTGTTGGTGGTGGTAGTAGCACAGCCCCACCAGGTTCGATCTCGTTGTGGCCCCGCCGTGGGAGTAGTAGGTGATGTGGTGCACCTCATCAATGCGGGCTCGGCAGCGGGGGAATCGGCAGTGGTGGTCGCGGGTGAGGATCGCGGTCCGTAAGGCCGGGGGGATGGTGCGGGTTCCGGGCAGCACGGTGGCGATCTGCCCATCCCGGTCGAGGATCAAGGGGGCGAGGGTGGCATCGCAGGCCAGCATCTGGGTGATGCGTGAGGTGAGGGGTGTGGTGGGCAGTCCGAAGCGCTGCAACCAGCCCATGCCGGCGGCCTTGTCGCCGGTGAGGGTGTCCAGGTCGACGTTCACACTGACCCGGGGCCGAGCCCCGTTGATCGCCGGCAGACCGTTGTCCCCGGTCGCCGCGGCTGCGGCGGCGAGGATGCGGTG
>Ga0075480_10000870_pt1 | contig 18489 bp, 8 predicted proteins | sample DEB08_DNA_7_FD_81590 | JGI IMG/M metagenome (GOLD analysis project Ga0075480, IMG submission 81590) | Aqueous microbial communities from the Delaware River and Bay under freshwater to marine salinity gradient to study organic matter... | ecosystem: Environmental > Aquatic > Marine > Coastal ... | reverse complement strand
CCTTTATAGTTTAACTGATTTGTGTGACATGCTGCACAAGTTAGGCCCAACCACTTTCTGCCATTCTTGTAAGATGAGGAAGCAAAGCCGATTGGTAGGGCATCTGGATTCATCACAGTCTTGACTTGTGGAATGAACTTATATTTCAGCATGTTGTTTTTTTCTTTAAATAAGTCATTGCTGTCTTTCTGTTCTAAATACAGAAACCAGTCGTATGGAATCATTTTAGAACCTTGCCCAGTAAACCAATAAGCTTGTTGGGTTTCCCAACTCCAATTCTGATTGATATTGATAACATTGTTTATGCCTTCTCCAGGCATTGTATATTGAGATGGGCTGCCGGTTTGGAGGCTGTTAGGATCAATATTTTCGGCGTTTTTACAAGAGGCAAACATGAGGGATACTATCAGTGCCAAAACTATGTTTTTCATGGAATTCCTTTAAGGTTTGTTTTGGTTCATTTTTCTAAATGCCAGTCAATACGATTTCATAAAATTGGCAGTTAAAATTTTATCTATAGATTGTTTAAATACAACTTAAAAGTATGAAGTATGTTCTCATTTATATAAAGTGTTATGTTGTTAAAGTTGAGGGTTATTGGATAAGCCGACTTGTCTTTTTTTAAGTTTTGACCTAAGAGCTTCTTGCCTAAGAAGCAATTAGGGAGTATTAGATTGTTTGCTATAAATATAAAGTTGTAAATGAAGAAATTTTTTTTAACTGTCTTTCTACTTTCTCTTTTCCTTGTCTGGAGTTTTTGGCATAAGCTGGCGACTATGGAACAAACAGCCATGGATGCGACTCTTATTCATACTCAAAAAGAAGTTCTTGGGGAACTGGATAAATTTGGCCTTAAATTAAACGATTTTTTTAAAAAATCTGAGGCTTCGATAAACTCAATTGCTGCTTCGCTTGATAAAGAAGAGCCTGATTACTCTAAACTTATTTCAGATCTAAATGAAGTATTGAATGAAAATCAATGTACTGCTATTGGAGCTCACTTTTCGGATGAATATGATAAGCAGGTTCTAAATAAGTATTTTAGTAAATATTCAGTTATAAATACAGATAAAACTCTGTATGCTCCTTTTTTTACAAAAGAAAGCAGACCCTTTACGACTTTCCCATATGACTATACTGAAACAGGTCCAGAATCACAGAATCTAGGCTGGTACAGTGAAAAAGAGAAAAAAGGTTTCTGGTTTGGACCTTACTTTGGTGTGGCAAATAAAAAGTTTGTAATTAGCTATAGTGCACCCTTTGGTTGGGATGAGAGTAAAGGTAGAAATAAAGGGAATGTTTGTGCCGATTACTCTTTAGAATCTTTACAGCAAAGAGTCGCAGAAATTGGTCTTCTTAGTAGTGGTTATGGAATCATTTTAACAGATGATGGAACTATTATTTCGCATCCAGTTAAAGAGTATCTGGCATTAAATATTTCAGACATTTCAAACCTTGATTTAAATATGGATTTGCTTAAGAATATCCCAGAAGAGGAATTTCATGAATTAGGCGTGGTCAGCCCACAGTCATCATACATAAGAGAACGTCTGATTTTGAGGAAAACTATTAGTGACCGAAAGTGGACGGTGTTGGTTATTCTAAATAAAGATGAAACACTTGTTCAAAATAGTAAATTAAGTAAAGAATCAAGTGAAGCCTTTAAAGAAAATAGCAAAAGTAGAACAGGCTATCAACACTTTCAGAGCCTTGTCCATGCAATGAAAGTTAAACTTATATTAGCAGTTATACTTAGTTGTTTTATTCTTTGTATCCTTATTTTCATCAACAGTAAAAAGAGGTACTGGTATATCTCAAGTAGTTTTTCTATTTTATGCCTAATTGCTACCTGGTTAATCTGGTATAACCATCTTCAGACTGAACATAATAATAATCTGAAAAACATAGTCGTAGGCAATAAAACAGACTTGGAAGGAGTTTTGAATGCTTTCAAGCGAAACGATAAGAAGAATAATGCTGCTGAAGACGCTGTGAAAATTAAGACTGGATTTTTTATTCAGTCAGTAAAGTTTTCCTCCGCGAACGATGTTTTTGTAACAGGTTATGCATGGCAAAAGCTGCCAGAAGAGTGGAAAGGTAAATTGGCTTCTGGGGATGATTCATCAAGCTTGTTGAACTTTGTTTTACCTGAGGCAGAAAGCTCTAGTGTAAATGTTGTTTATTCAGATCAGAAGATAACCCGTTGGTATTTTGAAGCTTCTCTTAGGCAGTCATTCAATTACTTAAAATATCCATTTGATGATGAAGATGTTTGGATCCGTGTTTGTACTAAAGACTTCTACAATAACGATGTGGTATTGGTCCCAGATTTTGATTCTTACCCTGACTTTAAAAAAAGCCGTAGAAATGGCCTAGAAGATGATATCTTTGTAGAAGGCTGGAATATTCGCAAGTCATTTTATTCTTTCCGCAGTAACAATTATAACAGTAACTTTGGGCGTCTAGCAGGATTTAAGTCACTTGAGAACAAGCCGGATCTCTATTTTAATGTATCAATCAGAAGAGAGTTCCTAGGCGTCTTTGTAGCTTACATGATTCCTTTGGTTGTTATAGCTTTTCTCTTATTTGCTGTTTTGATGATTCGTACCAGGGACTCAAAAAAGAATGAGCTTTTTGGTTTTAATTCCGCCATGGTTCTCGGCTATGCGGCCAGCTTATTTTTCGTGTTGATAGTTTCTCACATGTCTCTTCGAGAAACGCTTCAGGCTAAAGGAATTATTTACCTTGAGTACTTCTTTTTTATTCTTTACATCGCTATTGCAATTGTTTCAGCCAACTCAATTACATTTTCGTACAAAAAGAAAGAGGACGGAGCCTTTGATAAATGGACAAAAGTCCTTTATTGGCCAGGACTTCTTTTCAGCATACTTACTATCACTGTGATAAGGTTTATCTAATGTTAAGAGTCTTCAAAACTTTATTTCTTTGTTTGTTTCTACTGCCAACTTTTTTAGTAGCTGAAAATAAAGAAAAGACTTTATTAGAAACATTTAATGATGAAATCCCTGGAGATTTTTCTTTATCGCTTCAGTCATTATTTATGGGAAGGGAAGATGGTGGCCAGAGCACAAAAAATCATGACCAGCATGCTGGAACTACAGCTTTTACCTTAGGTTATATCTCAGATACATACGAAGGTTTTTCACTTGGCGCTCAATATGTATATTCCTGGCAGCATTATTCTGGGGGAAGTTACGGTGGTAGATATGACTCAGCTTATGTTCTTCATAATAATGATTTCGAAGTTCTAAATGAACTTTACCTAAAGTATGACCTGAATCATTTGGGGCTTGAAAAGTCTTACATTAAAGTTGGCCGTCAGGTCTTAGATCTTAACTTTGTAAGAGCATATAATATTCGTCAAAAAGATCAGGCTTTTGAAGCTGCAGTTCTTCACATAGGAGATATTGATAATTGGCAAATCACTTTAGGTCATTTAGAGAAATTCAGCAGCTGGTCTTCTAGAGATATTCTTGAACGTGGGAATCTTGTTAGTGATTTCAATGAAATCGAAACAGTTGAAAATGTCCCATATGCAACAAAAGGTTTTCAGTTTGCTGAGATAACTTATACTGGAATTAAGGGAGCAAAAATTTCTGTCTATGACTACTACGGAAATGACCTTTACAATACTTTTGGACTTAACCTGGACTACACATTAATTGACGGTGACTGGGATACTATTTTTAAAGGTCGTTATATAAATCAAAATGATGTTGGGAAATATGCCAAATACAGAAGTGAAATTAACTCTCAGGCTTTCCAGCTGGGACTTCAGTTTAAAAAGGGAAACTTCAGCATTGAGCCGGGAATTTTTATCGTAACAGGTTCAGGTACAGATAATGGTATAAAGTCTCCGTTTCAACCAAACTTAATCATCGAAGAGCCTCTATGGGAAACAGATTTAGGGTTTCTTGGAGGGAGTGAAACAGCTTATTTAGAAACTTCATATAGTATTGGCAAGCATAGCTTTTATGGCTTACTTATGTACACCGATTTCACTGAAAATAAAGACTCAGGTACCTCAGGAGATGTAAGTGAGGCTAATCTCATTTACGGTTACGATGTAACTGACAACTTCTATTTTAAAGTCAAACTGGCTTATGCGAATTATGATTTTAAAGAAGGTTTCGGAAATCAATGGGTTATGGACTACAGGTTCTTTATCGGATACAGATTTTAAATGAAACTAGCCTTCACATATTTTCTTCTTTTAGCCAACTTATTCTTTTCAACTGCAAACGCAGACGATGAAAAAGAAGTAGTAAAGTGCGGGTGGTACCACTGGGATCCATACCAGTATATAGATGAAAATAAAACTTTAACTGGTCTAGATGTCGCACTAGTCAAAGCCATCTTTGCCTCATCGGGTATCGTCGCTCAGTATGATGAAAATGCAAAAGATACCTGGAGGCAAAATCAAGATGATGTTCGTTTTAAAATAAAGGATGTAGCAGCAGGAGCTTTTAAGACTCCTGGCAGAGAGGAAATCTATTACCTAACAAAACCTTACCGATATGAATGGAACAGTCTTTATGTTAGGACTGATGAAGATTTTCAATTTGAACAGGATAATGTCAGTGATCTCATAGAGTTCATAAAAAGCCGCATGCTCAGAGTTGGGGTAATTAAAGGTTATAAATACACGAGTGATGTGATTAATGACTTTGTTGCGGAACAAAACGATCAAAAGACTTCATTACTGGTAGAGTCGAAAACTGAAGAAAGTAATTTCTCCAAACTAGTAAGTAATAAAGTAGACATACTTATTTCTGACAGATTAGTTGGAGCCAGAATATTATGGAAGAAAAAACTGGGTGGCCAAATATCAGAACTACCTATAAAACTACCAGCAAAGCCTATTCATCTTCTCATTCATAAAAGTGAAGTAGATGAAAAAATTAACGAACACAGTCGTAGAATAAGAGATGCTTTTAATAAGGGAATAGATGAACTCTCCCAAAAAGGTGAAATTAAAAAAATCATTGGAGAATACCTATTCCCAGTTTTAATGAATATCACAGTTCAGAGAGAATGGTTCTATATGATTGACATTATAGGAGCTTTTTTCTTCGCTATTGCAGGACTCTTGATTGCCAGAGATCATAAGTACGATATATTTGGGACCTTTATTATGACCTCATTACTGGCGACTGGCGGCGGTTTAATGAGAGATCTCATAGTTGGAAGGCAGCCGGCCGTTTTACGTAGTCCGGACTATGCCTATATAGTTGTTGTGGTGAGTATTATTGGATTTTTACTTTGTCGCATACATTTTGCACTTTTGAATAAGTATGAAGCATACAATGCCATGGCTAAAAAGAATAAGAAGAAATGTGAATTTGTTAGAGAGGTTATAGAAGCTATCGCTATTGGAGCTTATACAATTATTGGCGTAGGTGTAGCAGTTGAAATGAAGGTTGCACCTTTATGGCTATGGGGACCAGTTCTAGGTTGTTTAACCAGCTGTGGTGGCGGACTTCTTGCTAATGCTTTACGTCATGGTGATGAAATTAAGACTATGCGGGGAGCTATCGACCCTGAGTGTTCCTTAATATGGGGTGCTTTCTTTTCGGGTTTTCTTATTTGGCAGGCGGATAGACTTAATCCCAATGAAGTTTTACTTGGAGTAATAATTACTCTGGTTGGAACTACTCTCACCATGTTACTGGCTAAAAAAAGAAAGCTGAACTCTCCATGTATGAATCATATAGATCCTCAATTTGAGGCCGCAAATGGATAGAGAATCTTTACAGATTTACCTTAAAATGAATTCAGCGATAGACCATTTCTCGAATTTTAAAGATGGTGAGCTGGAGGAAAGTTTATGTGCACTCGCGGATGCTTTTTTGGATAAAAAGAAAGTAAGTGAAGAAGGAAACATTCATAAACTTTTGGATCAGTTCGAATTACGAAAAATCCCTTATGCAGGTGACAATGCAAAAGAATTTTTAGAAGAGTTAAAGGAAAAAATCATATGTGAATCTACTAATACTGGATCTCCATATTTTATTGGACATATGACTTCCCTGTTACCCGATTTTATAAGGCCGCTTTCTTATTTAATATCCAGTTTAAATCAGAACCAGGTCAAAGTAGAAACAGCACGCTCGACTACATTTTATGAAAAGCAGGCTTTAGCCATGCTTCATAGAGAGTTTTATCAGTTTACAGATAGCTTTTATGAAAATTCTATTAGCGACCCTTCTGTTAATCTTGGAGTTATTACTTCTGGTGGAACAATAGCCAATTTGACTGCTCTTCAATGTGCACGAGATTTCTCTCTGGGAAATAATATTGAAGAAGAAGGTTTAGCCTATGCTCTGCAAAAAGCAGGCTATAAAAAGAGTGTCGTCATATGTTCCCACCTAGGTCATTATTCTCTTAAAAAATCAATAGGTTTACTTGGTTTAGGGAAAAATAATTTATTAACGGTGAAGTCTGACTCAGACCAGAAAATAGACTTACATCAATTGCGACAGACTATGGAATACTGCGTAAATGAAAATTATCATATCACAGCACTTGTAGGTGTTGCTGGTACGACAGAATGTGGATCTTTTGACCCTTTGGAAGAAATGGCCGAGCTTTGCAAAGAGTTTTCAGTACATTTTCACGTTGATGCAGCTTGGGGTGGACCACTTATTTTTTCAGATAAATATAAGCCATTATTACGTGGCATAGATAAAGCCGATTCAATAACTATTGATGGTCACAAACAACTCTATCTGCCGGTTGGAATGGGAATGGTTTTGTTTAAAAATGATAAACTGTCAGACCTCATATCTTCAGAAGCTGAATATATCATACGGAAAAACTCATATGACCTTGGTCGGAATTCTATTGAAGGATCCAGACCAGCAATGGTTTTTTACTTACAGGCTGCTTTTCACATTTTGGGTAAATCAGGTTACGAAGAAATTTTGGATAAAAATATTCAAACGGCCAGGCTTATGGCTGACTTCATTGATGAGTCCGATGAGTTTGAGCTTTTGACCAGACCTCAGTCAAATATATTCCTTTATCGTTACCTTCCCGCAGACCTGAGGAATGAAGACTTAGATGCTGTCGTAAATGTAGAGCGAATTAATGCCTTTAATGTAGCGTTGCAGGAAAAGCAAAAAGCTTTGGGCAAGACTTTTGTTTCTAGAACTCAAATTCTTATAAATGGTCAATCTCTTGTAGCATTAAGGGTTGTGATTGCTAACCCAATTACTACTATTGAGCACTGTAAAACAGTTTTATCTGAGCAACAGACGATCGCAGAAAAAGAAATGGTTACTTGCTCTATTTAAATTTCCTAAACATAGCCCTGGGAGCACAGGCGTCCCGCCTGTACTTAATTAAAAGCCCTGAATGGGAATTATTATCTTTTAAATACTTATTCCCACATCCATGTGCGGGCAATGTCATTTAATTAAGGGCCAGAGGCTCGAAACATATAAAGCCCAGTGGCGAGCAACGCGTTGCCCTGGGTTAAAATTATCAAAGTCATGAAGCACTGTAAGTGCGACACATATTAATTGCTATGTATCGCCCTTTCAGGACTGAAAAATAAATTAATTCTAAAGTTCCTAGGCCTTCGACCATAGGCTTTATATTTATTGGCCTATTCAGGCCAAATTCCTTCATTCAACGAAATCGAACGTACTGGGCCCCCTAGCATTCTCTTGCCACTGACCCCTTAATACTGGCTCCTGAATAACTCCCGAAAGTTGACAATGAACCTCCTCACGAATAGTGTAGTGAATTAGCACATTGAAGCTCTTTATTTTAGCCTGGGAAAATATGGAAATTTACACAAGTAACCGCCTAGAAATTCTATTGGAAATTCTTGCTGAAGAAATAAGCGGTGAAAAGAGCGATGTTAAATCGATTTTTTCCAAACCCAAAGAGCTCGTTGTAATTCAAAGTTTAGGTATGGCTAAATGGTTGAAGCAGAACTTAGCTTTGAAGTCTGGTATATCTGCAAATATCGACTTTCCATTCCTAAAAAACTTTATCCTCGAAATCTTAATTTCTTATGGTTATTCAGAAGATGAGAACATCTGGGATAAAGAGACATTAACATGGCGAATTTTTAAAATACTCCCAAAGTTTGAAGAAGAGTTTATTGTCTTAGGGAATTACGTCGGAGGAGAGGAACGCCGTCGCTTTCAATTAGCAGAAAAGCTCGGAGCTCTTTATGACCAATATATGGCCTATCGCTGGGATTGGCTTAAATCCTGGTCAGAAGGTAAAAAAGCTTATATAAAACCAGGCACTTTAGAGTCTTTAAGTTCCAGCCATGAAGAATGGCAAATGAAGCTATGGCAAGAATTAGAGTCTCAATCAAATGACAGTTTTCAGCATACCCTTTTAAATTTTATTTCTAAGAGAGATTTTAGCCGGGAACAACTGAATCTACCAGCGAGTATTTCCATTTTCGGCGTTACCAACATGCCAACAGTTTTTATTGATTTCTTCGAAGCTTTATCCTCTGTCTGTGAAGTTCGCTTTTTCTATTTAAACCCCTGCGCGGAGTATTGGGGCGACATATCCATGAAAAAGACCCTCTTTGTAAGACAAAATAAGGATGATATTCCAGACAGTCCGAATGCACTTTTAAAGTCATGGGGCCTTTTAGGAAGAGACTTTCTAAACCTCCTTCTCGATAGAACTGAGTTTAACGTAGAGGAGCTCTTTGTTGAACCGCAGGGGACTTCAGTTCTACAGCAAATACAATCATCTATTCTGAACATGGATGAAAGCTTTTTTATAAATGACTTCTTCGATGAAAGTATAAAAATCAACGCTTGTCACAATCCTCGCCGGGAGCTAGAGGTAGTACACGACTATATCCTAGGAGTTCTGGCGGAGAATCAAGATGTTGAGCCTAGAGATATAATTGTCATGGCGCCAGATATTCAGCACTACTCGCCTTACATCCGTAGCATTTTTGGAGATGAAAACGCACTGGCTTTTTCTGTGAGCGATCAAAGTGTTAGAACTAGTCCTTTGGTCAATACTTACTGTAATATTCTGAATCTTTTTAGGACCAGGTTGAGTGGAAATGATATTTTAGAAATTATCGAACATCCGGATGTACTAACAAACTTTAAGTTATCGATTGACGATATTCCACAAATTCGTGAGTGGATTAAAGATGCATCAATTCGTTGGGGAAAAGATGCAAACTATAGGGAAGAACTTGGTTTACCTGCTTTTGAGCAGAACTCTTGGAAGTTTGGTTTTGATCGTTTAGTAGCAGGCTATGCCTTTGCAGATGAGCATTTATATGAGGGTTCCTTAGCATTTCCAATAGGGGAGAAAGGCGTAACTTTAGGTAGGTTTAAAACTGCTGTAGAAACACTCTTTCAGATTGAGGAAACATTTAAACAAAGTCATTCATGTGACGAATGGTGCCAAATTTTACAGAATGTTTTAAGAGACTGTGTTGCTGAGGACAATGATAACAGCAATGAGCATAATTTCATAACTCAAAGTATATCCCGCTTAGAACAAGTTTGGACTTTGTCGGGCATCAACGAAGAGCTCAGTGCTGAAACAGTTATAAGAGCCTTTACTAGTTTACTCGATGAAAATAGCAGTTCATATGGTTTCCTGGACAATGGCATCACTTTTTGTTCGCTACTTCCAATGCGAAGTATACCAGCAAAAGTTGTCTGTCTCTTAGGAATGAACGAAGGTGAGTTCCCACGAACAGACAAGGAGTCTGGTTTTGATCTTATAAGCCTTCATTGGCGTCAAGGAGACAGAACGAAAAGGCTCGATGACCGTTATTTATTTTTGGAAAGTCTATTATCGGCAAGAAAGAACTTTTACGTTTCTTATTGTGGCTTGGATGAAAATGAAAATACAAGAATTCCTCCGTCGATAGTCCTCGCAGAGTTCCTAGAGTTTCTTAAAAGAGTAGATGAAAGAAAGTTTGCGGTTCAATATCATCCATTACATTCTTTTTCTTCGAAATACTTCAATGTATCAGAAACAGATTTCCGTTCATATTCTTATAAAAACTTCAAAGCCGCTGAAGCTTATTTGTCATCAACTAAAGAATCAACGCCTTTTTGTTCTGAGGAGCTTCCCTATGCCGAAGGGTTTATTGAGGATGGCTGGATTCACTTAAGTCTCAAAGATCTTTCTGACTTTTTTAAACACCCGGCGCGTCAGTTCCTGAAGCATCAAACAGGTACGAGCTTATGGCAGGATGAACATAAAGAGTTGGAAGAAACTGAAGCTTTTGAAAAGCTGGATTATTTAACAGCTTTTGGTCTGAGAGAAGAGCTTCTTGAGAAACTTTTGGACAACTCTGCAGAGTTTGCTAATGATAACTTTAAGGAAGACCTGAAGGCTTTTGTTATTGCCAAAGGTGAGCTCCAATACGGGGCAAAAGGCGAAGAAGAATTCGATTCCCTTTACGGAGAATGTCACGAGATAGCTCAAAGCTTATTAGACTTACAGGATGGCCGTACTGAAGATAAGAAATTCATTGAGATAAAGCTGCCTGAACAAAAGGTGCTTCTAAGTGGCAATATAGAAAGAGTCTACGGTTCTGACTTTATTCCTTACCACCTGGGTTCAAATAAGTTTAAGCATATTTTTACTCAAACGATTAACTACTTGGCATTGTCGAGTGAACAGGAATCAAAATTAACTTATCTCTCTAAGGAAAAGGGAAGTATAAAAGTATTCCAATCTGTTAATAAATGCTCTTCAGAGATGGCCATAAGAAGTCTAGAAAGCCTGATCTCCCTGTATCTGAAAGGCATGAAAAAACCTCTGCCCTTTATTGCTTCATGTTTTGAGGCTTTTCTAAAGGGAAAAGATATCGATGATGCCATAGAGAGGTCCAAAAAAGCCTGGTACCCTTCTTATAATAACAATTTCTCTCCTTCATCAGATGAAGCAAATATACTTTGCTTTGGCTCAGATTTTCCAGGTGAAAATAAAGTATTCGAAGAGGACTATTTTGAAAGCTTTGAAGTAGTGAAAAGAGTTTTTAACTCAATTTGGCAAGAGGTTCCAAATGAGTAGAAACATTCTTGATCTAAGTCAGAGCCCTCAATCTGGGGTGTTTTTGATAGAGGCCAGTGCAGGAACAGGCAAGACCTATTCTATTGCCAACCTCTACTTACATTTTGTTTTACAAGGCCGCAAAGTGAACGAAATACTTGTGGTGACCTTTACAGAGGCAGCGACGAAAGAGTTAAGAGAAAGAATTCGAGCTAATTTAGCCGATGCATATCAGCTAATTTGTAGACAAAAAGCTGATGAAACGATCGATAGTATTCTTAGTAATTATGATGCTGTTGAAGCGAGGTCTTTAATAGAAGCTGCCATACTCAACTTTGACCAGGCCGCTATTTTTACCATTCATGGTTTTTGTCAAAGAATGCTGCAGGAAAATGCCTTTGAGAGCTTAAGTTTATTTGATGCAGAACTAAGTGAAAATGAGGATGAAATCCGCCAGGAACTGGTTCAGGATTATCTGCGATCGCATACATATGCATTGTCCAGTTCTTCATCTTTAACGCAGGAAATGTTGATTAACTTAGCTAAAAATTATGGCGGTCAACTGATCGTTGATGCTGTAAAAAGCTCTGAATTCCAATCATACAAAGAAAGCTTTTTGGAATTGTGGGATAAATATGGAGAGGAACAGACTGAGGTACTCAAGACAAGTAAAGCTATATCCCATGCCAAGACAAAGCCTCATTTCCCTGAAAAGTTTGATCAATATATAAAGGACATTGAAGCCTTTAAAGTAGGTGAAAGTTCATCTGGATTATTAAATGCCATTTCAGCCTACAGCCAAAGTGTTATCCACTCTTGTCAGGGAAAAAATAAAATAGCCCCTGAGCATCAGCTTTTTGAGAGTGCAGAGAAACTATTGCCTTTCTTGGGAACAGCCGCGGCTAAGTCAGAATTTCTTCACTTTTTTGCATCGAATTATGCAGCGAAGAAAACTGAGCTCAATATTTTAACCTTTGATGACCTTATCCAGAAATTATATATCGCTCTTGAATATGAAGGTGGAGATGGACCGCTGCACCAAAGAATTCGAGAACAATTCAAAGTAGCTTTGGTGGATGAATTTCAGGATACAGACCCGGTTCAGTATGAAATTTTCTCGACTCTTTTTGCCAATAAAGAAGAATGCCCCGAGCATAGTTTTTACATGATTGGTGACCCCAAGCAGTCGATTTATGCTTTCAGAGGAGCTGACATTTTTGCTTACTTAGAAGCTAAAAATAAATCAGATGAAATGTTTACGCTGGATACCAATTACAGGTCGGAAAAAGGCATGGTTGAAGCAGTGAATAGTTTCTTTTCTATTAAAGGCGAAAATGAGGCTTTTGCATATGCACCTCAGGACCAGAGAGAAGGAATAGATTTTGTGCCGGTGAATGCCGGGGCAGCTGAAATTGGTAAGAAAGTTTTACATATCGAAGGAGATATTTCTACAGCGAAACAGCTTCAGTTGAAGTGGATTGCCAGCGATGCTGAAAAACCTCCTTCAAAAACAGCCGTATCACCTCGAGTTCCTGGAATTTTAGCCAAGGAAATTATTCGCCTTCTCAATTTATCAGATGCTGGCAAAGCTTACTTTAAGTTAGATGGAAAGACAGAAGCCTTAAAGCCTGGAGATATCGCTATATTAGCGAATAATCATCGGCAAACAGCTGAGATTAAAAAAGAACTAAACAGTCATGGCATTCCATGTGTAATTCAAAAGTCTGGTAATGTCTTTGACTCCGCTGAAGCTGCTAGTCTTTTGCGCTTTTTAGAAGCTGTTGTACAGCCAAGAGAAAAAACGATCACTCCATTACTTCTCTCTACGTTTTTTAATTATTCGGCCAAAGAAATTAGTGAACTAAGTAGCGCCGATCATTTTGAGTATCTCAAAGAATTCGTTGATTACAGAAATAAATGGGATCATAGAGGATTTCTTCAGACCTTTCAGACATTCCTGTCAAAGCATCGTGTATTTAATCAGGTACTCTCTTTGGTTAACGGTGAAAGGCTGATTAGCAACATTTATCAACTACGTGAAATTCTTCACATGGAAGAACAAACGAAAGGACTTGGTATAGCTGGAGTTATCCGTTTTTTGAGTGAGAAAATTCACTCTACAGATAAAGAGGATGAACGCTATTTGCAAAGACTGGAGACAGATGAAGATGCAGTTCAAATACTCACAATTCATAAATCGAAAGGTTTAGAGTTCCCAGTTGTTTTTTGCCCATACATGTGGAGCTCTACTTACAATGTTTACTCAGGTGCTAAAGGTGAGTACTCCAAAAATGGGGATTTTGCTTTTCACAATGAATACAATGAGTCTCTCTTTAGTTTAAATGAAATGGACTCTCAACGATCTGAGTATAGAAACTTTTGGCGCCGGGAAAAACTGGGTGAGCAAATTAGACTGCTTTATGTTGCTCTAACCCGTGCGGCCAACCGCTGCTACCTTTATTGGGGAGATATAAATAGTGAACCTTCAGTATTCTCGTACCTGGCGGATCGTGAATTTTATTCCAGTCAATTATTACTCGGGGAAGTCCCCAAACTTCATCCAGCAAAACGAAAAGAGTTTTGGCAGGAAACTCTGGGCGCTTACCCGTCAATTGCTTTTTCCGAAGTCAGCGAAGATGAAATTCCAGCTTTAGCATACAAAGAAAAAACAGAAGTAAAGCTTAAGCCTCCAAGACATTTAAATCTTAAATTTAGCAAGTGGATGAATGGAAGTTATTCATCATTAATCAAACACCACAGTAAAGTGTCATTTACCCTGGAAGGTGAATTCACCAAAAATGATGATGACGATTTATCAGATTTAATTCTAATCGATGACGAAGAAGAAGCGGAAGGCTTTTTTGCCTTTCCAAAGGGAGCTACTCCAGGAACAGCCATTCATGAAATGTTTGAACACATAGACTTTCAGAATGACCTGGATTGGGCCTCGGTTGTTGATGAAAAATTATTAAAATACCGTCTGCATGCAGATGAAAGTGAAGAAGTTTCATCGATCAGAAGAGAAGCCTGCCTGGACATGATCAATAAAGTTTTGAGCACCGAGCTCTCAGGAAGTTTTACACTCAGGGACATCTCTATGTCTCAACGTTTAGATGAAATGGAGTTCTATTTTCCAATTCAGAATATCCAATTAGAAAAAATAGTAGCTCTCTTTCAAAAGCACTATAAAAATGATGAGCGCCTGGTTTTTGCAGATGATTTAAAAAGTCTGAATTATGAAATGGATCAAGGCTTTTTAAATGGTGCCATTGACCTGGCTTTTGAGAAAGATGGCAAGTTCTATATTCTCGATTGGAAGAGTAACCATTTGGGTAATGAATATGAAGATTATCATCCTCAGGCGATAAAAGAAAAGGTACGCGAAAAGCTTTACTTTTTACAGTATCACATTTACACAGTGGCCCTTCATCTCTACTTAGAAAAGCATCTGGATAGTTATTCTTACAAAGAGCATTTTGGTGGAATCTTTTATACTTTTGTACGTGGTATGAAACCGAATAGCTCAACAGGTATTCATTATGACCGTTTACCTGTGGGCTTAGTGAAAGATTTGGTGAAACTCTTTTTAAAGGGAGCCAAATGATTATATTCAATATTGACCACGGAATTCACGGACTAACAGCGAAACTTTTTTCAATCCACAGATTACGCAGATTATTAGGATTTTCTTCACTCCTGGGAGCACAGGCGTCCCGCCTGTCTATTTCCCCGCTGGGAGCGCCGCACGCCGATGCGGCATATAACCACCTGCTAACTTCTCCTCCTGGGAGCGCAGGCAGCTTGCCTGCATCTCTTCGCCTTGCCAATTACCTGAAACCTTTAACCTTTAACCTTGAACCTTCTTCCCCCTTTGCGCCTCTGCGCCTCTGCGTGAGACAATGTTTTATTTTCGGAGGCCAAAAATGAAAGAAAAATTAAAATCTCTAAAACTCTTTAATGAAATAGATTTTGCCTTTGCTGATTACCTTTTGGAAATCGAAGATAGCAATTCCGAAGAACTCTACTTAGCAACTCTTTGTGTAAGTTATTCAGCCACTTTACAGCATAGTGCTTTGTCTTTACATGAAGCCAATGGAAAGACAATAAATGAATTTTGCTCTGACCGAAAAGAAACGAGTATATACCTAGATTTTTCAAATTTTAAAGAGTGGCCTCAAAAGTACAATAAGACTGTAGGCTTAGATGGCGAAAAGAAGCCTTTAATTTTGGATTTAGAACAAGGAATTCTGTATTTAAATAAATACTTTTACGCAGAGAAAAAAGTAGCTGAATTCATCAAACATATGTCAGAGCCTTTAGACATTTCTGACTCCGTTCTTTCGCAGTTAAATTTATTATTTCAAAGTGACTTAAAACCAGATTGGCAAAAGGTCGCAGCTTATACAGCTCTTCGAAGTCGATTTTGTGTTATCTCAGGTGGACCAGGAACAGGTAAAACGACAACAGTTGCCAAGATTCTAGCTTTGCTTCTACAGCAAAATGTTGATTTAAGAATTGACTTGCTAGCACCAACAGGAAAAGCTGCCGATCGACTTGGAGAAGCCATTGTTAAAGTTTCTGAAGACTTAGTCAGTGCTGGAGTTTTATCTACAGAGATTTCTCAAGGAATTCCTAAAAAAGCTTCAACGATACATCGTTATTTAGGGACTCGTCCTGGATCGAAAAGCTTCGTCTTTAATGAGAAAAATAAAACGGCTTCAGATATAGTTTTAGTCGATGAAAGCTCCATGGTTTCACTTCCTCTATTTCATAGCCTCTTAAAAGCTCTAAATGATGATTGTCGACTAATACTTTTAGGTGATAAAGATCAGCTTACTGCAGTCGAAACAGGCAATGTTTTGGGTGAGTTAACTTGTGCTGAACACTTAAATACTTTTTCTCAAGAATTTTGTGAAGCCTATGAAAATGCGAGTCAAATGACTTTCGATTATGTAAGCTCAGAACAGAATATTTTACAGGATCTCGTACTCAAACTAGAGCATAGTTATCGCTTTGGCGCAGATAGTCCAGTTGGAAGGTTAGCAGAACTCATAAACGAACCAGCAGAAGACCTACAAGTGGGGCATTTTATGGATGTTTTTACTGAAGCTCAGCCTGGCCAAGAATATGTTTCTTTCACCGAAATTCCTGAATCACTCGACCGACAAAGCATTAAGTCATTTGAGTCAATTAATAGTTATTTTGAAAGATATAAAAAGCTTATTCATTCAGACGATACTGAGAATGTTCTAAAAGGCTTAGTAGAGTTAAGAATACTGACAGCAACTAGGGTTGGTTCTTTTGGTGCAGAAAACATTAATCGAGAAATTAGTAGAACTTATTTTCAGCATGATGATAATGACCTCTATCATGGCCGATGCATTATGATTACTAGCAATGACCATAGCCTTGAACTATTTAATGGAGATGTAGGAGTTATTCTGCTTAAGGACGGAATGCCTGCAGCTTATTTCCCAAGTAAAGAAGGCGACTTAAGAAGCTTTTCTCCTTCGATCTTACCAGACTTTGAAACCGCTTTCGCTATGACTATTCATAAATCTCAAGGCTCCGAATACAGCCAAGTCATTATGATTTTACCAGATAGTGAATTGGTTACGCGCCAATTAGTTTACACTGGAATTACCAGGGCTCGTAAATCCGTAGAAGTTGTTGCCGATATGAGAACTCTTTTTAGAGCAGCAAAAAATAACTCTCAACGTTTCTCAGGTTTAAGAAAAAGGCTTTCATAATTCTGGTGAAATGCTTCTGGATAAACTTAAGATTTTTTTAAAATCCAAAGTAGCTTTTTTTAAACATTAGAGATTGAATTCCATGCTCCTTCATTTTTTCTAAAAGGCTTTTCGTAGAAGGGATTTTATTATCTATCATATTTGGATCATCTATTCCCAAATCAATGATAGTTTCTTCTTCCTCTTCTTTTTCCTCTTTATAGATATCTTGATACCACTCAAGAACTGGATGTTCATGATTTTCAACCCACTCCTGAAATTCACTGATTTTCATTGAAGCTTTCAAAGTTCTTGAAGAGCCTTCTGATGAGAAATCAGGTTTAAAAATAATATTAGCCAAAATATAAACGATTAAGGCAACCGTTAGAGCAGAATAAACCATGTAGTAAATAATATTGTTTACATCAAAACCAAAAAGTGGAACAATAAAAGAACATAATCCACCTCCCAATAGTACTCCTATCAGTAAAGAGCCTAAAATAAAATCTAGTTGACGTTTGAGTTTATATTCTTTGGGTAAGCTTAGGCAGTGAGGGCAATAATGATCTGTATTGTTTTCATTGAGGCTTTTCTTAAGCTTCTTGTTTAACCTTTCAGTAGCTATACTTTCAAGCTTATTATCATCTGATGATAGAATCAGCCCAGTTGTGCTAGCTTCTATCTCATCTTCATGAAGCAAGAAAAACTGTTTTCTACAGCTCAAGCACTCTTTTGAACGAACCCGAATACAAGTAATTTCTGATGATACTTTCTTAGTAGGTAAAAACATAAAAGCCCTTAAATCAATTTAAATACAATACCTGTATGAATAAAAAATGAAATCTTAAATAAGTTTTCAGTGATTAAGCGTTCGCTTTTTTGTGTACCTTCAAATAGCCTTTGCCTTCTCTGTATAATTGGCCACGCTGTTTCTTAATTAACATCTTAAGGTCTGCATGACCGTAACCAAATTTAGTGCTAAGTGAGTCAAGAACTTTACGTTCAGTTTTACTAATCTTAGAGTCCAGTAAGCAGAGATTAATTACTTCGGCAAGAAGTTCTTTTCTCTCCTTGGCTTTTTGCGGTGCGAGAACTGTATAACTTCCATCGTGAATACCATTCATGAGCTGATTGATGTGTTCTACAGACATATTCATATGCTGTAGGAATTCCATTAAGACGTTTTGTTCATCTTGGTCTATAACCTGGTCATCCAACATAGATTCTATTATGACCGCCATAACCTGTTCTTTATCAAACTTACGAGTTCCATTTAGAATAGCGTTACCAGCAACTTGAGGGCTTGGAGTTTCTTCTGGAATGTCATGGACAATTTTAACTGTAGCTTTGTAAGCAGAATAAGGCATTATTGCAGTTAGAATCCAGTCCTTACTACCGTCATTAAATGGAGTTCCACAGTATTCACAATTACCATGAGTTTGTTCTGAAGCAGGAGCTCCACAGCCAGGGCAGTGCGCTGAATTAAGAGAAGTATTTGCATCGGTAAGAACACCGCTTTGGCGTTCAAAAACGTAGACCTGATTAATCATTGTAGATTTATAATAATCTGGAATTGGTCTTTTATCTGAACGCGTTTCCATATGTCCGGACCAACAGATTTTTGCATAAGCTCGGTCTAAGCCTTGATCATTATTTTGAACATAAAGAAGCTCTACTGTACCAACAGCTGGATCAGCATAGTATCTACCAGGGTTTTGCTTAAACT
>Ga0075480_10000852_pt1 | contig 18616 bp, 18 predicted proteins | sample DEB08_DNA_7_FD_81590 | JGI IMG/M metagenome (GOLD analysis project Ga0075480, IMG submission 81590) | Aqueous microbial communities from the Delaware River and Bay under freshwater to marine salinity gradient to study organic matter... | ecosystem: Environmental > Aquatic > Marine > Coastal ... | reverse complement strand
GCCACCGATCATCATGGTGAGGCCGCCACAGACGACGATCGACCATCGCCAGAATTCGCGATCGCCAAAGATCGGGGCCATGCGGGCCACGAGGACGATGCCAGCCTTCACCATCGTGGCCGAATGCAGATAGGCACTGACCGGCGTTGGTGCCGCCATGGCGCCGGGAAGCCAGAAGTGGAAGGGGAACTGGGCCGATTTCGTGAAAGCAGCCAGCAGAACCAAGACCAGCGCCGCGTTCACGACAGCGCCAGCTGGAGGTGATTCGGCCAAGGCGGCGAACGAGGTGGTCCCCGCTTCGACTTGGAAGAGAGCCACCGCTCCGAGAAGTGCCAATCCACCCATCCCCGTGGTGAGCAACGCCCGCAGAGCTGACTTGCGCGCTTTCTCGGATCGATCGTCGAGCCCGATGAGGAGGAACGAGAAAAGCGACGTCATCTCCCAGAACACGAACATCGTGAAAAGGTCGGCACTCAGCACGAGACCTGTCATGGCCCCGGCGAACAGCACGAAGACGCCAGCGAATCTGTTGAATGTTCGATCATGGTCGAAGTAGGCCGCGGCGTAGGCGAGGATGAGCGCACCGAGCCCGCTCACCACGAGACCCATCACAACGGCAAAACCGTCGAGTCGTAGGTCGATCGTCAGCCCGAGATCGCCGATCCAGGTCCAGGTCTCGTGAATTTCCTCGTCTCGACGCGCCAGGGCGATCATGGCGATGAACGCCGTCAACAGCACCACCACACCGCTCGACACGGCGAGACGCGGCACCCGGACACCGACGGCGAGAATCGTCAGTCCGACGAGAAAGTGGGCGAGAACGACGGCAGTCATGGGGGATCCGATGCCGACCAGACTTCCCGGCTCACCAAGCGCCCAATCTACCTGGTAGCAGTGCCTACGATCGTGCCGTGAGCGACGAAAATCGCCCGTCACGAGTAGCGATACGACGAGCCGAACCAACTGATCTCGAAACTTTGCTCGTGATGGTCGCCGAATACTGCGCCGCCGACCATCACGACTACGACATCGTCACGACGCGTTCGGCTCTGGCTCCACTACTCGCCGACGATCGACACGGGTCGGTGTGGTTGATCGTCGACGATTCATCGAGTGATCCTGTGGGCTACGCATGCGTCACGTGGGGCTACTCGATCGAAGCCGGAGGGCCCGAGGCCCTCTTCGACGAGATCTACGTTCGACAGCAAGGTTCCGGAATCGGGACCGTCGCCATGCGCTTGGTTCTTGAAGAAGTTCGTCGCCTCGGCTACGCACGGATCTACCTCGAGACCGAAACGCACAACGAACGTGGGCGACGCCTCTACCAACGCCTCGGTTTCATCACCGAAGATTCAGTGTGGATGAGCCTCGACTGGCGCCTGTGACACCTCACGGCGATCACAGCTCGTAGCAGAAACCGGTCAATTCTTCGCTGAGCTCCCAAAGTCGTCGCGCTACCTCGTCGTTTCGTGCCCGACGACTCGGAGTCTCCTGGCGAGGTCGACCAAAAGCTAGAAAACGCGGCCCGAAGAACTCTCCTCCGTCGACAGCGGCCGTCGTTGCGTGGACCACGGCGGTCGCTCCTCGATCGGCCGACCGCGCGACCACCGGGAAGAAGGTTCGAATGACCGAGTTGGCGACGGAGGTTCCCGTCTTGCCGATCTCGGTGCTCGCCGTTCCCGGATGGCACCCCACCGATCGCACACTGTCGTGGTGTGCCTTCAGACGTCGATCCAGCTCACGCGAGAAAAGCACGTTGGCGAGTTTCGACTGGAAATAGGCACCCCACCTGTCGTAGCGCCGATTGTCGAACATCACGTCGTCGAGCTGGAGACGACCGGCCCGATGACCGAGACTCGAGACCGTCACCACCCGTGAGTGCTCGACTCGCCGCAGGACCGGGAGAAGTCGTCCGGTCAAAAGGAAATGCCCGAGGTGGTTGGTTCCGAACTGTGACTCCCAACCTTGTTTCGTCGACGATCGGTCGAGTCCCATGACCCCTGCGTTGTTCACCAGGACATCGATCGGGCGGTCGTGCGGCCATGTCGTGGCGAAGTCGTTGATCGAGTCGCCGTCGGCCAGATCGAGGTGCGCAACCTCGACGATTCCGGTGGGCATCCGCCGTCGAATCTCCTCGGCCGCCCTTTCGGCTTTGTCGAGATTGCGACAGGCCATGACCACCCGATGCCCGTCGGCCACCAGACGTCTTGTCGTGGCCAGACCGATGCCGCTGTTCGCGCCCGTGACCACCACGACTCCCACGTCGCCAAGTGTCTCACGGACATGCCGACACCCTCGGGACCGTGGTCAGTAACCTCGAAAGTCGATGTCCGACCTGAGCAAACGCCCGTGGCTCTACGGTGGAGTCGGTGTCGTGGCTGCCGCCTGCATCGTGGCCGCCGTGATCTCGTCGGGTTCGAGCGAGATGGTGTCGTCAGATGACGTCGCCGACCTCGCCGAAACGATCGACAGCACGACCGCAGTCGACAACACGACTCTCGACGTCACCACTCCCAACGAGTCAAACCTGGTCGTCGAAGGACTCGTCGTAGCCGAAGGTGAGGACCTGGTCGGCGCCGACCCCGCATCGGTAGAAGAGTGCACACTGACGCAGCGCGGTCTGGGTGGTGGCTCGAGTGGATCGGACGTGATCTGCCTCCAAGAGGCGCTTCGCGAGGCCGGATATCTCGATCGCAATCCCACCGGAACCTACGACAACCAGACAGCGGCCGCTGTTCAGGCGCTGCAGACCGACCGTGACCTCTACGTCGACGGTCTTGTCGGTCGCGAAACCGCATTGTCCCTCGGTATCTGGCCGGACGAACAGTCACTCGTGGTGCGTACTCCCGCCCCCGAACCGGGAGCCGTCGATCTACTCGGCTATCCCCTCTCGAGCGTTGCGTCCGCCGGAGTCGATACCCCACCGCTTCCCGACAACTCGGGAACGGGCCGCCGCGTCGTGTACTCACGCGCCGGACAGCGCGTGTGGGCCGTCGACGAGAACGAGGTCGTCATTCGTTCGTGGCTGGTCTCGGGCAGCAAGTACAACAACGAACTTCCTGGTACTCACGAGGTCTACAGCCGCTCCGAGATGTCGACGGCCTGGAACGGCAAGGCGTGGCTGCCACAGATGATTCGGTGGCTGCGCACTGACATCGGCCACATCGGTTTCCACGCAATTCCGCTCCATCGCGAGGACGATTCCGCGTATCAGACCGAGGATGAACTCGGCCAGCGTCTGAGCGGAGGCTGCCAGCGTCAGGCCAATGCCGATGCGGCGTTCTTGTGGGATTTCGCCCAGGTGGGCACCAAGGTCGTGGTCGTCTAACGATCGAAGAGAGCGGTGAGACCTGCTTCGGCCATCCCGGTATCGAGGCGCTCGTCATGTCCGATCGCGCTCAGATAACTCACCGACACGTAGTCGTTCTCGACGAGTCCACCGTCGGTGTCACCTGGCAATTCGACGGCCTCCCCCCACTGCATACGGACGTAGTACGAGCCGTCGTGTCCAGTCTTGGGTTCGAGCACCGCTGTGCTCATCCGACGTGGCGGCTCGTGACCGATGCGACCGAGGCGCCAGCCCTTCATGTCGTCGACGTCCTTGTTGGGAACGTTGATGTTCACGACAACCGGCTTCGCCGGCATGTTCGACACGAATCCTTCGACGAATGTTGCCGCGACGTCGGCAGCCGACTCCCACTTCTGGCCGACCAGCATCTCGTCCCAACCTTGGCCCTCGACGCCGAATCCGGTGACGGCCTGACTCACTGCGATACCCGACACGAGCCCGTTGCGCGCAGTAAGCGCTGCCCCGACCGTTCCTGAGTGATACACCGATCGGCCCACGTTGACCCCTGGGTTGATTCCCGACACCACGAGGTCGAAGGGTTCGCCAAAGGCTCCGAGTCGGGCGAACATCACGCACAAAGCCGGGGGTCCGGTGACTGCCCAGGCCTCGTCGATGCCGTCGACCGACGCCCGGTGGACTTCGGGCTTGATGAGATGCAGCGCGCCGAGGGCGGCACCAGCACCCGAGAATTCACGATCGGGAGCGGCGATCACCACCTCGCCAAATGGACGCATCGCTCTCGCCAGAACGTGTAATCCCACCGAATCGATGCCGTCGTCGTTGGTGAGGAGAATTCGCATGACCCCATCGTGCCTCACGTCGGGTGTCAGCCGGGCATCGCCCCGGTCAACGGCCGGTGAACTCGGCCGGACGACGCTCGAGAAACGCCGCCACACCTTCTCGATGATCGTCGCTCTTGAACGAGGCCGACATCGCCGAGGTGTGGCGCCCCATGTGATCGGCCACCGACGACGTCAGACCTTCATAGGTGAGCTGCTTGATCAGTCGGTGGGAATGCGGCGATCCAGCCGCCACCCGTTCGGCGAGCTGGCGAGTCACGTTTTCGAGGGCGTCCGACTCGACCACGTCGAGTACGTAGCCAAGGCGCAGCGCCTCGTCGGCATCGATCATGTCGCCGGTGTACGTGAGTCGTAGAGCGTTCTGAAGCCCGATGATTCGGGGAAGAAGCCAGGTGCCGGCGCCAGTGTCGGGCACGAGACCGCGATGAACGAAATTCCATGCGAAGCGCGCTCGGTGTGTGGCAATTCGTAGGTCGCACTGAGACGTGAACTCGGCTCCCATTCCGACGGCGGGGCCGTCGACGGCACAGATCGTCGGCTTCGCACACTGAACGAGCGGCCACCACTTGTCGGTCTCTTCGGCCGAACCGCGAAGTCCACGTTGCTCGCCCGGGATCGTCGACAAGTCGGCGAGGTCGGTTCCGGCGCAGAACGCCCCGGGCACTCCGGTGACGACAAGAACATTGATCGCATCGTCAGCCGAGGCCTCACCCACTGCGGCGATGAAGTCTCCGAGCATCACGAAGGTCATCGCATTCTTCTTCTCGGGACGATCGATCGTGATCGTTCCGACACGACCGTCGCGTTCGTAGCGAATGTGCGACATCAGGGAGCGAGAGTCGACTCGGGCACGGCCACGGTCATATCGGGGGATTCGGGATCGGGGGCCAACGTGGTCGTCGTGGTGGTGGTCGGCATCTCGGGCTTCTCGTTCTCGGTCTCCGGGTCGGCACCGTACACCCACACGCGTGTTCCCTTCGGAACGAGGCCTGACTCCCAGATCATGTCCATGGCCGACACGCTCACGCGCACACAACCATGCGACGCCGGATAGCTCGGAATGCTGCGCGACCCGTGGATCGCGATCCCACCGTTGAAGTACTTCGGTCGATAGATCTCGCCGAGGTCACCTTCCCACCAGCCCTCCGAACGTTGTCGGTTCACCGTGAAGCGACCCGAATCAGTGATGGACTTGCCGAGTTCCCATTGCGTCGGGTCCTTCTGGTTCTGCTCGAGATACCACTGTCCGTTTCCGGTGGACGTGTTGAGCACCCATTCGACGCTGCCATTGACGACGATCATCAAGATCTGGCGGTCCTTGTCGACTTCGACCACTACTCCTTCTCTCACGACATCGTCGAGTTGCGATCTCGACACCGGCTTCTCCGACACCGCCGTCAGCGCGAGTGCGGTGGCTTGGTCAACGGAGCCCGATGCCTTCAGACCGTGATACTTCTGGAAAGCCATCACGGCCTGCTTGGTGGTATGGCCGAATTTGCCGTCGACGGCCACATGCCAGTAACCGGCTTGGAGGAGTCGCTCTTGAACACGTCGAGTTCCTTCGCCGTTTCGGGCACCGCTCGCCTCGAGAGGGGCAGCAAGGGCGGGAACGGCCAAAGTTGTCGTTGTCGTCGGCGGCAGAGTCGTGGTCGTTGTCGTCGAAGTCGTGGACGACGTGGTGGACGATGTCGACGTGGTGGTCGATGTTGCAGCCACCGAAGGTTCAGTGACGGCCACCGTCGACGGAGCTTCGGCATCGGCCGCCGAACAGGCGACGACGAACAACGGGATCAAAATGGTCGCTGGACCAGGCAATCCACGTCGCGGCTTCACAGGATCATCACGGTACCGATCTTCGTAGCCCAGGTGTTGGCGACCTTCGCTGATCCAACTGATTCGTCGACATGTCTCCCATCACGTCGACGTGTGCGTTCGCAATGGAATGCACCGAATGATGAGGCAGATCGAGAACACCCGTCGGTATGGCGCAAGCATTAAGGACAACGTTGTCTAACCACCGAGGCCGCTGGCCAGGTCTGACCCTCCTCGGCGCGGAACCTACGCCAGGAATGTCGAGTCCAGCCGGGTCATGGCCGTCGGGGCCGGTCGTGGCACGATAGGTACGTGACTTCCCGCACCGTTTCGGACATCTTCGACCCGTCGGCCTGGGACGAGGTCCCTGGCTTCTCGTTCACCGACATCACCTACCACCGTGCTCGCGCCCACGGGACGGTGAGAGTGGCATTCGACCGGCCTGAGGTTCGCAATGCCTTCCGTCCTCACACAGTCGACGAGCTCTACACGGCACTCGAACATGCCCGACAGTCCGTCGACGTCGGTTGCGTCATCCTCACAGGCAATGGCCCGTCGCCCAAGGACGGCGGTTGGGCTTTCTGCAGCGGTGGCGATCAGCGCATTCGTGGACGTGACGGCTACAAGTACGCCGAAGGCGACACCGCCGAGACGATCGATGCCGGCAAGAGTGGCCGCCTCCACATCCTCGAGGTCCAGCGGCTCATTCGCTTCATGCCCAAGGTAGTCATCTGTGTCGTACCCGGATGGGCCGCCGGAGGCGGTCACAGCCTGCACGTCGTCTCCGATCTCACACTGGCCAGCCAGGAGCACGCGCGCTTCAAGCAGACCGACGCCGACGTGGCCAGTTTCGACGGCGGTTTCGGCTCGGCGTATCTCGCTCGTCAGGTCGGCCAGAAGTTCGCGCGCGAGATCTTCTTCCTCGGGCGCGAGTATTCCGCTGACGATGCGCATCGCATGGGAATGGTGAACGCCGTCGTGCCCCACGCCGAACTCGAGTCCACCGCTCTGCAATGGGCCGCCGAAATCAACGGCAAGAGTCCGACGGCCCAACGAATGTTGAAGTTCTCCTTCAATCTGATCGACGACGGCCTCGTCGGCCAGCAGGTGTTCGCCGGCGAAGCCACGCGACTCGCATACATGACCGATGAAGCACAGGAGGGACGACTGTCGTTCCTCGAGAAGCGCGATCCCGATTGGTCGCCCTTCCCCTGGTATTACTGAGCGGGCGATGACTCGCCCTGTGATCGTCGTCGACTCCCCCGACGATCCCCGCATCCAATCCTTCCGACTCCGCGAACGCGAGCTGCGTCCGCGGCGACTACCCGACCGAGTACGCACCGGTATGCGGCCCGAAGACCTCGAGAGGATCGATGCCGGCCTGTTCGTCGCCGAGGGGGATCTGGTCGTCGAACGTGCGCTCCGAGCCGGATACCGAGTTCGGTCGGTCCTCACCGATGCAACTCGCCCCTCACCGATCGTCGAGTGGATCGACGAATCCGTCGAAATCTTTGCGGCGTCGCAAGAAGCCCGTCGCATGCTGACCGGACTCGGGGTCGCGCTCGACATCATCGCCCTCTTCGAACGTCGTCCCCTCGTCGATGTCGATTCCCTTCTCGACACAGCCCGGCGAATCGTGATCGCCGAACGGGTCGACAATCCGACAAATATCGGCGCAATGGTTCGTAGTGCAGTCGCTCTCGGCGCCGATGCCTTCGTTCTCGATCACGAGAGTTCCGATCCACTCGCACGTCGAGCCCTCCGGGTTTCGATGGGAACGTCTCTCCTTCTTCCTCACACTCGGATTCGTTCGATCGACCGACTTCTCGAAAACATGCACGAGCGGGGATTCGAGACCTGTGCGCTCACCCCCGATCCGGACGTCTCGTCCATCCACGAAGTCGGGAGCCGGCTCGATGGCGCCGCTCGGGTCGCACTCCTCCTCGGATCAGAGCGTGACGGACTCTCCGAGAGCACCCTCCACTTGGTGCGCCACCGCGTCCGAATCCCGATGAACGACAGGATCGACTCGCTGAACGTTGCCGCAGCGGCAGCGGTGGCCTGCTTCGCCCTCTTCGGCCCGACCGATAGCTGACAACGGCTTCAGGTCAACAACGGAACCAGAGCGTCGCCGTCGAGGTTCACTCCGAGCCACCGATCACCGTCGTCGCCGTCCACCAGGAACGACATGACGATTCCGCCGGTTTCGGCCGCTAGCCGAAGAAGGTCCTCGAAGCCCGGGAGAGCGAAATCCACGCTCCACGTCGCTTGCACCGGCGTGCTCATGATCGAGATCAGTCGAACGAATCGACGACCACCTTCGCCAAGCCTCAATTCGGCGAAGGTGGTCAGATCGCCCACGCCGTCACGAGCGATTGTTCCCACGAGATCGGGGAGTTCTGGACGGGCGTTGGCATCGAGTCGAACGACCGGATAGACCTCCCCGGCTTCGTCCAACAGCGTTCCGGCCGATCTGATCACGAGGGGCTCCCCCATCACATCCTCGTCTCCAACCGGCACTCCGTCAGTCTGGTTGCCGAACCGTGGGGTGCGAAATCGAACTCGAACCAGCAGACTTCCGGGGTGCCCGGTACTGGCGTTCTCCTGCTTTCTTGCCCCGATCAACGAGGTGTCGTCGCCTCGGTTGCCGAGTTCATCGCTTCGAACAACGGCAACATCGTGCACGCCGAACAGCACACTGACGAGGTCGAGCACGTTTTCTTCCAGCGCGTCGAATTCGAACTCGAAGGTTTCGGCGTCGGACGGGACGACATCCTCACCGCTTTCTCTCCTGTGGCGTCGAAATTCGACATGTCGGTCGATCTGCGCTTCACCGACGTGAAACCTCGGATAGCGATCATGGCGAGCAAGCAGCCACATTGCCTGTTCGATCTGCTCACTCGCTGGCGGGCCGGCGAACTTCCCGCCGACGTGGTTGGAGTCATCGACAATCACCCCGACCATGCCGATCTCGTCGAACACATGGGAGTCCCCTACTTCCACCTTCCCGTGTCACCCGGAGCCAAAGAGCAGCAGGAGTCAGAGGTTCTCGACACACTGGCCTCTCTTGGAGTCGATCTGGTCGTGTTGGCTCGATACATGCAGATCCTGTCTCCGCGGATCGTCGACGCATATCGTTCGCGCATCATCAACATTCACCATTCGTTCCTCCCGGCTTTCATCGGAGCCAACCCGTATCGCCAAGCTCACGATCGCGGCGTGAAGCTCATCGGAGCCACTGCGCACTACGTGACCGAAGAACTCGACGAAGGACCGATTCTCGATCAGGAAGTCTCCCGTGTCACTCACCGTGATTCGGTCGCCGAACTCACACGCAAGGGTCGCGACCTCGAGACGATCGTTCTGGCACGAGCGGTACGAGCCCACCTCGAACATCGGGTTCTCGTCTACGGACGCAAAACCGTCGTTTTCGGCTGAGACAACGCTTCGTCGACTCCGTTCAGGACTTCTGAGCCGAGATCGGTAGACCGGTGTCGTTGCGCAAGTGTTCGGCGGCCTTCGTGAAGTAGGCCATCATCTCACTCGCAACGTCGGGGTCCTCACACACCACCTCGACCGCCCGAGCCATGTGCACCAACCAACGATCTCGTTCGAGAGGCCCCACTGTGAATGTCATATGGCGCATCCGGAGACGCGGATGGCCGCGCTCCTCCAAATACGTGGTCAGACCGCCCCAGTAGTGGGCGAGGAACAGCGAGAGTCGTCGCTTGGCCCCGTCGAGATCGGAGTGGTCGGGATACAGCGGCCACAACACCTCATCGACGACCACGCCCCGATAGAACTCGTCGACCAGGCGTTCGAAAAACGGCAGGCCGCCGACACGGCCGTAGAGGTCGTCGCTCACGAGAACTGCGGATCCTGCCAGTCCGGAAAGACGTCAGGTAGGCCGTCACTCACCTTCACGGGGAAGTCGGCGGGTCTCTTTTCGAGGAAGCTCATGACTCCTTCGCTCGCGTCGGCACTCGCTCCACGGGAGTTGATCGCCCGAGAATCGACCCGATGCGCCTCCATCGGATGGTCGGCGCCCAGCATGCGCCACAGCATCTGGCGAGTGAGCGCCACCGAGACCGGCGCCGTACCGTTGGCGATCTCGAGCGCGATCTCTCGAGCGACGTTCATGAGTTCGTCGCCGGCGTGCACGCTGCGCACCAGGCGTCCTCGGAGCGCTTCTTCGGCACCGATGATTCGACCGGTATAACACCACTCGGCGGCCTGTGAGATCCCGACCAGGCGGGGTAGGAACCAACTACTCGCCGCTTCGGGGACGATACCCCGCTTGGCGAAAACGAACCCGAACTTGGCCCCGTCGCTCGCCAGTCGAATGTCCATTGGCAAAGTCATCGTCACACCGACTCCGACCGCCGCACCATTGATCGCTCCGATGACAGGCTTTTTCGACTCGAAGATGCGCAAGGCCACCAGCCCACCACCATCACGTACAACCCCTGACTTCGCGGCCACGTCACTCCCGCCTTTGGCGAACGTCTCGCCACCACCCGACAGATCGGCTCCGGCACAGAACGCTCGACCGGCGCCGGTGACGATCACGGCCCGCACATCGTCGTCGGCATCGCTCGCGTCGAAGGCGGCGATCATCTCTTTCAACATGCGGTTGGTGAAGGCATTCATCTTGTCGGGTCGGTTCAACGTGATAGTCGCCACGGGCCCGTCGACGGAATAGAGAATCTCTTGGAAGTCCACGTGCCGACCCTAAACGATGGTCGGATTGACGTCAGACGTCGAGGAAGCGGGACGCAGCGATTCCGGAACCCACTGCCCCGGCCAAGGCTCCGATGAGAAGCAAGACCAGCATCACACCGCTCACGTATCCGTCAGAGACCACGAGTGCCGCCAACTCGGTGTCGTTGAAGTCGTCGACCGCTCCTGACCATGCCGAGTTCAGGCCCCAGAGCCCACCACAGGCGAGCACCCCGCCGATCAGACCCTGGAGCAGCCCCTCGAGCATGAAGGGGATCCGAATGAACCAGTTGGTGGCACCAACCAGTTTCATGACTTCGATCTCCCGCCGTCGAGCGAACATCGCTGTTCGGATGGTGTTCCAGATGAGTCCGACCGCAACGACCAGAAGAATGATCGACATGGCCGTCGTTGCCACACGGATGAACTGAGACACCCTCGACACGACGTCGAAGACGTCTTGCGCGTAGGCGACTTCCTTGACTCCGGCCAACTGGCGGAACTGCTCACCCAACTCACGTACGAGCGACGAGTCTTCGGCAATGGGAACAACCTTGAACTGCGACGGAATGTTCTCGGGCGTGAGAAGTCGCAAAGTGCCCGGATCTCCTGCGAACAACTTCTCGGCTTCGGCGTAACTTTCGGCCTGATCGAGGTAGCGCAGCCGATCGACGTCGATCACCGACGGCTGGGATCGAAGCGCGTCCTCGACCAGTTGGATCTGTTCGACGCTCGCATCGGACCGGATGTACACGATGAGCTCGACGTCACCTTTCCATCGGGTGAGGAGATTGTCGAAAGCCCGCTGGATCAGAAACGTGGAACCCACGAGAAGGAGCGACACGGCCGAAGTGACGATGGCGGCCGCAGTGAGGGTGACGTTCCGGCGAAGACTGGCGAAGGTTTCGCGGAGCGCATAGCTGATTCGAGCGAGCATCAGTCGTACACCCCTCGCTCCTGATCGCGCACGATGATGCCCCGATCGAGCTGGACCACTCGACGTCGCATCATGTTGACCACTCGGGTGTCGTGGGTGGCCATGACCACCGTGGTGCCGGTGCTGTTGATGCGCTCGAGAAGACGCATGATGCCTTCACCCGTCGTCGGGTCGAGGTTCCCTGTCGGTTCGTCGGCGAGAAGGATGAGTGGGCGATTGACAAACGCCCGGGCGATCGAAACACGCTGCTGCTCACCACCGGAGAGCTGATGCGGAAAGCGATCGCTCTTGTCGGCTAGACCGACCAATTCGAGAACTGCCGGGACTTGCTGTCGAATGACATGACGTGGACGTCCGATGACTTCCAGTGCGAACGCCACGTTCTCGAAGACCGTCTTGTTGAGCAGCAATTTGTAGTCCTGGAAGATGTTGCCCATACTCCGACGTAGAAACGGAATCTTCGACTCGGGAAGGTCGTTGATGTTCTTGCCGGCCACCCAGACCGACCCCTTCTCCGGGACCTCCTGGCGGTTCATCAACCGAAGCAACGTCGATTTGCCCGAGCCCGACGGACCAACCAGAAAGACGAACTCGCCCTTAGGGATCTCGAACGACACGTCACGTAATGCCGTGACCTCGGCGCTGTAGGACTTGGTGACGTTTTCGAGGCGAATCATGGTGTTCCTGCGAGCGAGAGGGTACCAGTGTCCCTCGGTCAGGATTCGTCACCGGCTCGACGCCAGCGCAGGTAACCCTCCATGAATTCGTCGATGTCGCCGTCGAGAACTCCCTCGACACTCGACGTCTCGATCTCGGTTCGAAGATCTTTGACCATCTGATAGGGCTGCAGTACGTACGAACGAATCTGACTTCCCCAACCGACCGTCGCCTGCTTGCCGGCGATGCGATCGAGTTCGGCCTGGTGTTCTTCTTCGATACGCGACGCGACCATCGCTCGGAGGCGATTCATCGCCTTCTCGCGGTTCTGCAACTGACTGCGTTCTTCCTGTGACGAAGCGACGAGACCAGTGGGCTCGTGGATGAGTCGAACAGCCGACGACGTCTTGTTGACGTGCTGTCCGCCGGCGCCAGATGCGCGGAACACTTCCATCCGGATGTCGGCCTCGTTGATCTCGACGTCGGGATCGTCGATCACCGGCCACACCTGAACTGCCGAAAAACTGGTCTGTCGACGACCCTGATTGTCGAACGGGCTGATGCGCACCAGACGATGAGTTCCTCGCTCCGACGTCATGAGTCCGTAGGCGTACCGGCCCTTGATGGTGAATTCGGCCGACATGATTCCGGCCTCGGTTCCGGGAGACACGTCGTCGACCTCGACTTCGAACCCTCGGCGCTCGGCCCAACGCGAGTACATCCGGAGCAGGATCTCGCTCCAGTCCTGAGCGTCGACGCCTCCGTCTTTGGTGTTGATGTGCACGATGCAATCAACTTCGTCGTGTTCGCCGGTGAACAGACTGCGTAACTCGAGCCCGTCGAGTCGGCGAGCGACCGATGAGATTCCCGACTCGATGTCGGGCTCTTGACTGGAATCGTCGACCTCACGGGCCAACTCATGCAGGACCTCGACGTCTTCCACGTCACGGGAGAGAACTTCGTACTGATCGAGATCACCTTTGGAATTGGCGTACTCGGCATTCAGCTTCTTGGCCCGATCCTGGTCGTCCCACAGGTCGGGGCGCGACACTTCGATCTCGAGTTCGGCCACCCGTGCCTTCAACTCGTCGACGCGCAGGTAGCCGTGCGCTTCGCTCAGGCGTCGTCGCAGATCGCGAAGGTCGTCGGTGAAGTCACGCATGCGTCAGTTGGCGCCGTGGCACATCTTGAACTTCTTGCCCGATCCGCACGGACAAGGAGCATTGCGCGGCGTCTTCGACCACTCATCGTTCACCACAGTGCGCGGCTTGGCAGGTGTGGCCGGCGCAGCAGCCGGCGCGAGTCCGGCTTCGATAGCCGCCGACTGCGCTGCCGGAGTGGCTTCCGACTTGGTCTCCTGCACGTTCTTCACCGCGAGATCGGGCGCGTCATTGCGCACGACCTGTACGTGCATGACGTAGCGCACGAAATCTTGCGCAATTCCCTTCATCATCGACCCGAACATCTCGTAACCCTCTCGCTGCCATTCGGCGAGAGGGTCCTTTTGCCCCATGGCACGCAGGTTGATGCCCTCTTGGAGGTAGTCCATTTCCTCCAGGTGTTCACGCCAACGCTGGTCGATGATGCGCAACATCACCTGACGTTCGACGTCGCGCATCACAGTGGGCGTGAGTTCGGCCTCGCGTCGCTCGTAGTAGGCCGTGGCGTCAGCCATCACCAAGTCGTACATCTGATCGGTAGTACCGCAACCGGCCAGTTGGCCCTCGGTGATCTCGTTCGGCCAGAAAGTCTTGATTTCCTTGGCGAGACCGTCCAGGTCCCACTCGTCGTCGACTTCGCTCACACAGTGTGTTTCGATCAACGAATCGACGGCTTCGGCGAGGTATTCGAGTCCGGCCACCTTCAAGTCGAAACCTTCCAGGATCTGATCGCGCCGCATGTAGATCACCTTGCGCTGCTCGTTCATCACCTCGTCGTACTTCAGAACGTTCTTGCGAATCTCGCCGTTTCGTTGTTCGACTGTCGTTTGAGCACGCTCGATGGCCTTGGTGACCATCTTGTGTTCGATCGCCTCGTCATCGGGCAGAGCACGACCCATCACCCAACTGAGCGCTCCCGTGGCGAAGAGTCGCATGAGCTCGTCTTCGAGGCTCAAGTAGAAGCGAGTCTCGCCTGGATCACCCTGACGGCCGGATCGGCCACGTAGCTGGTTGTCGATACGCCGGCTCTCGTGGCGCTCGGATCCGATGACGTAGAGGCCGCCGAGCTCACGGATGCGATCTCCCTCACCTTTGCATTCGGTCGAGAATTTCTGCAGGTGCTCTTGGTATCGAGCTTGGGCACGGGCCCGATCGTGCTGATATTCCTCGGGCATCTGATCGAGTGGCATGGGCAGGGCGAACTCGTCGGTGAGCGTCGACGGATCGAATCCTTCGGCCAGCACTGACCGGCTCGCCAGACCTTCGGGGTTGCCACCCAGAAGAATGTCGACTCCGCGTCCAGCCATGTTGGTGGCGACCGTGACTGCACTGAGGCGTCCGGCCTGGGCCACCACTTCGGCCTCACGAGAGTGTTGTTTGGCGTTCAGAACTTCGTGTTTGATGCCTCGCTTGGCCAGCAGCTTCGAGAGAACTTCGCTCTTGTCGACGCTCGCCGTTCCGATGAGGATCGGCTGGCCGACGGCGTGTCGCTCGACGACGTCGGAGATGATCGCGTCGAACTTGGCCTGCTCGGACTTGAAGATGAGATCCGGTTGATCGACGCGGCAAATTTCGCGGTTGGTCGGAATCGGAACCACTTGCAAGCCGTACGTGTTCATGAGTTCGGCTGCTTCGGTCTGAGCAGTTCCGGTCATACCGGCCAACTTGTCGTACATCCGGAAGTAGTTCTGCAGCGTGATCGTGGCGAGTGTCTGGTTCTCCTCTTTGATCTTCACGCCTTCCTTGGCTTCGACGGCCTGATGGATACCTTCACTCCAGCGGCGGCCTTCGAGAATACGGCCGGTGAATTCGTCGACGATCTTCACCTCGCCGCCCTGCACGATGTAGTCCTTGTCGCGTCGATAGAGCTCTTTGGCCTTCAAGGCGACCTGCAACTGATGCACGAGATTGCGCTGGACTTCGTCGTACAGATTGTCGACACCGAGCTCTTGCTCGACGGCTTCGATACCGGCCTCGGTCGGCATGACGACTCGCTTGTCCTCTTCGACGTCGTAGTGGACGTCGCGCTTCAGCGAACGCACGATGGAAGCGAATCGGTAATACAGCTGAGCCGCGTCGGCGACTCGTCCCGAGATGATGAGCGGGGTACGAGCCTCGTCGATGAGGATCGAGTCGACCTCGTCGACGATGGCGAACACATGACCACGTTGGACCTTGTTCGCCTTGGTGCCGGCCATGTTGTCGCGTAGGTAGTCGAAGCCGAACTCGTTGTTGGTGCCGTACGTGATATCAGCTGCGTAGTTCGTCCGCTTCTGGTCGGGACGCTCCTGATGTCCGGGGATGACGAGACCCACGTCGAGGCCGAGCCAACGATGGATTTGCCCCATCCAGACCGAGTCACGGCGGGCCAGATAGTCGTTGGTGGTGATCTGGTGTACACCGCGCCCCGAGAGACCGTTGAGATAGGCCGGGAGGGTCGACACCAAGGTCTTGCCTTCGCCGGTCTTCATTTCGGCGATCCACCCGAAGTGAAGGGCCGCACCACCCATGAGCTGCACGTCGTAATGGCGCTGGCCGATCGTGCGCCGGGCGGCCTCGCGCACCACGGCGAAGGCATCGATCAAGAGATCATCGAGTGATTCACCTCGGTCGAGTCGCTGGCGGAACTGGTTGGTCCGGTCGCGCAAGGCGTCGTCGGACAAGGCGGCGACCACCGCCTCTTCGGCATTGATGTCGGGAACCAGGCCCTCCAGAGCCTTCAGTTTCTTGCCCTCACCGGCCCTCAGAATGCGATCCAGGATTCCCATGCGAGGGTCGAGCCTACCGTTCGCTCCCGATCGCCCTGTGGTCGCCCCGTCGGTGTCGATTCGGGACGAATCGTCGTCACCGGGAAGACTCATCGCATGGCGAGCACCCCTGAGACGAGCGTGACCACCGTGATCTTCGATCTGGGTGGCGTCCTGTCGTCGTCTGGTCGGGCCCTCGATGTCGTGAAGAGGTTTCCCGACCACCCGGCCGACGAGGTCATGGCCGTCATGCTCGGCGACTACGCCGCCGACACCGATCATCCGTGGCACCGACTCGAACGCGGCGAAATCAGCCTCGACGACTACCGGTCAGCTGTCGGTCGCCTCATCGGTGAAGCAGGGTTCACGATGCGAGAACCCGAACCGTCGACTCCTCGCCAAGGATTGAACTTCGAATTCGTCCGCAGCGACGACATGTTCCGACTCGTGCACGATCTTCGTGACCATGGTTGCCGGCTCGGGGTACTGACCAACAACATCCGTGAATTCCGCGACCGCTGGCGCTCGATCATGGACTTCGACACTCTGTTCGACGATGTCGTCGACAGCCACGAAGTCGGTATGCGCAAACCCCATCGATCGATCTACGAGCTGTCACTGTCGCGTCTGGGCGCCCAACCCCACGAAGCGGCGTTTCTCGACGACATGGAAGTGAACGTCCGAGCCGCCAGCGCGCTCGGGATGCACGGCGTCTTGGTGGAACTGGATCAGAGGCCAGCCATCGAGCGCGTGCGGTCTCTCGTCGGCCTCTGAGTTCCGCGGTCGGCATCTCGCGGTCGGATCACCACGTTGGGCCGACGATGTGAAGAGCCAACTCGTGACGTAGGGGTTGATGCCACGGCAGCCAAGGTCACGTCTCCCCAACCCGATGCCGTGAGTGCATGAGCCGCGGCGCGAAGTGTCGCCCCGGTGGTCACGACGTCGTCCACCACGAGTACACGGCGCGGACGGCGCGTATCGAGAGCCCGAAAACGCGGCCCCGCCAGTCGAGCCACGCGAGAACGCCCGGTCTGGACGACTCGGGTCTCGCGTACGAGAAGGCGACGGCATGGGACCCCCAATTCGCGCGCCACGTGACGCGCGATGACGGCCGCCTGATCGAATCCACGATGTCGACGACGGGATGACGATGTCGGCGCCCAGGTGACCACGTCGATTCGCATGTCGGTGTCGGACCGAACAGCGTCGGCCAACTGTCGTGCAAGTTCCCGGGCGAAGGATCGTCGGCCGCCGTACTTCATATCGACGACGCGGCGCCGGACGTCACCGTCATAGGCCAATGCCGACAGGATCGGGCGGAAAGTTTCGTGGGGTTCGCGTTCCATGGAGCTACCTCACCATGTGGGTGTGGCACGGGCTCCGATCAGAGGTCGGGACGGGCACCTTCCCAGAGGGAGCGGATCTCGGGTTCGGGATCGTGCAAAATTGCAGGCTCGATGTCGAACACCCGCGTTGCGCGGCGCGCCACGCAGAAGTGCGGCCAATCCAAGGTTCCGTCGGTGGCGAACGACACCAACTGTGACGACACGTCACGGGCCAGGATCGCGCGTTCCGGCGCGTCACCGGTGAACATCGAGATGCCGGCGGCGTCGAGGTTGTCGAAGGTGAACGGAATGTCCACGGCATGACACGAGCCGAGTACTCCGCCGAAGGCGGGTGTGGGCCAGGTGAACCAATACATGTGCGACGTCCCGCCGTTGGCTGCGTGCTTCTCGGCCAGTCGAATGGCACGCTGACGGAAGCCTTCGTCGCTCTGTGCGGCCATCACGATCTGCGCGTCGTTCTCGCCCGGACGGTGGCGGCGATACACGTCGACTGCTTCACGTCGCCCCGGCAACATCGTCGCAACCATCTTTTCCATCTTGTCGCTCGTCATGTTCTGCGCATCAGGTGTGAAGGCGCCGAACAATCGGTTCTCGTCACGCGTGGTGCCGACGACGAGTCGGGCATCGCTTCGTGCGGCCAAGTCGACGATGTCACCGGGGAGATGGGAGCCGTTGGCCGTGGGCGAGAAGAAGTCGTACGCTCGGCTGCTCTCGCCGATGAGTTGCTTCTGCGCCTCGAGCAATTGTTCGGCGGTCATCGACGACAATGCGCGCTCGTCGTCAACGTTCGCGAGTTCGAGGAAGCGGTCGGCGTGCATGTCAGCGCGTTCGACGCATCGATACTGACCGATCGACGGACTCATCGACCACACGCGACGGAAGAGCCCACGGGCATCGGGGCTCGCCATGAGTGCCACCACACTCGATCCGCCGGCCGATTCACCGAAGATCGTCACGTTGTCGGGGTCGCCGCCGAAGCCTTCGATATTTCGTCGCACCCACCGAAGCGCCTCGATCTGGTCGCCGATCCCGAGGTTGTTCCCTCGCCAAAAGCCGAACACTCCGAGCCGATAGTTGATCGACACGACG
>Ga0075480_10000851_pt1 | contig 18633 bp, 19 predicted proteins | sample DEB08_DNA_7_FD_81590 | JGI IMG/M metagenome (GOLD analysis project Ga0075480, IMG submission 81590) | Aqueous microbial communities from the Delaware River and Bay under freshwater to marine salinity gradient to study organic matter... | ecosystem: Environmental > Aquatic > Marine > Coastal ... | reverse complement strand
CGCTCACTGAACTGCGAGCGCGGCCCCACCTCTGATCCCTGTGGGGAATGCACCAGTTGCATCGAACTCGCGCCCAACGGTCCCGGCTCCCTCGATGTGATCGAACTTGATGCGGCCAGTCACGGCGGGGTCGATGACACCCGCGATCTGCGCGAGCGTGCGATGTTCGCGCCGGTCTCCTCTCGTTACAAGGTCTACATCATCGATGAGGCACACATGGTGACCACGCAGGGTTTCAATGCCCTGCTCAAACTCGTCGAGGAACCACCCGAGCATGTGCGGTTCATCTTCGCCACCACCGAGGTCGACAAGGTGTTGCCGACGATCCGTTCGCGGACCCATAACTACACCTTCCGGCTCGTGCCGACGCGCGTGTTGCAGGCACACCTCGCCTCGGTGTGCGAGGCGGAGGGGGTCACCGCCGATCCTGACGCGCTCGCTCTCGTCGCGCGGATGGGCGCGGGCAGTGTGCGTGATTCGCTGTCCGTGCTTGGGCAGTTAGTGGCCGGTGCCGATGGCGACATCACCTATGCCTCAGCCGTTGCCCAACTCGGTGTGACGGATACCGCGCTCGTCGACGCGACGATCGATGCGCTCGCCGACGGTGATGGGGCTGCGCTGTTCACGACCGTCGATTCCGTCGTCGATGCAGGTTACGACCCTCGGCGCTACGCCACCGATCTGTTGCAGCGGTTGCGTGATCTGATCGTGTTGAGCGCGATGCCGGCCGAGGATGCTCTCCCGCTGCTCGATGCCCCCGAGACCGAGATTGACGCGATGCGTGCCCAGGTCGTGCGCTTTGACATGGCGAGGCTCTCCCGCGCCGCCGATTTGGTGAGTGCGGCGCTCAGCGATCTGCGCGGTGCGACCGCTCCACGCCTGCATCTGGAACTCCTCGCTGCGCGCCTGCTGCTCCCTACCGCTCCAGTGGGCGCCCCGGCCGCGTCCGCACCCCCGGCTGCACCCCCGGCTGCACGGCCGGCGAGCCCGCCGCGGCCCGCTGAGACGAAGCCCGCTGTGCAGGAGGCCGCTGCTGACGCGCCTCCGGCGCCGCCGAAGCCGCCCGCCCGACCGAAGCCGTCGGCCGCTGCCGCCCCAGCCGAGCCCGCGGCTGCCCCGCCGCCGCGACTGTCCAGCGTTGCGCCGAGCACCGCCCCGGAGTCGACCGCGGACGAAAGCGCTGTGCCGCAACCAGAAACAGCCGCGCAGTCTGAGACAGCTGCGCCGACTGAAGACTCTGCGCCGACCGAGTCGCGTCAGGCCGCGCCCCCCGGGGACACGGTCGTCACCCTCGCCGACGTGCGCACGATGTGGCCAGCGGTGCTCGAAGCGGTGAAGTCCCGCGGCCGCGTGCTCTGGATGAAGTTCTCCGATGCTGTTCCCGTCTCCCTCGAAGCAGGCGTCTTGGCTGTGGGCATCCCCGATGCGGGACGGTTGAAGGCGACGAAGGCCAGCCCAGCGGAAGCCGAACTCGCCGAGATTGTGTCGGCGGTCATGCACGGACCCGTCACGATCGACTCGGTGCTCGTCGATAGTGCGACGACGCTGGCCACCGAGCCCGGCGCGCCGGTCGAACCGGATGCCCCGAGCATCGACGATGAGGACGCCGCTGATGCTGAACTGACGGGGGAACCGTTGGCGATCGCCGAACTCGGGGCAACGGTCATCGGCGAGATCACCGAGGGCTGAGGCGCGATGTACGAGGGCGCGATCGCCGATCTGATCGATGAGTTGGGCCGACTTCCGGGTATCGGGCCGAAGAGCGCACAGCGCATTGCGTTCTTTCTGTTGCAGGCGGAGGAAGAAGATGTGCGCCGGCTTGCCCAGACGCTCATCGAGGTAAAGGAGACCGTGCGGTTCTGTGAGCTGTGCGGCAACGTGAGCGAAGCGGAACGGTGTCGGATCTGTCGGGACGAGCGCCGAGATCCCGCGGTGCTGTGCGTCGTCGAGGAGCCCAAGGATGTCGTGGCGATCGAGCGAACTCGTGAGTTCCGCGGGCGCTACCACGTCCTCGGTGGCGCGATCAGCCCTATTGATGGCGTGGGCCCCGATGACCTGCGGATCCGGGAGTTGATGGCTCGGCTCGCCGACGGCCAGATCGAGGAGGTCATCCTCGCCACTGATCCCAATCTCGAGGGTGAGGCGACTGCGACCTACCTCGCCCGGACACTCTCGCCCCTGGGATTGACCGTGTCCCGGCTGGCTAGCGGACTCCCCGTCGGCGGCGATCTGGAATACGCCGACGAGGTGACCCTCGGCCGGGCCTTCGCCGGTCGCCGCCGCCTCGACTAGGAGAACGTCAGGCCCCGAGGGACCTTGGTCCTGCCGAGATGGGGACCTCGCACCCGCTAGGACAGCACTTTTGCCGCTGCAGGAGTGGGCAGTACCCGGCATACCGTGAAGTTATGCAGGTTATGCAGGCACCCACGCAGGCACCGCAGCGCATGCTGCTCAGTGCCGATGAGGTCGCTGCACGCTTGGGCATCGATGTCTCGACGGTGTATCGCATGGCCGCCGATGGTCGCCTCGCCGCCCGAAAGGTGGGCCGGCAGTGGCGCTTCGCCCCGGAGGCCGTCGGGCTCGAAGCTCCCCGAAACGATGCGCCGGCACTTGATCCGGTTGCTGCTCGCACTGCGATCGCCGTCGCTGCCGAACTGCTCGGGGTGATGATGGTCGTCACCGATCTCGAAGGTCAGCCGATCACCGAGGTCGTCAACCCCTGTGAGCGTTATCTCGCTTCGTCCCCGGATGAGCGTGGCGAATGCCTTGATCACTGGGCGTCGCTAGCCGACACATCGGACCTCGGCTGCCGCTTCACCCTTGGGCCGCTGGACTTTGAATGTGCCGTGGCGTTCATCCGATCCGGCGATCGCCTCGTCGGCATGGTCCTCGCCGGCGGTGTCCCGACTCCAGACGCAGATCAGGTCGAGGGACTACATCCCCTCGATCCCGCACAGCGCAGCGAGGTCATCGCCTCTCTACCCCGCATCGCCGCCGCCCTCGGCCGCGGTTATTCGGCGACCGCCAACTGAGCCACCCACGATCCGTTCGACACAAGAAAGAGGAAACCACCATGAAGCGCCTACTCGTCCTCGGAGCCGGAACAGCCGGCACGATGGCCTTGAACAAGTTGCGGCCACGACTGTCTGCTGACGAGTGGCAGATGACCGTCGTGGAGCCCAGCGATGTGCACCGCTATCAGCCGGGTTACCTCTTCCTGCCCTTCGGCTCCTACACCCCGGAAGAGACCTTCGACGACACTGACCGCTACATCCCCGAGGGTGTCGAGCGGATCCGTGGCGAAGTGGATGTGGTGAAACCGGAAGAGAACGTCGTCGAACTCGTCGATGGGCGCTCGCTGCCCTATAACTACCTCATCATTGCGACTGGCACAACGCCCCGCCCGGATGAGACTCCCGGCATGGATGACGATGAGGTGTGGCGCAAGACCGTCCACGAGTTCTACACCTTTGAAGGTGCCATGGCGCTCCACGACACCCTCGCGGAGTGGCCCGGCGGGCGCCTGGTGGTGCACGTCACCGAGATGCCGATCAAGTGCCCGGTCGCACCCTTGGAGTTCACCTTCCTCGCCGATGCGTTCTTCGCCGAGAAGGGCATGCGCGACAAGGTCGAGATCGTCTATGCGACTCCGCTCGAGGGTGCCTTCACCAAGCCCGTTGCCTCGAAGCTGCTTGGCGGCATGCTCGAGGAGCGCAACATCAGCCTCGAACCGGACTTCATGATCGAGCGCGTCGATGCGGAGCCGCAGCAGATCGTCTCCATGGACGAGCGTGAGGTTCCTTTCGACCTGCTCGTCACGGTCCCGCTGAACATGGGCGCGGATTTCATCGCACGCTCTGGTCTCGGTGACGATCTCAACTACGTTCCGGTGGACAAGCACACGCTGCTGAGCGAGAAGTACGACAACATCTTCGCCATCGGGGATGCGTCGAACATCCCGGCCTCCAAGGCCGGATCGGTCGCGCACTTCTCGATGGACCTGTTCCCCGAGAACTTCATCCAGCACGTCCACGGCCAACCGATGACCCACTTCTTCGACGGCCACGCGAACTGCTTCATCGAGTCCGGTCGCGGCAAGGGCATGCTCATCGACTTCAACTACGACACCGAGCCCCTGCCCGGAAAGTATCCGCTACCCGGCGTCGGGCCGTTCAGCCTGCTGAAGGAAACCGAGATCAACCATCTCGGCAAGCTCGCGTTCCGCTGGATGTATTGGAACCTGCTGCTGAAGGGCACCGAACTCCCCCTGCCGGCACTGATGAGCATGGCCGGCAAGAACACATCCGTACTGAATGAGGAACTGGAGGCCGTGCGATGACGGTCATGGAAAACACCACCACGCTCGACCCCCAACTGGTCGAACGCCTCGACTCGCTGACGCTGCAACTTGCGGAAATGCACGCCGAAATGCAGCGCTCCCGCGAAGAGCGAGCCCGACTTCTCGAGATCACACAGCTCGCCGGTCCGGTCATGGACATGCTCACACAGCGACTGACCGAGTTGGAGCAGAAGGGGTACTTCACCTTCGCCACTGGCGGCCTCGGCATCGTCGACAAGGTCGTCACCTCTTTCGATGAGGACGACATCGATGCGCTCGGCGACAACGTCGTGCTCATCCTCAACACCGTCAAGGAGATGACGCAGCCGGAGGTCATGGGCCTGCTCAATCGCGCCGCGGTCGAGGTCCAAGAACTCGAGGATGCCCCCGTGGGCGAGCCGCCCTCGATGTTCTCGCTGCTAAAGCAGATGCGCGATCCCGAAGTCCGCGTCGGACTGGGCCGCGCCCTCACCGTCCTTCGCTCCCTCGGCGCGAAGGCACCCGACTCACCCACGAACCCCACCGCCTGAACCACCGATTCCGAACACGATCCAAAAGGAGAAATGCCATGCCTGTCACCACCATCGCCGGACGCGAAGTCTCCGTCGACGAGGAGGGCTTCCTCATCGATCCCGCGCAGTGGGACGAGACCCTCGCTGCCGAACTCGCCACCAACATCGGCGTCGAGATGACCGACGACCACTGGGCCGTCATCAAATTCCTGCGCGACGACTACGCCTCGCAGGGCGAGACCGCCACGACCCGTCGTGTCGACAAGGTCGGCGGCTTCCCGGTGAAGCAGCAGTTCGTGCTCTTCCCGAAGAAGCCCGCGAAGAAGATGTCCTACATCGCCGGTCTGCCCAAGCCCCACGGCTGCGTCTAAACCCAGCCGAGCGACATCACACGAGAAAGGTCGCATCATGACCGCCACCACCACCGCTCCGGCGATCGTCCCGAACTTCGACGATGAGGATTCCGGCGACCGCAAGCTCGTCATCATCTGCTCCAAGGGCAACCTCGACATGGCCTATCCCGGGCTCGTGCTCGGCAACGCCGCCCTCGGTGAGGGCATTGAGACGCATCTTTTCTTCACCTTCTGGGGCCTGGACATGATCTTGAAGTCACGCATGAACGACTTGAAGTTCACGCCCGTCGGCAACACCGCGATGCACCTGCCCGTCGGGGATTCCCGGATGCCACAGTTCCTCACCGCGATCCCAGGCGTCCAGGGCATGAGCACCAAGATGATGAAGAAGCAGATCGCCGATCTCGGTGTTCCCGAGGTGCCCGACTTCCTCGATCAGATCGTCGCGGCCGGTGGCCACCTGTGGGCCTGCCGGATGAGCTTCGACATGCTTGGGGCGACCGAGGATGACCTCTATGACGACGTCGAGGCGGTCATCAACGCCACCGACTTCATGGAGATCAGCGCTGGGGCGCAACTACTGTTCATCTAGGACCCCCCGCTACACTGGCCCTTCCGCTGAAGGTGTTCGCCCCGCACGGGGGCGGCCAGTGTGTGCGCTGACGAAGGGTCCGGGCGAGTGAGCCTCATCGTGCAGAAGTACGGCGGCTCGTCTGTCGCCGATGCCGAGAGCGTCAAGCGCGTCGCCCGCCGCATCGTCGACACCCACGCCGCCGGCAATGATGTCGTGGTCGTCGTCTCCGCGATGGGCGACACGACCGATGATCTGCTCGATCTTGCCGAGCAGGTTTCACCCAACCCGGCGGCCCGCGAACTCGACATGCTGCTCACCTCGGGAGAGCGCATCTCGATGGCCGTGCTCGCCATGGCCATCCACGACCTCGGCGCCGAGGCCCGCTCCTACACCGGTTCGCAGGCCGGCCTCATCACCGACTCGGCCCACGGTGCGGCCCGGATCATCGATGTCACCCCGGGCCGCATCCGTGACGCGATCGCTGACCGGGCGATCCCGATCGTCGCCGGCTTCCAGGGCGTGGCCCAAGACACCAAGGACATCACTACCCTCGGTCGCGGTGGCTCGGACACCACGGCCGTGGCACTCGCGGCTGCGCTCGGCGCGGATTCGTGCGAGATCTACACCGATGTCGATGGCGTGTTCAGCGCCGATCCGCGGATCGTGCCGAAGGCTCGCCAACTGCAGTACGTCACCTATGAGGAGATGCTCGACCTCGCAGCGGCTGGCGCGAAGGTCCTTCATCTGCGCTGCGTTGAATATGCCCGCCGCTTCGATCTGCCGATCCATGTGCGCTCATCGTTCTCTCAACGCGAGGGCACCTGGGTGCTGTCCGAATCCGCGATCGCCGATCGCATCGCTGCCGCCGACGAAGGAGACACCGTGGAGCAGCCCATCATCTCTGGCACCGCCGCTGACACCAATGACGCGAAGATCACCGTCGTCGCGGTGCCCGACCGACCGGGTGAGGCGGCCGCGATCTTCACCGCGCTCGCCGATGCAGGCATCAATATCGACATGATCGTGCAGAACGTGTCGGCCGCGACGACAGGCCGCACCGACGTGACGTTCACCTGCCCGCAGGGCTCGGCGGCGAAGGCGATGGCCGCGCTCGAGGCGGTCCGCACCGAAATCGGTTTCGAACAGCTGCTCTTCGACGACGAGATCGCCAAGATCTCCCTTGTCGGGGCGGGAATGCGGTCTCATCCGGGTGTCTCGGCGACCTTCTTCTCTGCGCTCGCCGACGCCGGGGTGAACGTCGAGATGATCTCGACCTCGGAAATTCGCATCTCAATCGTCACCCGCGCGGCGGTGGCCGCCGACGCGGTCCGCGCCCTGCACACCGCCTTCGGTCTCGACGCTGATGGCGAGGCCGTCGTCTACGCGGGAACCGGACGATGACCACCGTCGCCGTCGTCGGCGCGACGGGGCAGGTCGGTGGCGTCATGCGTCGCCTGCTCGACGAGCGGAACTTCCCGCTGGATGAGATCCGCTACTTCGCCTCCGCGCGTTCGGCCGGTACGACCCTCCCCTGGCGGGGCAAGGAGATCATCGTCGAGGATGCGGCGACGGCTGACGTCGCCGGCATCGACATCGCCCTGTTCTCCGCGGGTGCCACGACCTCTCGAGCGGAGGCCGAGCGATTCGCTGCCGGTGGCGCGGTCGTCATCGACAACTCCTCCGCCTGGCGGATGGACCCCGGGGTACCGCTCGTGGTGAGCGAGGTCAACCCTGAGGCCGCCGCTGATCGGCCCAAGGGAATTATCGCGAACCCCAACTGTACGACCATGGCGGCGATGCCAGTGCTCATGCCGCTACATCGCGCCGCGGGCCTGCGTCGCCTCGTCGTCTCGACTTATCAGGCGGTGAGCGGTTCGGGCCTCGGTGGTGTCGCCGAACTCGAATCGCAGGTACGAGCGGCGATGGACCAGGACGTCACCGCGCTCGTTCATGACGGTCGCGCGGTCACCATGCCGGAGCCCGGCAAGTATGTCGCACCCATCGCCTTCGATGTCGTTCCGCTCGCCGGCTCGATCGTCGATGACGGCCTCGGCGAGACCGACGAGGAGAAGAAGTTGCGGAATGAAAGCCGCAAAATTCTCGCTATCCCCGACCTGCTCGTGTCCGGCACATGCGTGCGTGTCCCGGTGTTCACCGGCCACTCCCTGTCGATCAACGCTGAGTTCGCTGACAAGATCTCACCTGAACGCGCGCTGGAGATCCTCGCCACTGCTCCGGGAGTCGTCGTCTCCGACGTGCCGACTCCGCTGCAGGCGGCGGGCGCGGATCCATCCTTCGTCGGCCGGGTTCGCGCCGATGAGGGCGCGCCGGCGGGCCACGGTTTGGCGATGTTCGTGAGCAACGACAACCTCCGCAAGGGCGCGGCCCTCAACGCCGTGCAGATCGCCGAACTGCTCGTATAGGGCGCACGAACGGGAGCCGTCGGCCCTGCGGGCCTCCTCCCAAATCCTTTGCCCCTCCGAAAGCATTCCGGCGCCCATGCTGATCGCATGAACGCCGAAATGATTGCGTCGGGGTGGCGGGATTTGAACCCACGACCTCTTCGTCCCGAACGAAGCGCGCTACCAAGCTGCGCCACACCCCGAAGTGCCCGGGAAGTCTAGCCCGGGGACGAACCCCACGGTCAGGCGGGGACGACCTCGATGAGCGTCGCCTCCGGTGGGCACGCGAACCTGATCGGCGCATAGGGGGAGGTGCCCAGGCCGGCCGACACGTGCAGATGGGACTGCCCATGGCGCGACAGGCCACGAGCCCTTCCACGGTCGAGGTCACAGTTCGTCACCAGTGCCCCCGCACCAGGCAGACGCACCTGTCCGCCATGGGTGTGTCCGGCCAAGATCAGCCCCACCCCATCGGCTGCCATCGCATCGAGCACCCGCAGGTATGGCGCATGGGCGACCCCGAATTCCACGGGAGCAGCAGGCCCGGCTACCAACGCGTAGTCGTCCCGCTCGATATGCGGATCATCCACACCGCGCAGCACCACATTCCCCGCTGACAACTCCATGGTCGACGTCGCATTGCCCAAGTGCGCCCAGCCACCGGTCTCGAGTCCGCTGATGAGATCACCCCAGGGCAGCTCCGAGCGTGACGGATCCAGATCGCTCGGTCCGGCGAAGTAGGCGAACGGGTTGATCGGGGTCGGGGCGTAGTAGTCGTTACTGCCCAGCACGAAGGCCCCTGGGACATCGAGGAGCGGATCGAGGGTGTCCATCGCGACCGGAACCCCCTCCTGATCGGAGATGATGTCCCCGGTCACGATGACCAGATCAGGTCGCAGTTCCGCCAACCCGCGCACCCAATCCTGCAACTTCCGACGAGCCGGCGTGAGGTGCAGATCCGACAGGTGCAGGACGCGAAGTGGATCGTGTCCCTCGGGCAGCATCGCCACGGTCGTGCGCCGCAACCGATAACGAGACGCCTCCCAGCGGGCGTAGGCCAAACCGGCGGCACCGGTGAGGGCCGCCGCGGTGACGAGGGGAGTCAGGCGCATCTGTTCCAGTGTCGCACCGGTGTCGAATCGGTGAGGTGAGAGGATGGTCTCCCACCCTTGAGAGGTTTCCATGAGCGAGTTGAAGGATCGACTGCAGGCTGATCTCACCCAGGCCATGCGTGATCACGACGAGGTCACCCTGCGTACCGTGCGCATGATGCTCACCGCGATCACGAATGCGGAGGTCGCCGGTGACACTGCAAAGCAACTCACCGACGAAGAGATTATTGCCGTCGCTTCCACTGAGGCGAAGAAGCGCCGCGAGGCTGCAGCCTCCTATTCCGATGCCGGAGCCGAGCAGCGCGCCCAGGATGAACTCGACGAGCTCGCCGTCATCATGCGTTATCTCCCCAGCCAACTCAGTGATGAGGAGTTGCAGGCGCTCGTCGCCGAGGCGGTGGCTGAGGCTGAGGCTCAGGGCAAGACTGGCCCGGCAGCCATGGGAGTGGTGATGAAGTCGTTGCAGCCCAAGGTCCGTGGTCGTGCCGACGGCAGTGCCGTCGCAGCGATGGTGAAGTCAACCCTCGGTAGTTAGCCCGCGTCGCCCGACACCGGTTCCGCGGATTCCTCCACGACCGGCTCGCTGGGCGCCGGCTCAGGTTCGACTGGGTTGACCGGTTCGGTGGGTGCGGGCGTCGGCTCGACCGGATCGACCGGTTCGGTGGGTGCGGGTGTCGGCTCGACCGGATCGACCGGTTCGGTGGGTGCGGGTGTCGGCTCGACCGGATCGGGATCGGTGCCCCCGGGAACCTTCCAGGTGAGACCTGTCGCCGCCTGACCTTCCTCGCCTGTGGGGCTGTAGCCGACGACGCTGATCTGATAGCGCTCCCCGGGTTCGAGACCTCGAATGATGCAACTCATCCGACCCTCGATCGCAGTCACCTGGCAGGAAAACTCTCCCTTGTGCAGCGAGGCGGTGTAGCGAACCGCCTTCACCGGTAGGTATGCCGGCTGCCCGGGCTGAGATTCGACGGGAGTCTCCGGAGAGGGGTCCCAGGAGATCTCGATCTCGGTGCCATCCGGGGAGACGCCCTCGACCCGCACGTTCCGCGGCGCCTGCGCCTGAGGCAAGGTCAATGCGGGAGGAATGTAGGTCCCGGAGTTGCCCCGGACCGGGCCGAGCCCCCAGGGGCTTTCGAGCTGGAAGTCTTTCGGGGGACTGCCCGCGAGGGCGGCCATCATCGATTCCCGCCAGATCGGTCCGGGAATCTGACCACCGGTGACGTAGGAGTAGTACTGCCCGTTGATGGTGACGTTCGTCATCGGGTATTTGAAGCCACCACGCGGATCGCCCACCCACACCGCACCAGCGAGATCGGGGGTGAAGCCCGCGAACCAGATCGCGGCGTTGTCATTGGTTGACCCGGTCTTGCCGGCCGCGGGACGATCAGGCAGCGACATCGCCGCTCCGGTGCGACCCGACAGTGGACCGTCGATGACCCCGGTGAGAATGGCGGCAACGGAGTCGGCAACACCTCGATCGATGACCTGTGTGCAGCGCGGGGGCGCCGGGGCGATGTCGTCACCATTGCGGTCGGTGATCTGCAGGATCGGGCGCGGCTCGCAGTATTCGCCGTGGTTGGCGAACGCGGCGTAGGCGCCGGCCATCGACAGCGGCGAGACCTCCATTGTCCCGAGGGAGAACGTCGGGACGCGCAGCAAGTCGCCGCCACCACCGAGATAGACACCCATCTGCTCGGCGATCTCGGCCTGGCGGCACAGGCCGTACTTCTCGGCGAGGGTGAGAAAGTAGGTGTTAGTGGAGAACGCAGTGGCCTGCCACATATCGAGAAAGCCGGCCGAACCTGAGTTGCGGAAGGTCAGCGGGCCGAAGGGAACCCCGGTCTCGCAGTTCACGAAATCGTTGAAGACCTTGGGATTGGGCGAATCGATGCGTTCGCTGGGCGTCTGCCCGGCTTCGAGCGCTGCGGCGAGGGTGAACACCTTGAAGGTCGAACCGGCCTGCATGCCGATCGTGCCGCCCATGTCTCGATCGACGTTGTAGTTGTAGGTCGTCTTGCCGCGGCCCTTCAGACCCCACTCACGGTTCTGGGCCATCGCGATGATGTCGCCGGTACCCGGACGGACCAGGGTGATCGCAGCAGCACGCCCGCTCTCGTCCTTGATGGGAATGTAGGAGGTGACCGCATCGGTCGCCCCCTGCTGGGCCCGGGGATCCAAAGTGGTGCGGATGGTGAGCCCACCACGACGCAGGAACGCCTCTCGTTCCGCCGGAGTCTCGCCGTAGGCCGGATCCGAACGCAGAGTGCGCACGACGTATTCGCAGAAGTACGGCGCGTAGGACGACGTGCAGCCGTTCGCGGGGAGGGATGGGTTGAGGGTGTCCTCGATCGGCACGCGACGAGCGGCGGCGGCCTGGGTGGAGGTGATGTAGTCGAGTTCGCTCATCTTCGCGAGCACGATGTTGCGTCGCCGCTCGGACAGATCCGGGTTGCGCGTCGGGTCGAACGCGCTGGGCCGCTGCACGATGCCGGCAATGGTCGCTGCCTCGACGAGAGTCAACTCACTGGCCGGCTTCGAGAAGTAGCGGCGGGCGGCGGCCTCGACACCGTAGGCACCGCCGCCGAAGTAGACGATGTTGAGGTATTTCTCGAGCACCTGCTCCTTGGTGAAGCGACGCTCGAGGGCGAGGGCGTATCGGATCTCGCGCAGCTTCCGGGACGGGGTGCGGCCCTGCGCGGCTTCGAGTTCCGATTCGCTGGTGGCCTGGGCGATGAGCACGTTCTTCACGTACTGCTGCGTGATAGTCGAGCCACCCTGGATGCTGCCTCCGGGATTGGAGCTGTTGCTGACGACGGCGCGGACGGTGCCGCGCAGATCGACGCCGGAGTGTTCGAGGAAACGTTCGTCTTCGATGGCGACGATGGCCTGGCGCATCGCTGGAGCGACGGCGGCGAGGGGAACCTCGATGCGATTTTGGTAGTAGATCGTAGCTAGGACCGAACCATCGGCGGCCTGGATGACCGAGCGTTCGGGCAGGTCGGGGGTGTCCAGTGAGGTCGGCAACGACTCGAAGCTGTCCACGGCGCTGCGGGTGAGGGCTCCCGCCCCAGCCGCGAGGGGCAGCACCATCGCGGCGGCCACGATCCCGGCGAGCCCGGCGACGACGACGAAGGCCAACAGGCGCCCGACAGCGCCGAGCGGCCCGGTCGAGCCGTCGGGGCGAAGGCGGCGGGGTGCCACGGGGTGCGTCGAACCTTTCGTCGGGGTCGTGCTGAGTCGTCTGTAGGGACGTACAACTCTATGTCTCCCAGGGTAAGCGACGCAGGGGTCGGATCCCGGGTTCCGAAGGCCGCGGCTAGGCGGAGGGAACACCCGTCGGGACCGGTCAGACCGGGGTTGGACGGCGTCGGATCGAGCCGGAGATGACCCAGATCACAAAATTAGTAGATTATTACTACCTTGTTCTAGTTAAATATGACCTGTCTGGTCGCGCGTGAGGCGCGTAGCGTCCGGCGGTGCCAGAGGGGACGAGAGTCACCGGCGGGAGTTGCGGAACTCCTGTGACGCCTGTGACACCCGCCAACCCCTACCAGTAGTGGTGGAAGGAGACGCTCGAACCCATGTCAGCCTCCGGTGAGTGGACGGTGTACGCCGCCTGTCGAACGACCGACCCCGACACCCTTTTCGTGCAGGGTGCCGCCCAGAACCGCGCCAAGGTGATCTGCTCGGGGTGCCAGGTGCGCACCGAGTGCCTCGCCGATGCGCTGGACAACCGGGTGGAGTTCGGTGTGTGGGGAGGCATGACCGAGCGTGAACGTCGCGCGCTGCTGCGCCGGCGGCCCCAGGTGACCTCGTGGCGTGAACTGCTGCTGAGTGCACGCGACGAATACGAGCGGACCCAGACCCCGTCCGCCTCGCGCGCCTCCTGACGCAGTCGTCCGCCGGCGTCAGCCGGATGTAACGAGCCGACCGATCTCGCGCAGTCCGGCGAGATCATGCACATCCTCTGGCAGCGCCGGAACTTGAGTTGCCGGCACGAGGGGATGCGACGCGGTGAACCGCACCACGAGCCGCTGCTGATTGGTCTGGGTGCGCATCCGGTCGGCGTGAAGTTCCAGCAGCGCTGCCGTGGCTGAGGAGTCACCCTCCTCACGGAGGTGTCGCGCCGCCACGGACGCCTCGTCAGCCGATAATTCCGGTGCCCGCACGGACATGACCCTGTTCAACACCAGTCCGGCGAGCGGCATGGAGTCCTCACTCAAGCGATCGACGAAATACGACGCCTCGCGCAGGGCATCGCGCTCCGGCGCGGCGACGACGACGAAGGCCGTGCCCGGATCGGCAAGCAGGGCATAGGTCTCGTCAGCGCGCTCCCGGAAGCCACCGAACATCGTGTCGACGGCGGCGACGAAGGCGCCGAGATCGGCGAGGAGCTGTGCGCCGAGGATCTTTGTCAGCACACCGGCGAATAAGCCGAAGCCGGCGCCGAGCAAACGCCCGATGCCGCGACCCGCCCCGCGTGCCGGGGTGGTGAGGACGCGGATGAAGCGACCGTCGAGGAAGGCCCCGAGTCGTTCAGGTGCATCGAGGAAGTCAAGGGCGGAGCGTGAGGGTGGGGTGTCGACGATGATGAGGTCCCAGGACTCATCCGTATCGGCCTGAGCGCGCAGTTGACTCAACTTCTCCATCGCCATGTATTCCTGTGTGCCGGCGAAGGAAGACGAGAGCGCCTGATAGAACGGATTATCCAAGATTGCTTGTGCCCGTTCAGGATCGCTGTGCGCTTCGACGACCTCGTCGAACGTGCGCTTCATGTCGAGCATCATCGCGTGGAGTGAGCCGTCGCCCTTCACGCCCTTTACCGGACGGGGGGTGTTGTCGAGTTCGGTGAGGCCCATTGCTTGCGCGAGTCGCCTGGCTGGGTCGATGGTGAGGACACACACATGGCGTCCCTGCTCGGCGGCGCGGAGAGCCAGCGCGGCGGCCGTTGTCGTCTTGCCGACACCTCCGGCCCCGCAACACACCACGATTCGAGTCGCCGGATCACCGATCACGGTGTCGAGATCGAGGGGTGGCGCCTTCAGATCGAGCAGGCTGCCTTCGCTCACCTTGGTGTCCTTCGCCATATCGATCAAGCCATCCCCTGCTCGCGCAGTAGCCGCGACAACTCATACAGCGACGCGATGTCCATACCCCCGGCAAGAAAGGGCAACTCATACACCGGCTGACCGAGCTCGTTGATGCGTTCACGTTCGGTCGCCTCGAGGTTGACCCGGGCGGCATGGTCGGCTGCCTCGGCGAGAAGCGCATCAGTGATCGCCTTGCCGGCCTTGGATTTCGCGGTGCCGAGTCCTGCGGCCGCAACCTCGTCGGCGATCTGAGCGCGGGCAAGGCCTGGTCCGCTCGCAAGGACGAGATCGCTCTCCTCGAGCATCGGGGGACGAGTCATGTTCACCACGATCCCGCCGACCGGCAGTGCGGCGTCCCGAAGTTCGGCGACACCATCGGCGGTTTCCTGGACAGGCATCTCCTCGAGCAGTGTTGTGAGATGCACCGCGGTTTTCTCCGAACGAAGCACGGCCATCACCGAGTCAGCCTGATTGCGGATCGGGCCGACCTTCGCGAGGCCGGCGATTTCGGTGTTGACGTTGAGGAATCGCGTGATCCGACCGGTGGGCGGGGCGTCGAGGACGATGGCGTCATAGGACTGCCCGTTTTTCTTGTCCTTGCGCCGCACGAGTTCGACGGCTTTGCCGGTGAGGAGCACATCGCGCAGGCCCGGCGCGATCGTTGTGGCGAAATCGACTGCGCCCATGCGGCGCAACACCGAGCCGGCGCGCCGGAGGTTGTAGAACAACTCCAGGTAGTCCAGGAGCGCTTCCTCCGGATCGACCGCGAGCCCCCACACCTCGCCACCGCCGGGAGCGACGGTGAGCTTGCGCTCGTCATAGGGCAGCGGTGGGGTGTCGAAGAGTTGGGCGAGACCCTGGCGCCCCTCGACCTCCATGAGCATGACCCTCCGCCCATCGGAGGCGAGCGCGAGTGCGAGCGCTGCGGCGACGGTGGTCTTGCCCGTTCCGCCCTTGCCGGACATGACATGCAGCATCACGTCGGGCCAGTCGCCGCCGGGGGTCGTGCTGGCGGCACTGCGATCTACGGGCACACGGGCGAGCCTAACGCGAGGGAGCGCTTCTATGCCCACGCGCTAGGGTCGGCCTATGACTGATGGACCGACGAAGTGGGAGTACGCGACCGCGCCCGTGCTCATTCACGCGACCAAGCAGATCCTCGACACCTGGGGTGCTGACGGCTGGGAACTGGTCCAGATTGTGCCGGGGCCGACACCGGAAAATCTGGTGGCCTATTTCAAGCGCCCGATCTCCGGGGGCTCGGGCTCGTGACCACCCACTCCGATCGACTGGCCGAACTCGGGATCGAGTTGCCCGAGGTCGTGAAGCCGCTGGCGGCCTATGTCCCGGCGACGGTGAGTGGTCGTTACGTCTACACCTCTGGTCAGCTGCCGATGAAGAATGGCGAGAACATCGCTGTTGGCACGGTGGGTGACGACGTCGACACCGACACCGCCTATGCCTGCGCTCGGCAGTGCGCCATCAACGCGATTGCCGCAGCCGCGTCTGTTGCCGGCGGGATCGATGGCCTTGGTCGAGTGGTGAAGGTGGTGGGCTTCGTCTCCAGCGCTCCGGGATTCACCTCGCAGCCGGCGGTGGTGAACGGCGCGAGCGAATTGCTGCTGGAGGTGTTTGGTGACGCCGGGCGTCATGCGCGCTCGGCTGTCGGTGTTGCCGCGTTGCCGATGGGCGTGCCGGTGGAGGTCGAGATGATCTTCGAGGTGGCCGACTGAACGGGATGCTGCGCCTGCCCGAGGAGATGACCCGACGGGCGCGAGCCTTGGCGGTCGGGGACTCCTCGTGGATCCCGCCGGTCCCGCGACCTGCCTCGACTGTGGTGCTGCTGCAATCCGATGGCACCGGGCTGTCGACCTACCTCATGCGCCGGGCGCGCTCGATGGCGTTCGCTGCCGGCATGTTCGTCTTCCCAGGTGGCCGCATTGATGACGCGGACATCGAGGCGCGCATTCCCTTCGTGGGAGATCCGATCCTCCCCGAGCGCTTCACCGCGGATTCAGATCTCGCGCGGGGCATCATCATCGGCGCGGTGCGTGAAGTGTTCGAGGAGACCGGGGTCCTGCTCGCCGTCGACGAAGCCGGCCGCACCCCTGTAATCGACGACGCGTGGGACGCGGACCGCGAAGCGGTGAATTCCTCATCCGCGGAGTTCCCCGACGTCTTGTCTCGCCGGGGGCTCGCGATCGATCCGGATCTGCTGCCGCTGTGGTCGCATTGGATTACTCCCGAGGTGGAGGAGCGCCGCTACGACGTCCGGTTCTTCGTCGCCGCAGTCCCCGAAGGGCAGCCGGTCCGCGATGTCAGCGGAGAGGCTGACCACTGCGTGTGGGTGAATCCGGCGCAGGCGCTTGCCGACTACGGCGAGGGCCGCATGGCGATGCTGCCGCCGACGGTGTCGACCCTCACCGACCTGGTGGACCTGACTGACGTGAGTGATCTCGCGGCTCGGGCGCGCGCTCGCATCGTGCGCCCCCTCATGCCCCGCACCCGGATGGCCGGTGAGGAGATGGTGTGGGAGGTCGTGGATGCGCGCGACGGCTCGGTGGTGTGGCCGATGAGCGGTCCCCCCGCCGGCTCCGAATCCCGCGGCGCGTAGCCCAGTCTCCCCGCTAGCCTGTGCGGCATGAGCGGGCTGCCTCTGCTGGGATCGACCGCAGCCTGGAGTGGTGGTGTCATCGGCCATCGCGCGGAGTGCCTGCTCGCCCCGAACCCCTCCCCGATGACGTTGGACGGAACCAACACCTGGATCCTCGCTGAGCCGGGTGCGCGAGCGTGCATCGTCGTCGACCCGGGCCCCGATGACAACGCACATCTCGATGCGCTGCTCGCCCGCCTCGCCGAACGAGACCTCACTGTCGCGCTCACCGTCCTCACCCACGGCCACATCGACCATTCCGAATCCGCGCGGCACTGGCATGAACTCACCGGCGCACCGGTGCGCGCGCTCGACCCCGAGCACCGCCACGGCGGAGAGGGCCTTGCAGACGGTGATGTGGTCAGCGTTGAGGGGCTGGAGCTGCACGTCGTGGCGACCCCGGGGCATTCGGGGGATTCGGTGAGCCTCGTTGTTCCCGCGGAGGGCTTGATCCTCACCGGCGACACGGTGCTCGGGCGCGGCACGACGGTGGTCGCATGGCCCGACGGTGACCTCGGCGCCTATCTGAACTCCCTGGATCTCCTGCGTGCTCGCGCCGAAAGCGTTGCCGCCCAACGACTCCTTCCGGGACACGGCCCGGTGCTGGAGGATCCGATCGGGGTGATCGATGGTTATGTCGAGCACCGTCGGGCTCGACTCGATCAGGTGCGCCAAGCGATGGCAGCCGGTGCCCGAACAGCCGAGGAGGTCGTGGATGCGGTGTACGACGACATTCCTGAAGCTGTTCGTCCGGCGGCGATCATGAGTGCCCAGGCGCAGGTCGACTTTCTCAATGCAGGCGGCTGAATCGCCGGCCAGAGTGCCGTGATGCGGGGTGGTTCAACGGGCGCGGCGAGCGAGTCGGTCGATGCCGAGGAGCAGCACCTCGCGCTGATCGACCCGGATCCAGCCGCGCTGGGCGAAGTCGGCGAGCGCCTTATTCACCGTCTCCCGCGAGGCTCCGACGAGTTGGGCGAGCTCCTCCTGGGTCAGGTCGTGCTTGACCAGGGTGCCCTCGGGTGTCACCTCACCGAACTTGTCGGCGAGATCGAGCAGCGCCTTCGCCACGCGTCCGGGGACATCGGAGAAAACGAGGTCGGCGAGGGCATCATTGGTGCGTCGCAGCCGACGGGCGAGAGCAGCGAGCAGGGCTTCGGCGACCTCGGGGCGACCGGCGAGCCATGGGTGGAGCGAGGTGTTGCCGAGGGCGAGGACGCGGGCGTCGGTGAGGGCCGTCGCGGTCGCGGTGCGGGGGCCGGGGTCGAACAGCGACAACTCGCCGAAGATCTCCCCGGGTCCGAGGACGGCCATGAGCGATTCGCGTCCGTCGGGGGAGGCGTGACCGAGTTTGATCTTACCCTCGACCACCACGTACATGTGGTCGCCGATCTGACCTTCGGCGAAGATCACCGTTCCACGGGGGGTGGACTGCTCCGTCATGGAGGCACGAAGTGCTGCGGCGGCCTCGGCGTCGAGTGAGGCGAACAGCGGCGACTGCATGAGTGCGTCGTCCACTGATCCTCCTTCGCCTCGTGCGCACGGGAAGGTGCGCTGGTCTAAGTCTCCCGCACCCACCTCCCTCTTCGATTATCGGG
>Ga0075480_10000848_pt1 | contig 18646 bp, 15 predicted proteins | sample DEB08_DNA_7_FD_81590 | JGI IMG/M metagenome (GOLD analysis project Ga0075480, IMG submission 81590) | Aqueous microbial communities from the Delaware River and Bay under freshwater to marine salinity gradient to study organic matter... | ecosystem: Environmental > Aquatic > Marine > Coastal ... | reverse complement strand
TCAGTCGCTGCCGATATCGTCAGCGTTTCGTTCCCGCCGTCATTATTTTCTGTCAGTGTTACATTCGTGCCGCTGACCAGCTTACCGTTCAAATATCCGGCTGTAGTGTCATTAGATGATATAGCCGCCAGGACATCTGTGTCTGCCTGGATAGTAACCCAAGCAGACCCGCTATATACTTTTAGTTGGCTGCTGGTGGTATTGAAGAACAGATCACCAGCATCAAGCGATGTCACCGGGTCAGTTGCGCCAATCCGGTATCGAACAGCAAATGTGTTTACATCAGTAATGTTTGCGGCGGTTGTATTCACGTTTGCAATAGATCCAGCAACCGTGTTGATATTGCTAATAGAGCCAGCCGCCGTGTTCACGTTAGATATCGAACCAGCAGTTGTGTTCACATTTGCGATAGACCCAGCAACCGTACCGATTGTATCTGAGCCAGCCAAGTCCGTTGCCACTGTGCCGATGTCTGTTGCGTCAGCCGCAACAGCGGTCACGTTGCTACTGATGCCAGCTACCGTCGTTACATTTGCAGAAATGCCAGCAACAGTTTGGATGGCGTCTGTAGCGTCGGTGCCGTCCTCAATGTCGGCCAGTGTAGCAATGTCGTCAGTGATGGCCGCTAGGGTGGCGACATCATCAGATGAGGCGCCGGCCTCTGGATCACCAGTTGTCGCATTAAAAGCAAGGTACTTGCCTTTACGAGAATCTTTGAGCGGCAGCTCAAGGCTTGTAAACTCGTCACCAGGATTCACCTTGAGCGCCCTGGTCATTTTCTCATCGAGCTGCTGGGCCATAATCACCTGGCTATCTAGCTGCTCATTCAAGCTCGATGCCAAGAGATCTCCAGCAGTCACAAAGTCTGTTGTCCTGGAAAGCTCACGGCCACCAATAATTGTCAGCACATCCGACGCAATCAATGCGGTGCCGTTGCCGCTGCCTGTCAGCGTTATAGATCCGGTGCCGTTAACGTTTGTCGTGACAGTATAATCAGTGGTGAGAGTCAGCAGAGTCGTGTTTTTGTACGCTACGATATCTGCGTCAGCCAGGATATTGAAGGTGAACGCAAATGGCCCAAGCCCGGTATTGCCGGTAAACTGGACTCTTCGGTCTACAGGATTTATTGCGATATCGGCCATCTAATGTCTCCTATATCCGATGCCCATATTTACCATATTTAGCGTCATCTGCCTAGAATGTTGTCCAGATTTGGTGCCCGTGATGGCTCTGTCTGCCCTGGGCGCCACCAATATCTTTGCTTAAACTCTCTGCGATATCGGGTTTCAATACGACGCATATTGGATCTTGCTTTTGGGTCAGCCCATAATTGTAATTGATCTGTTATCAACCGCTCTGTCGCCAGGCGCGTGTACCATAGTGAGCTGCCAGGCGTATATTTCGATGCGAACCGGATAGTTTCCCTGGCAATATTTGTATCTTCGCCCTTTGCAGCTTCGATCAAATTGCCCAATGTTAGTTTGCCCAGGTCATCGAAGAACCCTACAACCGGGCCAGCTACTGTTGTTTCCAGCCCACCGCCGAATCTGTTTTCTGTGCTGTAAATAAAATCACCAAATATTCCCAGGCCGCCGCCCTGGAAAAATGCTGCTAGCCAGAAAGCATTGTCATCCATGGGACGAGGATCCCTGCCTTTGCTCATCTCTTTGAGCTGCAACGCCAGGGCGCCCATGACGGTTGTGCTGATTATCAGATCCGCCAGATACCGGCCTTTGCGCTTCGCCCCTTCTTGCGTGACGCCGCGCATCAGATGCGTGTTTACCAGGGTAACGCCGAAATTTTTATACATGGCAAAGCTGCGTGTCAGCTCACCGCTAATAGTCCCTGGGCGAGTGTCCCCGGTCAAAGCCACACGGCCCCGCAAACTCGAGGAAGGCACGGCGAAATTAGTTTCTGTCTCGATCATCTCCATCAACCTGGTCGCCAGATCTCTAGCCAGGGTAGGATCGATGTCTGTCCTGGCCTCGATATCCTCAGCTCTCAGGAATGTGGCACCTTCATGGTCATACAACTCTGTCGAGCGCATGATGTCCCACTTGTCTGCCTCGATGTTATAACGCTGCATAGTCTTCCGCAGCGGCGCATCCAGCTCATCAAACGTTTTGCCAACATTGTCAGCAAGAGTCCCAAGAAACTCCATGCCAAAAGCCCAGCGCCCGGCTTGTGTGAACGGCGACAGGAGAGATGCCCTCATCACAAAGTCAGCGACTCGCCTGGTAATCTCTGGCCCTGAGATATCACCTACATACCGCATCTGAGCCGATGCCAGGCTTGACCAGCCCTCAGCGATAAGGCCCAGGCGGATAGCAGTTTTGCCGCGCTCTGTCGCGCCAAGTGGCATTAGCAGTTTGAGATAGTCGGTTATTGTTTTTGCCTGGGGCAGACCAACAAATCCTCGAGCCATGCGCTGAAAATTAACGTCAGTCGTGGCAGAGATCGCAGCCGCGCCTAACTGCGCTGACTGTAATACCTGGCGCAGCCCCGCAAATGTGGCCATAACACGGCTATCGATTGGCGAGTTATTAGCACCAGTGACGGCTAGATAAAAGGTATCGAGCTTGGCAGATGATCTCCTGGCAGCATTTTCCATAGCCTCGTCGCCAGCGATAGAAGCTTGCTTTTGAATCGTCTGCTTTAGAAAATTGACTGTCGCTTTGGGGTTTGGCCCCAGGATCTCCATCAAAGCGATATCCTTGGACATGGCCTTAATGTGGCCAAACATTGTATCGAAAGCGTTATCGTTGCCAAATTTACCCTGGTACTCCATCCAGCTATCTGCATCTTTGAACACCAGGAACCGATGATCTGTACGGCGTTTTGCCAGAGAACGTCCCTGCCCGGTTGCGCTAGGGATAACCTTGTTCATCCCATCTGTGCGGATGGTTTCATATACTTCGCGCAACGCCAGCTCGAGCTTCTCAGGCGTCATCCGCAACCCTGTTTGCTCATCGAGCATTTTTTCGGGGTCTAGCCTGGGCAATATAAAGTCGCGCCACTCATTGAATGTCGCCTTGCGGACCGCCAGGGTTTTGTGCATTTGAGGCATACCCCAATCCACCCGGGATGAGATCTGTCCGCCGGCAGCATTGAACCGCTTACGCAGATATTCAGATGCCTCGCGCCAAGCTTGGGCCATTTCCCTGGCACTAGCATCCCCGGTTTCTTCCCCGAATACCTCGCGCACCATATTTTTAAGCTTGGCTTTATTCCTGGTCTGCCCGATCAGGTTACGCCTAAACGTGGCCAGGACATCATAAAGCTTGCGCGTTGCCGCACGTTCTACAGCCGCCTCTCTCTGAACGACACTAGAATACCTGGACAACTGGTCAGCATCGAACAATGCTTCGGCTGCTTTGCCATAATTCAGATTGCCTCTGAGATCTCGGTATTCATTGAGATTGGCTGTGATCTGTTTCCAATTCTGGATTTGCAGCCCACGACGCCTTTTGTTTTCAGTGGCAGCCCTTTGCAAAGCGGCAAATGTGTCGCGGCCAGCTTGTGATTGAGCAGCGCCAGGAGACATACGCCCCTGGTATTCTGTCTCAAGCTCATCAAAGATTGTCCTGGCCTGGCTGGCTTGCTCTTGTGTGATGGTGCCCTCAGCCTCGGCATTGTCGATACAATTACGCAGACTCATGTTACGCAGCCCTCCAGGCGATCTAGCATCTTTTGGTCTTGATCGAGTTCATTGCGGATATCGCGCAGCGTCATAGTCTCCGCGATTACTTCGCCTTCTTCGTTGACGCGTTCAGCAACAGGGATCTGCAATTCTTCTTCGCGGGCAGCCAGGGACGCATTAACGTCCCTGAGAAAGCCCATCAGCTCATCATCTTCAGGACTTGGCTGACTAATTTCTTCGCTTGTGGCCCTTGCGCCAAGCTCTCCGCTCTCTCCTCTGCCTTCTGATAGTCGAAGGTCCGTCCCTTCCAGTAGGTTTCTTGTGTCTTCGAGGAGGGGCTTTTCTGCGTCTCTTGGGCCATTGTTGTCGATTCTTGCGTAGCCATCTGCTACTCCTTCTTGTTTCAAAATATCATAGTTCTGTGACGGCTTCTCGCCTACGCCACGCACATAATCAGGATCGATGAGGCGGCCCGTATCAACAAACCGCATGAACATCCGGCGCCGTGCTTCGCCATAGCTAACCTTCATGTCCACAATATCGATTTCATACCCGGCGTCTTTAAGCCTGGTAATCAATCTTTTGAGGCTATCAACATTACCGCCGACTTTAGGCAGCACCATGTTGGCGCCCTTGGCCATAGCGATTTGTTCGATCAGGTTGGCCAGATAGCTGCTCTCTTCATGGACAGCACTGGCGCCGATACCACCAGCATACTCCGGCAAAACCTTTTTGGCCTCATCAGGGTCAACAATAATAGCGCCCTGCTTCCTGGCAATCGGGTCTGCGATGGTGCTTTTGCCGGCTGCCGGCGGCCCCAGGACTATCGTTGCTTGCCGTTCCATCCTGGTAGGGTTCGGCGGGACAGGCTTATCGCCCCAGGCCAACCTGCTGGCACCGACATATAGCCTTTGCACAGCTTCAATATAGCCCGTGACCGTCTCTTCTCCAAACTTAAACTGCCTGTTTTGGATCCATTGCTCGGTCAAATAGCCGTCAGCAAACTGTGTCTCCGGGATCGCTTTCGAATCCTCAATAGCTTTGGTGACTGCCGGGTGAGCATCGATCTCTGCTTCATCTGCACCTCGCTCGAGGAGCTGGCGTAGATCGTCACGCAATAGCTCGTCTTCTTGCATCCCTTCGCGCCTGGGCGGCAGATTGTCTTGTTCGAGCTGTTCTGCCTGGCGCTGCGCCCCTATGCCTCCTGGCTCGTCGAAGTCATCGACTGCTGGCTCTGGCTCTTTCGCAGCCTGGCGGCTTTTCGCTGCAACATCGATAGGCTGTCCAACATCGCCAGTTGATAGCCGGTTGAAATCGCCTGATTCAACTGATCGTCTGATAGCATCGACGAAGTTTCTAGTAGGGTCGGTATAGCTGCCCGTTTCCCTGGCTTGCCTTGCTGCTGCGGTAAGGGCGTCGGAGAGTTCCCCTTTCCTGTTTGCAAGCGCCTGGAGGAGCGCGATTGCTTGCGCGTCATTGTCTGCTCTCTTCTGGTTGGCTTGCTTTGCAAGCTGGTTGCCCTCTGCTTCTAGCCGCTCGGCATTTTGTACCAGGCTTCTAAAAGCGTTTTTGTCCTGGCGCAGAGCTTTCTGTGCCCGATCCAGGACTTTTGCCCTCTCGGCAAAAAAGCTTTCAGTGATGACTTCTTCACCGAAAAGACCGATTTGCGTGACCTGTTCTGATCCTGCGTCCCGCACTTGGCGAACGATTGCTTCTGCTTGAAACTCATTAGCGGGATCTGTTTTGCTCAAGACTGACAAAGCGTTTGATTGCAGCCCTTCGTCTTCTGGGATCAACCGTCCGACCAGGGCAGCATAGTTAGCCGGCACGACGCCATTGATAACGACACCGAAAGCTTCATCTGAAAGCTGCACCAGGCCTTGTGCCTGGCGCACCAGCGCGGACTTGGGAGGGAGTTCACCAAACCTCGCTGGTGCATCTCTTAGCACCTTAGCTGCGTCGATAGCGGTCCCTGTGCCTTCAGCAATGTTTTTGACCGCAGCGATTACCCTAGCCATTTCTGGCGTAATACCATCTACCTCGCGCAGCAGATGGCCATAGAGCTGCACATCTTGGCTAGGATCCTGTGCCTTGATTCGTTTTGCCAGGCCTAAACGCTGATGCCCATCCGCTATAAACTTACGGCCATCCGCAAATTCGTAAACGCTGATTTGCCCAGCTTTGATCGGATCCCAGGTTGTGATGCCTTGCAGCCGGTCTGTGACCCCAAACTCATCACCACCTGCCTTAAACTGGAACGTCTCTGCATCGACTCCAACGTCGTCTGGATCGAACCTAAATATCAGCCCATCCAGGTTATCAGCCTCATAAACGCTCTTTGGCGGCTGCACAAGCGCCGTAGGCTCGTCTGGTATGGTAGGAGCTTCGGCATTTTCAATAGCCCTGTCTGCGTCCAATATGCGAGATTCATGTTCTCTTTGAGGAAACAGGTCGGCTGATTCAGAAAATGGGTTGGCTGCGGCTGCTTCGTCAGCGCCCTCCGCCACTGTTTCCGCTGTCCTGGCTATTGGTGTTTGTGGTGCAGCCCCACTGTTTACCAGGGCGCGATAGCCGCGCTTTGCCTGGTCAGCGGTCATGGTGACTGTCTTGCCGCCGACTCTAAAAGCTAATGGCGCAGCGCCGCCAAAAACACCGCCGAACGCTACAGCTTGCCAGAAGTCAGCGTAATCGTAGTCATACCCTAATTCGTTGTACCATTCTTTAACACCAGCTTGAGCAATAGCCTCGACGCCAGCTCCAATCGCCGCTTCACGGAACATGGCCCCGTAAAGTGTTTTCGAAACCCCGCCAAAGCCGAGACTCTCATACACCACGGGGTCGGTAGCGATGCCGCCCATGCTGCCGGCAAACCTGGCAAGTGTATTGCTGAAACCGGGCGATCTGTTTGAAAGTTCTAAAAAGCTTTCTTGAGAGTCTTTCGCTTGCTGCTTGGCTTGCTCTACCAGCATGTCGTGCGTAATCCCTTGCAGATCCGGCAACAGATCCGCGTTAGCAGCGATATGCTCTAATATTTTATTAGATGTGTATTTGTAACGTTCTTCATTGTGCCCAGGCGTTGCAGGTGCAGACAATATGCCAGACGACAAATGGTTTGCTGGATTGAAAAAGTTGCTGCCAGTAACCTCATTAACCTCATCGATGATCGGCTGCCACTGGTCGCCCAACATTACGCCATTACTTTGAGACTGGTCTGTCGCCCGGCTGGCTTGATATGCCATGCTAAGGTTTTCTACAAACCCGCCTAATGGCTTGTTTTGTGCCTGATCTGGGCGCAGATCTAAACGATCTTGTTTGCCATACAAAAACGTCATTCTCTGTACCCATAGAATTTCAGCGCATCCAGGATAAGAACGTTGCCGATCTCATCCGTCATATACCTAAAATCATCTGTGCCAGGATCACCGATCACAATGTAATATTTGCCCTCTTCGACTACAGCCAGATAAAAATCATCGTTATCACGGATCTGTTTCGCAAGGTCAGGGTTTACCATTCGACCAGTGTATTCCGACAATGTGGCCGCAGTAATTGCATCAAACATATCTTCAATGTCTTCAGCACTTAATTGTTGAGGCAGCAATACCATTTCGCCGCGCACTTCTTGAAACCCACCTGTTCCCTTTTGATAATCATGGCCGAACGCTAGTTGAATTGAAGTCTCCCAAAGATCCTCATCAAAATCATCGAGGCCTTTATCAAACGCCATCGATGTGTAAATAGCTTCTGCGACAGCAAAACCAGCAGCTCGGGATCCTGATTGGTACATCAAAGAAGATCCGACAGTTGATGAAAAAGCGCCTTGAGTGTTAGTTGGCGTAAAGCCAACAGCCTTATTACCTTCCTTGATAAGATCCAAACCTTCGAGCGCCTGGTTAACTGTGTCCCCTCTATTCATCATCAACAGACCGCCAATGTGGGCCAGCTCAGGCTGTTTAGGCGCAATTTGAGCCAGAACCTCTGGAGCATCATTTCCGAAATGCTGCGCCATAGTCCCCAAAAACTGCATACGCCCTACACGATCCTGGGTTTTTAACAGTGACGAAAAGACACTAGCTTCTTCATTTGTCAAAAACTTTGGCTCTACGCCGTAAATAGCAGCAGCAGTCCTGGCCTGGTCACGGCGTTCTGTGATCGATGCTGCCATTGCCTCTGGTGAGCTTGTCAGATCTAACGGCGTAAACTGTATATGGCCGACTTGTGCAGCCAAAGATAACGGATCGCTTTGTGACCTTTCATTCATTGAACGCAACAGACTGCGACCAGATGACAAGATATCTGCCTCGAGCTGAGTATCGACCCCATCGGCGCCCATACCCTCGATGCCATTTGCCATAATATTCAATTCATTTTGTAACTGTGCTGGCGGCATTTTTCTAAATGCCAGCATAGCCTCACGCTCGGTACGCAGGTTTTCCAACATCTGCGTAGCTTCAATGCCATAATCGCCCAATGAGGTTGCACGGCCACCCAGCTTCAAAAGCGCCTCTTCACCAGGATCCCCGCCGGCTGTCATAATTTTACGAGCTGACTTTATGTCATTTTCAAGACTGGTAGCCGCTCGGCTGCTCACAGCGATTTCTTTATTTATTTCTGTTTGCAGCGTCGTGATTAAAGCTTGAGTACCTGTTTTGCCTAAAACATCGATGGGATCGTCACGAAGACCTTGGATAAATTCTTGTCTTTCACCCAAAGTGTCGAGTCTTTGAAACTCGGCTATAGTCCCATCCTTGGCTGCCTTTTGACGAGCATCAACAACAAATCTGCTGATATCATCTTCATCAAATTGGATGTCCCGCATTTTTTGTGCGGTTGATTGAATCTTCGCCTCAATAGAATCTGGAGTCGCATTTTCGTCCTGGGCATGGATGCGGATATCTTCGAGATCCACGGCCATGGCTTCCAACATGCGGCCCTGGGCTTGCTGCCCCGCATATTTAGTCCAAGTTGCCCCATACCGTGTTTCAGCTTCTATGGCCAGGCCATCTAGCTTTGTACGCAAAATTCCTGCGCTTACGGGATCCATCTCCGACAACGCTGCCGGGAACCCGTCCACTACATCAGTTAACTGCTCCTGGACTACAGAAAACGGGGTTTTATTTGCCTCAGCATCTAAAATTATTTTTTGGATTTCCAACCTGGCACCGGTTTCGATCTCGGCGGACAGAATACGGTTTGCGGTATTGAACGCGCTATTCTGGTATTTCTGGCTTTCCCGGGCCACAAATGACTGGATTGTGCTTTCTAACGCTGTGCGCTCTGTAACGCGCAGGTTTGCAGCTCTGCCAGTAAGCTCTTTTACTTTTTTCTGGACCGCCTCTTCGACTTCTGTAACCGGCGTATTATTACGCAGTCCTTCGTTATAAATTAGATCTAATGCAGATTCAGTTTCAGATCTGAGCTGAGTCTGAAAGATTTTGTTGGCGGTTTCAAACGACGAGCGTTCTTCTATGTTGGTCGGTCCTCCAGCAGCAGAAAGCTGTGTCAGCATTTGCTCTGCGCCAACCTCATCTACTCGAGCTACGCCACGCCGCTCTGCCTCAGCAGCTTCTTGCCGATAAAGGAAATCGCTCATGCGATCAACTTGCTGGCTTATGTTTTGCCCCAGGCGCATCCCTTCACGCAGGTTCGCATAATCGAACTCTGGCGCTTTTGCTGGCTCTACGCCAAGTCTGCGGAATCGGGGTAATTTAGCCATATCACTAACCTATCTTTAGGGATTTGGTCCATTCCGGCCAGCCCACTTGGTTTTGTTTTGCAACGCCCCCAAACACATCAGCCCCAGCACTAATGTAACCGGAAACCATGGCTGTCTTCCCGGCTTGCCTATAAATGCTTGCCTGGAAATTTGCATTTTCTACAGCCAGGACAGCGTTATCTTTTGCTGTGTGATACTCAGATGCGCCCTCTCGAAGCGCATACTTTTGCAACGAAAGCGGCGACCCGCTTGACGGATCCCCACCCACAGCAGCTCTGGCTGTGATGGCTGACAATGTTTCATTGAGATTCGCCAGAGCATCAGCGGCCTGTTGCTTGTATGCGATGGCCTGGCTCCTACCGGCAACCTTTTGCTGGGCTGCCTGGGCATTATACATATTTTGCTGCTGTCTAGCGACATATAGGCTACCGGCGGCGGATACGGCTGCTGCTGCAAATTGCATCTTAATTCCCCACACTCATGTGATACTCAATACCTAAGACGGTCATCTTCAACGGCACGGTCTGGCTTATAGTGATCTGACCCGTCCCGCTGAAACCCAGGAGGCCGTGCATCGTTTTGGTTCCTGTAAACTCTTCGACAGCAGAGTCCAAAACATCTTCGCCAAAATTACGGAACGAAACCAGCTTGTCATTGATGGTCATGTTCTGTGTTTCATATACGATAGCATCAACCTGGACGATGCGCTTTTTCTTTGCCTGGACACTGCCCTGGGCAAGCTGTGGCTCGGCTGGCATGGTCTTCACAGTGACAGTATAATTTTGCCCGACCTGGTGAGATGCAGTCGCAGCAGTATCGAAGGTCACGGTGAATGGGGATGCCGGCACAGTCTGTGACGCCTCTACAACCCCGTCACGGACGATTTCAACAGTCTTGCCCTCGAGGTGTTCCATTGTGACGCTCGATGCTGCTCCGCCAGTCTTTGCGCTATCTAGCGTTACATCATCATCAAACTGCTCAAGATAATAATTATCTGTCCCGTCGATAGTTCTTTTCACAACACAATATGTAGTAGCAAGCTCGTTAGCGATAGCAACATATGCTCCATCAGTAACAAACTTGGACGGCGCTATAATGTTCTGAGATTGCAGGATCGAAAAGACAGCCATAGTCCCATCGTTATTCACCAGGAATAATCTGTCTGTTTCATCTGTTGATGTCGCCCGGCGCACCGACAGGTCTACGGGGTCATTCAACAAATGCGAACTCAATACAGATAGCGGTGTTGTACCGTAGCTGGCGGTCGTGTCTGTAAACTGGAAGCTAATAATAGATTTGCCCTGGCGCTGCACAAAGATTGTTGCGCCCTGCAAATCCTCAATAGGCACCCCGGGCTTGCTGCCAATCCTAGTTTGAGGCTTGACCAGGAATGTAGACGGGGTGATCGGATCGATATTTGCCTGGGCGACAATAAACTCGCCGCCAGTAGTAAAGATCTGGAGGTCCGGCCCAGAGTTTATGTGCGTAATGACATTGAGCTGGTTTGTATTGATCGTGGCTTCGACGCCCTCGTCATCGAGGCCCGTGCCCGTGTCGAAGTTAAAATAGTCGATTACCTTGCTGCCCCAGATTGTGTTTGGCCTGGACTTGGCGCCGCCGAAAAATAGCCGGCCTTCATGGAAAGCTGCGGATCTGGGCCACCCCCTAGTGCTTGACCAGGTATCTTCATAGCCATGCTCAGACTCCCAATCGCCAGAGACAATGGCATCAGTGTCGAAAAACGGCGTCTCTACATACGCCTTCATAACCGTGTTGCTTACATATTCGATATATCTAGCCCGGCCAAATCCATTTACGGCAACAGCATATTCACCGACAGCGGATTCCCAAAACGGCTGGACCGAATAACTAGATGTATTGTCTGGGGCAGTATCCCAATCGGGGTAGACTGTCAGAACTTTTGTGGACGCTACATAATCCTCAACATGCCTGGTCTGACCTGATCCTGTGCCAGCGGTAATTTTAATAAACATGCCATTCGGCTGATCGTCAGACGTAAAGCTGCTGGCCGCTTTTAGTGTGATGGTGCTTGAGCTGCCGGCTTGGGCTGTGCCTGTGTCGGTAGTCGTACTAGAAGCAGTGATCTCAATATTTCCATCGACAGCACTTGGCGTGATGGTAAATGTCGGCTGGTGAAAATCCAGGGCATAGGCATACTTGGGAATAAACGATAGCGGTAGGTCACTGAGCGTCCAACTTGTATCGCTATTACGGACCAGGCGTTTGGTCTGCAAATCCTCGTGGCAAAGGATTAAAGTATCTACAGCCTGTGTGAAATTCAGCTCGTCCAACATACTGGCTGTGATCGCTGTCGCCGTTATGTAGTCGTTACCGCTGCCATTTATGTTTGTTTGCAGGACGCCGCCTTTGAACACATAAATGCGCTGGTTTACAAACACCAAAGTGTAACTATCGGTAACACTGTATTCGAAGGGGATGATCTTAAAATCAGTAAAGCTGGAGCCAAAGTCGTAAATAAACTTTGTGCCAGGCCGGCGCCTGACTCCACCCTGCGGCTGCACGATTACATTCTGTGCAGTCTCAAGGGCATTACCATATTGCTGCAAATCAGTTCTGGCGCGGAGCAGCGGATCCAGCTCCCCGACGCTAAAGTTAGTTTGGAACTGAATGATCCTGGTCATGTCAGCCCCTTATATCGATTAGAGAATAATCCTCGATAATCTGTGGCGGGTTGCCACGACTATCAATATTCATGGCCTCTCGGAATAACCCTCCGCGCCCTTGCTCCCCGGGGGAACCGAACGCCAGGCCTCTGAAATAGTCTGACTTGCTGATCTGGTCAGTAATGACCATAGCCAGCTCTGCTGCCATGGCAGTGCGGATGAGATGCACAAAATAGTTTGGCATCTTACTTTCCGTCACAGTCGTCTGATAATCGATGTAGACCGTGGTTAGGTTTGTATATACCTGGTCGCCATAGATCTCCCATCCATAGCGCAGCGGCTGCTCATTCGTGCCTGAGCTGGCAAACAAAGCTCGGACCCCAGACAAGATGTCGCCAGGTAGCTGATAAGCATACAGCCATTCATTTGTGGGAGCCGTAGACAACCGGGACAACTGTGTTTTGGTATAGGACCAGGACCAGGGGTACCTGGCAATCAGACTGTCTCGAAGATCTGGGTATAGACGGTCACATGCCTGGGCGGCATCTGTGCCTTCTGTAAACGAAGAAATGGGCGAGGCGCCCAGCATGATTAGTGCATCAGAACAAATTGAGAGATCTGTATCGCCGGCAGCCATGCGCTTCTCCGCTAGTTAAGGAAGGGGCAGCCGAAGCTGCCCCACCCGTTTAGTCGGTGTCAGTGTTCGCCAGGGTTGTGCCGTCGTTGACATCCACAACACCCGAAGAGTTTGACAGGACATACACGATGGTCAGCACCTGGGTGCCGCCAGTGGATGTCCGGCAGAAGATCACATCACCTACTGCAAGCGTGTCCGAAAGGTTATTGAAGTAACCTTCGGTGTTCACAGTAGCGATAGTGTCCGCCGTCGAATAGGAGTAGATCGAAGGGGCATTGCCTTTCTTCGAAGCTCCAATGGTTGCGAAACCAGTCGAATCAAAAGCCATCTGTCAGCCCTCCTTATTCGGTACAGGAAATCTTGACGATGCCTTCGTCGTCGATTGCGACAGCACCAGCGGAGAACATGGACGAGACGAGGAAAGACGTCTTTTCCGGGACGTAATTCACCTCTGTCTTCTGCGCCATAGACTCTGCATAGCCCATCGAATCTTTGTGCCAGGCAAAGCAAGTACGGGTTGACGGCTTAGGTACGCCGCCCTCGTCACGGTCGCCCATGGTCAGGAACGTGAAGCCCATGAACGAATTGATCTCACCACGGGCCAGAGCCTTTACAGTAGCGAAATCGCTCGATGTGACCTCAGTCTCACCAAGCAGAGCATCGAGCTGAGAAGCGTGCATGAGAAGATAACGGCCCTCAGACGGGACATTGTTCTCATTCAGAGCTTTCGCAGCAGCGCGGAGCTTCTCGATGTTCATATTGGTGCCGGCACCACCAACGGTGGTAGCGACAGTAGACGGGGACGAAGCTGCATCAAGAGCATCGATACAAAGCTGGTCCATGCGACGAGCAATCGACTTTGCCACAACTTCGACAAGCTCCCGACGCTCATCAAAATTGATGTGCGACTGGTGGAAAATGTCGGAATACTCAGCGGCGATGTAATCGCTCATGGTTGCAGTAACCTGGCTGTAGGTAACGTTCAGCGGGGTTACATCAGTTTGAGGCACACGAACAGTAGCAACGCCTTTACCAATTTTTGGGAATTTGACGGTGTTGCCCTGGACGCCCGTGCGGGTACGCATCGTACCACGCAGAAGAGCCTCGGCTTGGTATGCCTGTTTTACCTCTGATTCAAAGAGGGTTACAAAGGCATTAGTTACACTCTGCGCCATAGCAGAATCCTCCTAACAAGGTTTCACTAAACGCAAACCGTTAGCCGATATGTCGGGCGGTTGCTTGCACGAAATGGCCGTGCCAGCCAGCGGGTTCACCGCCTAGAAGGGCCGCAAGTGGTTAGCCTTCAAATACCATATTTACACCCAAAACCGTTGTGAGGCAACTAGATCTAGTTACCAGACTTCATCCACTGCTCTTCTATTTTGGTGCGGAACGCTGGGTCTGTGTTCCATCTAGGATCCGCAATCGCCGCCTCTAGATCGGTTCTGCTCATCTCGGGCGAGTTAACTGCCGGCGCCACGGGGATGCCTTCGTTGGTGATCGAGCTATGATATTTCAGGAAGGCATTGATCGCGTCCGCACTATTAAGGCTATATGCGATAGCGTCTCGCTCATCAGCCGAAAGCGGTGCCTTGATAAGCAGTCGCTCTGCCATTGCAACCTTTTCCTGGGCACGTTCGCCAAGCTTGTTCATTTCTTCCTGGCGGTCGATCTCCATGCTTTCTTGATTGCTTTGAGAGATATCCAGGACACGGGATGCCAGGTCATTAAACGCAGCCTGGGAAATGCCGTATTCTTTAGACCAATCTTGAAACACAACGACCGTCGGGTCTTCCAGATCAAGACCCTTATCCATAAGTGTCGAGACATCATAATCACCTTCTGGAGCTTTATGATGCCCGGCCTTAAACGATCTTTCCAACTCAGCATAAGATTTCGCCAGTTTTTCAACATCCGGCCCGTCCTCATCCCAAAATTTTTCAGGGTAATAATCTGGGCGATCTATCGGCCCGTCATCCACATCTGTTGTGAATTGCTGCTGCTCAGGCTCGGCATTGTCGTGAAGAGGCATAGGAGCCTCCTGGACGGCCTCTGGCGCATCGATGGGGGCTTCGGTGTTCAGAAGCGGCGCATCGTTGTCTGCGACCGCCTGTGGCTCTGCATTAGGTTGATTATCCATTGTTGCTCCTCTCAACTCGCTTCTCAATCATTCTGACCATCTCACACATACCTGTTCTGACATAACCAAAAGAGGCATCTTCGCCTGGGATCCAGGACGGCCTTTCAATCGTGATCTGTCTCAGATGGTGCAGAACTTTTTGGCCTTCTTCTGACTTGAAGACACGGCCATAAAAAAGATCTATATCGTCCGCTTTTGGCGGTTCTTCGAAGGCTGCTGGTTCGAGGCCAGCCCACCCGTCTAAGTCATTCATTGCATGGCCTCCACCATAGCTCCTCCATCATTTGCTGGCTGCGGCTCAGACATCTGCTGCTGCATTTGCATCATTTGCTGCATCATCATCTGCTGTTCTTCTTGATTGTTCAGGACATCCTGGGTGATTCCCAGGCGTTCTGCGATAAACTCCAGGACACGCGGGACAGCAATCGTTGCCTGGCCTTGTGGCCCCATGCTGTTTGCAATCTGCATATACTGAACGAGATCGTTTATCTCTTGCAGTTTCTGAGCTTGGGCCAACGGTGACACGGGGGTTACTTTAATCTCAACGCCATTCACCTTGAGCGGCAGATCAATCAAGCCCTGTTGATCCAGGACATACAGTGTCCTGGCAACGATAGGCACCATGGTTTCTGTGATGAGACGCCCGAAAGCACTGCCAAGATTCGTGGCCAGCTCACGGGTGCGCTCGGCAATCTCCGTGGCTGACCTGGCCGACATATTATCAGGCGGCAGCGTATCGTCCATCATAATCTTTTTGATGTTCATGCGGAGATCCTGCATGACGATCTGGCTGGTATTGAAGTCTCCAGACTTCGGCAGCGGGGCAAGAGACGCGCCCTGGGGGCCACCATTCCTGGCAACCGCAATGACAGCGCCTGGCTGGATCTTGATATTTTGCGGGTTCAATACGCCGTCATCAGCCGCCGTATAAACGCCGCTGATCGCCAGGCTGGCATTTTTAAGCACCAGCTCGACGGTCTTATTCAACGTCATGATATCTGAAATAGCTGTGACCAGCGGACCACGGCCATACACCTCGCCGGCAACCTTCATATACCTGGCAACAATAAACGGGCTGGAGCGCATTTCACGGTAAACCAGCTCCTGTTTTTTTGCCGTCCATACCACATGGTAATGGTATCTGCCGGTTTCCTGGTCAAAGATCACAGCATCGAACAGCTCGAGATCTTCCTCTGGCCGTCTATCGATAGTTTCTTGCAGCTCAACAGTTATCTGGACATCCGGGAACTCTCTCTGGATTGCCTCTGCTTTGACGCGAAGCTTGCGATAAACGTTGTCTATCTTCCCGTAGCTGCCTTCTTCGATTGCAACCAGGTATTGAGGCACAGCCGTAAACCTGATTGGAGTTACTTCATCACCTGGCGTAATCATCATAACGCCTGTGCCGACAGCCAGATCCAAAAGAAATTCGCCCATAGCCAGGTCAAAATTAGTTTGGCGCAAGGTATCGAACATTCTGGAATTGAATTTATCCAGGACTTCCTGGGCTTGAACCTGGCTTTCTTGCGGGATCGATGTGCCTGGTTCGAGGCGGCACCAGGTTTTATATGGCGGGAAAAGACCAGCCTGGAGTCTGTTGGCAAATCTTTGGGTTGCATGGATAGCAGTGGAGTCGAACACCCGGGCAGTCTTAGATTTGCCGGCTACCTTCCCCTCGTAGTAACCAGAATAAAGGTTACGTTGCGGCAGAGCGTATTCGTAACAACGCTCGTAGATCGAGCGCCATTCGTCTTTCTTTGCCTGGGCCTTAGCTTCTCTATTCAGCAATTCTTTTGTCGATAGCTTAGGCATTTTGTGACTCATTCCTTTTGCTGATCGCGGCGGCTTTCTTTCTAGCATCCGCTTTTGATGAGGCGCCCCAGGCGCGGAGTGACAATAGCAGCCGGGTGGGTCTTCCCTTCGCGTCACGTTCCGGCCCGGGGTTCCCAGCCATCCGCGCCAGGAAGGAAGCGCGGCGGGGGTTATCGCCTTTTCTGACAGGCGGCTTTAGATTCGCGCCCTCTTTGCGCTTGAAGTGCGCCCTGCCGGCTGCGTTCAAGCCGCCTTTAGGATTTTGATGCCGTTTTAGCGTCACCTTCAATTCTCCGCATTGTGCCAAAAATGTAAGCTGATTTGCGCTTACCCTTTAGCTTTAGTTTTTCTGCTCTTAGCAGCAGCTTTCGGTGCAGCTTTTTTGGCATTTGGCTTTTCCTTAACAGGGTCCGCTACCGCAGAACTTTTCGGAGGAGCCGTCTGCGGCAGCGGATTCTTACGATATACACGGTCGTCAGACTTAATCTGCGTCATTTCTCTGGCCCCAATGTTGTCCGCGTCTGCGGCCCTTCTTGCCGCGCTGGTGACATAAGCGGCCTAATACCGCCCGTGCGCCGCGATTGGCGCCGTGCAGCAGCAGCCCTGCGTTCGCGCTGCTCCGAAGCCTCGGCCCGTTGTTCAGCTCTATCCTGGACTTCGGTCGTTTCTTGCGGCGGTTGATAAACTTTAGGCCTCCCGAAAATACCTCCCATGCCTATCTCCTTTTACTGCTTCGGGTAGGCGAAAGATTTGCCATAACCCCAGCCGCTGCTCGTTCTGGCGAAATATTAAGGATACTGCCGCGAGGAACAGCCGGGCCTCCAGTTTGCTTGACTCTATACTCGATAGGCGTCATCCGGGGGTCAGTATAACTGTCATCCTCGTTGCCCTGGGCGTTGCTCTGAGCGGCTGTTGGTTTAGCCGCGTCCTCTGCCTTTTTGTTTTTCGACGGCGCAGCAGAAGAACCGCCGCCACCTCTACCGAATAGACCCGCCATTAGTTAACCTCGCCATCAAATAATAATCCGCCATTTCTGGCCCATACCGTTTCATAACGGCCTCTTGTTCAAAGTATAATGCTTTGGCAAATTTGTATGCTGTTTCATTCTGCACTCGAACGGCTATATGAAGGCGCATCATGTCATAATCTTCTATCACATTGTCCAATACTTGCCTGGCGCCGCGCAGCACCGATACCGCATTATCCTCGATGCCTTTGCCTGGCATCATCCAAGCCTCGGCCACTCGAGGCCATAACGGGCGGATCCCGAATATCAGAATGACTTTCCCCCTGGATATCCCTGTCCAGGTCAAATCATGCTCGGCGTTGTAGATAATGTAGTCTTTGTAATTAGGGATAGTCCGAACGTAGTCCAGCTCAAACCCTTTCAGCTCGATCCTGTCCAGGTGGTTTGGCTGAAATGGGACTATCTGTTTGTCAGGGGACATCCTGACTGTCGCTAATCTCAGCATTACATGACCTCAAAGTCGCTGTTAGCGATATATGTTCCGCCTGTAGATTGGTATGTGCCCCGCCGCAGCCGGCGCTGTTCGCCGCCACCTAGCATGAGATATCCAAACGCATCACCGCAGTGCGAATGTTCGTTCTTTACAGGCGAGTCTTTGAACCGTTCCTGCCCTGCGCCCAGGCTTTGCCGCTTGAAGAAATAGCCACCTGATAGGCTTTTCCGCAATCTCAGGCATCTTTTATCCACAATCAGCCCTGGCTTGCCCTGGATAAGCCTGGACATTGGGGATGCCCCGGCTTCTCGCCGTACCTGGAAGGCATTGCTATCTGTCGGTTGCGCCTTGAAGCCCAGGCTTCGCAGGTGATCGAAGGCCGTCACTTCATAGATCTCGTCGCGTTTGTTGCCGGCAGGGTCGCCCCAGATCATAATTTCGTGCTTGCTGTATCTTTCGGAGATCCTGGCCAGCAATTCCTGGCCGAATCTTTCCAGGCCCATATCAAACGTCACAAGCTCATCGATGATGCGCCAGGCGCCACCTGCGCTACGCTGGCCAAAGATCGCAGCCGGCGTCAGCCCAAAGTCGATGCC
>Ga0075480_10000847_pt1 | contig 18646 bp, 20 predicted proteins | sample DEB08_DNA_7_FD_81590 | JGI IMG/M metagenome (GOLD analysis project Ga0075480, IMG submission 81590) | Aqueous microbial communities from the Delaware River and Bay under freshwater to marine salinity gradient to study organic matter... | ecosystem: Environmental > Aquatic > Marine > Coastal ... | reverse complement strand
GTTCGTCTGCCACTTGCGTGTCGTGGACGCGAGAACGTCAGGGTCCTCGACGACCTTCACGATCGACTTCCTAGCTGAAGGAATGTTCGAGGTCGGGCCACGCACCATCTCGAACCTCGTCGACGTACGTGCGGGTGGCATCGACGACGATCGATGCGACGTCGGCGTACTGCTTGGCGAATCGATATCGGCACTCGCTGAGACCGAGCACGTCGTGAAGAACGAGCACCTGACCAGAACACCCCGGACCGGCTCCGATACCGATGGTGGGAATGGTCAACTTCTCGGTGATCTCAGTGGCGAGATCGTGAGGCACTCCTTCGATCACGACTGCACACGCTCCGGCGGCTTCGACCGCTCCCGCGTCTTGTAGGAGCCGGTCCCGTCCACCGGCCTCCAGTCCTGCTTGACGACCTTGGACTCGATGGCCCCCCATCCGATGAAAACTCTGCGGGGTCAGACCGATGTGTCCGATGACGGGAATGTCGCATCGGGTGATGGCGGCGATCGTTTCGGCCATCGTGATCCCACCTTCGAGTTTCACGGCTTCGGCGCCGGACTTGATGAGTGCGATGGACGAGGCGATGGCTTGTTCCGAACTCACCTGATACGAGCCGAAGGGAAGATCTCCGACGATCAATGCACGTGGGTGTGCTCGAGCGACACATCGCACGTGGTACTCCATCTCTGCGAGGTCGGCAGGAATCGTCGTCCTTTCGCCTTGGATCACCGTTGCGGCGGAATCCCCGACGAGGATCATGTCGACTCCGGCGCGGTCGACCAGGCGGGCGAACGTGGCGTCGTAGGCCGTGATCATTGCGATGCGACGACCTTCTTCTTGGAAACGGGCCAAATCGGGAACGGTGACTTTTCGACGTTCCGGCGACGATTGTCCAGCGATCACGGTGACCCCCTTTCGCGCTCGACGTGACAGGGGAAACTAGCGAGCCACGCACCAACCGGCACTACCGGTCATCTCGATAATTGTGAATTCGGACTCAGTGCGAGGCGCGCGGCCCTCCACCAGGCCGACTCTGCTTCCGTGCGAAATCCTGGTACGCAGGAGGTCCTCCGATGGAGGTGGCGGTGAGGATCGCACCGGTGCAGGACTCGGCGAAGACGTCGGCCGCCGCCGTCAGAAGGCGATTCACCGCCCCGATCGGCAGGTCTGTCGAGGGATCGGTCGAGACCGGGAAGGTGGTCGGCGAGGTTCCGGTTGCCACGGCGAAGACGCAATCGCCGTCGTTCATCGAATGGGCGGGTCGAATGGCACGAGCAAGGCCATCGTGCGCCACATCGGCCATCTTTCCGCACTGTGCCTTGTTCAACGGTGCATCAGTCGCAACCAGACCGATAGTGGTATTGAGGCTCGACCCCGGCGCCGCGACCAACAGGTCTCGCAAGCGGCGGAGTCCTGTACTGGACAGCGAAGGAGCCGTCCACCGACCGATGTGCCACGGAAGGCCGGTGTCCGGGTCGATGGGAGAACCAACGGAGTTCACGACAGCCAACGCCGCCACCGTGTATCCGTCGGCGGTGATCGTGCTCGCCGTGCCGACACCACCTTGGAGGCCACCGGCTCGGGCACCGGTGCCGGCGCCCACCGCGCCGACATCGAACCGAGGACGAGCCTTACGGCACGCTCGCGCCCCGAAATCAGCGTCCGGACGGTTGTCGAAGTGGCCGGACCGTCCGAGATCGAAGATCACGGCAGCCGGCACGATGGGAACGACCCAATTGTGCCGATCACCCACCTTGAACCCTCGACCCTGCTCGGCCAAGAACTTCATGACTCCTGCGACGGCATCGAGTCCGAAGGCACTTCCACCGGTCAAGCAGATCGCGTCGACGTGAGGAACGAGAGTGTCCGGTCCGAGAAGATCCGTCTCGCGAGTACCCGGGGCCGCACCACGAACCGAGACGCCTCCACGTGTGCCGGGAGGTAGGAGGACGACGGTGGTTCCCGTTCGCCAGGCACTCGACACGCGCTGGTGGTGACCGACGCGAATTCCGGTGACGTCGCACAAGGAGCCAAGGCTGGGGACCACAGTCACGAGCACATCTTGTCAGCCGGAAGTGAGTGCTCGACCATCGCTAACCTTCGATCGATGACCAGCGGCTCGGCTTTCTCTGCTCCTCGTCGTTCTGGTGCGGCCAAAGCAGTCGACCGCATGATGCATCCTGTGGTCGCTGGGTTGTACGAGCGTTTACGACGGTGGGGAGCGATCGGTCCGCACAGTCGACGGGGTCGTCGTTTCGGTTCGTTCGGGGAAGGAAGCATCATCTGTTTCCCTTGGTCGACCATCTTCAACGAGCAGTATGTGCACATCGGACGCGACACCATGATCGGAGCGGACTGCTCGTTGTCGGCGGGAATGGTGCCCGGTCAGACCTGTCTCACCGACCGAGTGGTGACGATCGGGGATCGTTGCCTCATCGGAAAGGGAAGCGGCATAGTCGGCCATTTTTCTATCGAAATCGGCGATGACGTGTGGACGGGTCACCACGTATACATCACTGATCAGAACCATGACTACCGTGATATCTCGTCTCCGATCGGGCGACAGTCGATGCCAGAGAAGCCGGTGAAGATCGGGTCTTGTTCTTGGATCGGGTTCGGCTCGGTGATACTTCCGGGTGCCGAGATCGGGGAGCACGTCGTGATCGGTGCCAACAGTGTCGTCGCCGGTCCGATTCCCTCGTATTCGGTCGCGGTCGGTGCGCCAGCGAGAGTGATTCGACGATTCGAGAACGGTGACTGGGTGTCAGTGGACGAAACAGCGTGACGTCAGGATGCGAGGTCGGCCGGACTCGAGCAGGCCTTCATCCGATTAGCCACTGTGAAATCGTTGATGTACTCCGACACTGGAGCTCCGTCCACCATCGCCTCGGGAAACGGTGGATTGTCACCAGCGCGTAGGACCTCTGTGTAGTCGCGCCGATCGGCGATCAGGATCCGGTAATAGTCCGACCAACGTGACACGAGCTCGACGTCGTTCGGGCCGCTCGGTGCAATGGCGATGACGTCGTCGACCATCAACTCGACAATGTCGGTTGCCCGGTCGATCAGTCCGGCCCGTTCGCTGAGTGCTCCGGGTCCGACATCGTCGATGCGACGTGAGTCGGCGAGATCGACGCGAGCCAAGTTGGCGTCACGACAGATCTGCTCGGCACGAGCCGTCCAGGCGGAGTCCTCGAGTTTGGCCACTGACTCTTTCGGAGGGAAGAACAACGCCCACACCCAGAACGCCGCGATGATCAGGCTGACAGAGATCAGTAGCGCTCGAACTGCGGTCCTCATGGGTTCACGAATCTGTGGGCGATGGTTTTGGTCGGTAACTCGTCGCCAACTGCAGACCGGCACCTCCGACTCCGACGACTCCGGCGATCACGAGGCCCGACCAACCATTGAACGAGACTCCAATGGCCTCGTCGAGCGACCATTGTCCGGGGCCCATGATGCCGACGGCGAGTGCTCCGAGTGCAATGGTGGCGCAGTACTCCCAGCCTTGGTTGGGTAGGAAAATGAAGAATCCGACCTTTCCGTGGGCGACGACGATGGCGACCAGCATGACCCCGATGATTCCGGCCGCGGCCAATGGAGTGAGGAGTCCAGCGGCCAGCATGACTCCGGCCCCAATTTCGGTCGTTGCAGCCAGACGGGCCTGCCACGTCGGCCACTTCATGCCGATACTGCCGAACCATCCGGCTGTTCCCGACAATCCACCCCCGCCGAAAACCTTGTTGTAACCGTGGTAGGCGAGAAAAAGGCCGAGACAGAGTCGGAGGATCAACAGTCCACCATTCATCTGATCGACCGAATAGTCACTATCGACAACACTGCCAAGAAGTACGGAGGTCATGGAACGAGGATAGCCAGGGGCGCAACTGCTAGTAATTCCGAAGTGCAACGAGACGAAGAGGTCGGGCGACTGCGTCGGGCGGTCGGACTGATGATCGCTCTTGTTTCGTATCGGCCACGGACTTTCGCAGTCGCCGTCGCCGGCGCGGCAGTCTTTGCCTTCTGCACTGTTGCCGCATCCTGGGTCGTTCGTTGGCTCGTCGACGACGTGGTGGTGGAAAGATTCGATCGCGGCCGAATCGACGGCTCAGGCCTTCTCGCAGGAATCGGACTGCTTCTATTGCTGGCATTGGTCCGCGCCGCCGGTGTCGTCGTTCGACGCACGTGGGCCGGAAAGGCCCAATGGGGAACGGCGAGAGACCTGAGTGAAGAGGTTCTCCATTCGGTTGTCGCGCAGCCGGTCTCGTGGCACCGTCGTCAATCGACTGGTGACCTGAGCACCAGAGTTGGCGTCGACGTCGAGGCGGCGGTGGCGGTGATGGCCCCCATGCCGTTCGCTAGTTCGGTGATCTTCATGATGCTGATCGCTGCCGCTGGAATGATTGCGGTCGACGCGTGGCTCGGCGCAGTTGCCGCCATTGTGTTCCCGATTCTCATTTTGATGAACGTTTCGTACCAGCGACGTGTCGACCAGTGGTATGACCTGGCTCAGAGCGAACTCGGCGATCTGTCGGCCGCCGCTCACGAAAGCTTCGAAGGCGTGACAGTGGTGAAGGCCTTCGGGGCCGAAAGTAGAGAGACCGAGAAGTTGGCCGGAATCGCTTCGAGAGTTCGGGGTGCCCGGGTTCAAGCGATTCGGCTTCGCTCGGCATTCGAAACGCTCCTCGACGTCGTGCCGAACGCGACCAATGTGGGCATCGTTCTGTTGGGAAGTATTCGCGTCCGAGACGGGCATCTCACCCTTGGAGAGTTGACGTCTTTTGTGTATTTGTTCACTCTTCTCGTCTTTCCCCTGCGGATCATCGGCTATGCGCTGTCGGAGTACCCCCGATCGCAAGCCGGATACGCGCGATTCCGTTCTCTCGTCGATCAAGATCTGGGTCCCGATCCTCGTAGCCAGTTCGTGCCGGCAACCGAATTCGTGGCCGAAAAAGTCACGGTGGCCCACGAGCCCGGAAGACCGGTCGTATTCGACGTCTCGTTGAAGATTGTCCAAGGATCGACCACGGTGATCGTTGGGTCGACCGGCTCCGGCAAAACGTCGCTGATCGAAGCACTGTGTGGACACCTCCCTGTGGAGTCGGGAACGATTCGATCGCCGTTCACCAGGCCAGCACTCGTCTTCCAGGAGCCGTTCCTCGTGAGCGGCTCGGTTGCCGAGAATGTGAGATTCGGTCGGGACATCTCGTCGGACGCTGTTCGACGTGCACTACGGATCTCCGAAGCGAGTTTCGTGGACGACCTTCCCTTCGGGCTCGACACGGTGATCGGCGAGCGAGGTGTCGGTTTGTCCGGCGGGCAACGCCAGCGAGTCGCCTTGGCTCGAGCGCTGGTCGGCGAACCCGACGTTGTGTTCCTCGACGATGTGACGAGCGCCCTCGATCCTTCGACCGAATCACAAGTGCTTGCCAACATCACTCGCGAATGCCGCGGAATCACCATCGTTGCCGTCGCCAGCCGGCCGACACTCATGAGCCGCAGTGACCTCGTGGTCTTCCTCGAGAACGGTCGACTCCGATCGACGGGGACTCACACTGAGCTCCTACGAAGCGATCCGTCGTATCGAGAGTTGATGATGGCCTACGACTCCGAAAAGTCGACGACCGAATCAGAGGGGTCGAGATGAGCCCGGTGGACCACACGATCAGCCAAGGCGCCATCGCCACCATCGGAGCAGGAGTGCAGGTGGCACCCTCGCTGCGGAGAGGTATCGGACTGACCGTCTTTTTGGCGCTCGTCGGTGCGGCGGGACGTGTTGTCGTTCCGATTCTTCTCCAGCAAGCAATCGATCGAGGTTTCAGTCGTGTCGAGGGACGCGCCGTGGTCGACGTGGAAGTGGTGAGTTTGCTGTGTCTGATCGGGTTCTGTTCGCTACTCGTCGCCGGTGTGGCGCAGAGGACGGCCGTGTTGCGCCTTGGCCGAAGCAGTGAAGAGGCCCTCTACGGATTGCGCACCAGATTGTTCCAGCACATCCATCGGATCAGCGTCGAAGATCATAACGACGAGAAGCGGGGAGCCCTTGTCGCTCGCGTGACGTCCGACGTCGAAACACTGTCTCAATTTTTCTCGTGGGGAGGGCTGGCCTTCCTTTTGAACGGGGCTCTCATGGTCATTGTCAGCGGAGTCATGCTCGCCTACGACTGGATGCTGGCGTTGGTGGTGATCGGCGTGTCGGCACCCCTTTTCATCGTTCTTCGGCGCGTTCAGAGTTATCTGGTCGCCGCGTACGATCGTGTGCGCGAAACCAACGGAGCGATGCTCGGCGCTGCTTCGGAAGTCATCAACGGAGCCGAGACGCTCATCGCATACCGCGTGGGAGACGAATACGTCAAGCGCACGGTGGAGGTTGCCGAAGAGAGAGCCAGGGCTCAGACTCGCGCCAGCCTGATCGGTGCCTTCTTGTTCCCGTCGGGCGAAGTGTTCGGAACCATTGCGGTGTCGACTGTGATCGCGCTGGGGGTGTGGAGAGGGCCGGGTTCGAGTTTGTCGGCCGGCGCGGTGATCGGTTTCGTTTTTCTGACGTATCGCTTTCTCGAGCCCATCGCCGAGATGACCGAAGTGCTCGATCAAACGCAAACTGCGGTCGCTGGCCTGCGACGAGTTCTCGGGATTCTTGCCATCCCCGTCGGCCCGCCTGTCGATCCGCGCCCCGTGGCGATTCCGTCCGGACCGATCACTGTCGACATCGACGACGTGTCGTTCTCGTACCGTCCTCGTGAGGGCGAAACGGAAGACCCTCTCGAACCCGTCCTGTCTCACGTCAGCGCATGCATACGACCGGGTACTCGTCTTGCCATCGTGGGTGAAACCGGATCGGGCAAAACGACCCTGGGACGAGTTCTGGCCCGATTCGTCGATCCGTCGAGTGGATCGGTCAGATTGAACGGAATTCCACTGACGAGAGTTTCGAACGAAGATCTTCGCCGACGTTTGGTCGTCGTTCCGCAGGAACCCTTCCTGTTCGACGACACCATCGCCGCAAATCTGCGCTTCGCCGATCCGGAGTTGGAGCTCGGCGACCTACTCCAGAAAGTCGTAGATCTCGATCTGCGCGACTGGATCGACACGCTGCCAGCTGGTCTCGACACCGAGGTCGGGCAGCGGGGCTCGAACCTGTCGGCCGGCGAGAGGCAACTAGTGGCCTTGATTCGCGCGTCTCTCGTTCCCAGTTCGGTTCTCGTCTTGGACGAAGCGACGTCGTCGGTTGATGCCGTGACGGAGGTTCGCATCGGACGAATTTTGGAGCGGATGGCATCGGGACGAACCACTATTGCGATCGCACACCGTCTGTCGACCGCTGCTCGTGCTGATCGAATCTTGGTGTTCGACAAGGGTCGTCTGGTCGAGGACGGCCCCCACCACGAGCTTCTGGCTCGCCGAGGCGTCTATTTCCGGATGTACGAGGACTGGCGACGAAACTCGTCCCGGAAAGCGAACGACTCTGCGGAGTGATGGCGTCGTTCCGGTGGCCGAATCGCTGGTCGCGCCGGGCAATCGACCAAGATGGTGGAGTGGAGATCGTTCTGGTACGTCACGGTGAACCCGAGTGGGTCCGAGACGACCTCAATGTCGACAACCCCCCTTTGACGTCGCGAGGACGCCGTCAGGCCGATCGAGTTGCCGCCGCCCTACGTGACGAAGAGTTCGACGAAATTTGGGTGTCGCCGCTGATCAGGGCTCGTGAAACGGTGAAGCCGCTCGCCGATGAGCGTGGTCTGAACCTCGACACGATCACCCAGGATTGGCTGGAGGAAATTCGCAATCCGGTTTGGCACGGAACACCACGCGAACGGGCCGATGCGGCCTACGCCGCAGAACGACGTCGGCCGGCCGAAGGACGCTGGGAAGGGCTCGACGGGGGAGAGCGTGTTCGTGATTTCGTTGATCGAATTCATACCAATGCCTCCCTCTTCTTCGAAGAACGCGGCGTTCGACCCACTCCCCACAGCCTCCCGGTATGGCAGATGTCCGATTCGCGACGCCGAATTCTTCTCGTCGCTCATGCCGGCACGAACAGCGTTCTGATCGGTCATCTACTGGGCCTGAACACGACGCCGTGGGAGTGGGAAAGGTTCGTTCTCGGGCACGCGTCCATCAGCAGGCTCGTTTCGTACGAACTCGGAGACGGCCACACCTTCGGGCTCGTTCGATTGAGCGATGTCGAACATCTTGATCGCGGTGACCGTACTTTTTGATTCAACACGCGTGGTTCCACCACACACTTCCAGCAGACAAGGAGAGGGCATGTCGGACGATCTCGATCCCATGGCAGTGAAGCTTTTCAGTTTTCTCGTGTTCACCAAGCTCGAGGGTGCCGTCACATCAGGCATGATTCATCTCGGTGACCGTCTCGGTCTGTATCGAGAGTTGGCGAATTCGAGCGAGCCGATGAGGATCGACCAACTGGCGGCGCGGCTCGAACTTCATCCTCGGTGGGTAGAGGAATGGGCGCACAATCAGGCAGCAGCCAAGATCATCGTGCACCAACGTGACGACGATGGGGTCGAACTCTTGTCGCTGTCGCCAGAAGGTCGCATCGTCCTCGCAGACGAGGAGAATCCCGCTTTCGGTATGGGCATGTTCCATCGTCTTCCGCAGACCATGGAGAGCCTCCGGCACCTCCCCGAATCGTTCCGATCCGGCCTCGGCCGCGACTACGACAGTCACGGACCTGAAGGTGCAGTCGGGATCGAGAGAAGCTTCGAACCCTGGAGCAACGCCCATCTCCTTCCAACAGTGCTTCCAGCACTCGACGGTGCCGTCGAGCGGCTGGAAGCGGGTGCGTCGGTTGCTGACATCGGCTGCGGGGCCGGCGGAGCCGCAATTCTGATGGGTCGCCGCTTTCCTGCTTCACGAGTCGTGGGTTACGACATATCTCGATATGCGCTCGAGCGCGCCGGACACAAGAAGGCCGAAGCCGATGTCGCGAATGTGAGTTTCGTCGATCCCCGACTGGATCCGCTACCGGCTGACGAATCTCTCGATCTCGTGACCGCTTTCGACTGCATCCATGACATGACCCATCCGGCCGAGATGATGGCGGCCATTCGCCAGTCCCTGAAACCAAATGGCATCTGGTTGCTCGTCGATATCAAAGCCCTCGACACCTACGAAGAGAATGCAACCCAGAACCCGATGGCGTCACTGATGTACGGAATCTCGGTCATGTCCTGCATGTCGTCGGCGATGTCGGTCGAGGGAGGTGCTGGCCTTGGAACCCTCGGGCTTCCGGAGTCGAAAGCTCGCAACATGGCAGCTTCCGCAGGTTTTACGCGATTTCGACGTCTCGAGGTCGATCACTCGGTGAACGCTTTTTACGAGGTGCGTCCGTGACAGATTCAAATGTTTCACTCACTTTGGCCGACGTCGAGACGGAGAGTCGACGATTCGGGCCTTTTGCCTATGTGGCAACCACCGGCGAGCGCGGCGAACCACACCTCGCTCCCGTGGCGGTCAACTGGGTCGATCAGCGAATCGTGGCTTTCGTGCTCACTGCGAGCATCAAAGTTCGCAACGTGAGACAGAATCCTCGTGCCACCGTGCATTTTTCCGTCGGAGAGAGCACGGGATGGGACAGTTGCATCGTGTGGGGAGGTGCGTCGATCGTCGACACCGTCGAGGGCCGACGTTCCCTGTGGGACCGCATGGGGTACGACCTGGCTGCCTTCGAACCAGGAGGGCCAGAAGCCGATACGCATGTCTTTCTCGTCGTGGAACCGACACGGGCGACGATTCTGCGTTCGTATGGCGTTGGTGGTCGAGAAACATGGCGGCGGTCATGACCCGCCTCGGTCGCCTGGATCGCTCCGTCGACGGACGGGTCGCACTGATCACCGGCGCAGCGAGTGGAATGGGACGGGCCACCGCTCACGTCTTCGCCGATGAGGGGGCGCGAGTGGCCCTTGTTGACAAAGACGCCGACGGTGTCGCTCGCGTGGTGGCAGAGATAGAAGACTCGACGGGATCCGACCGTGTCATGGGTCGGGCTCTCGACGTGACGGATCGCAGCGCTCTCGAACGCCTCGTTCAGGACGTGACGGAACAGTGGGGTGGAATCGACTGCCTCGTCAACAACGCCGGAGTTTCCCTGGTGTCGTCGTTGCTGCAAGACGAAGGCTTCGAAGACGCCTGGCAGCGGACCCTGGACGTCAACCTCACCGCCTACGTGGCGCTCAGCCGTCTCGTCGTTCCTCACATGAGGTCACGAGGTTTCGGGCGCATCGTGAATATCGCTTCGACGGAGTCGATTGTCGCCACGGCTGGTATCGCCGCCTATTCAGCGTCGAAAGCCGGGGTCACCGGACTCACACGATCGATGGCCGTGGAACTCGGTCGACATGGGATCACGGTGAACTGCATCTGTCCGGGACCGATCGTTACCGGCATGACGGCCGCGATTTCCGAGGACGTCAAGGACTCGTATGCGAAACGTAAAGTGCCGCTACGGCGCTACGGCGAACCCGAGGAAGTGGCGCACATGACCTTGTCGCTTTGTCTGCCAGCAGCCAGTTTCACCAATGGGGCAACTCTCGTGGTCGACGGAGGCATGACCATTCGACACACGTGAGTCACGGTGCGGGATCGATGACGCCGGTCAGTCCGGTCGGATGGTGCTCCCCGATGATCATTTGTTCGAGAATTCCAAGCCCGACGTCGTCTCCGTGTCTCACTCGACACACGGTCTGGACGTGTAGATGATGGGGGGCACACGGATCGGCAACGGGAAGACTCCAGCGTTCAGCCCCGACGGCCAATTCGCCTTTCCACGATCCATGGGCCCATTCCGGATGGCCGTAGCCGATGCCGAGCATCTGGAAGTCGTAGAGCGGTTCGAACGAGACGTCGCGCCGAGTTCCATCGACTGATTCGAGTGACATGTCGAAAGTCCGTGCCCAGCGGGTGCCCGATCGCCACGTGATCGAGTAGTCGACGTTTTGGGCCTCATCGACTTCCTCGAAACCATCCGGAAGAAAGAAGCCGGTTTCGTGCCAGCGACGACCATCGGCGTATTCGTTGACATCGAAGTGCACGGCGTACCGGTCGAAGTTGACCGGGGCCCACAACCAGAAGAACTGCCGGCTGCCGGTGGGTGCACCAGAATCAGCGGGCGGTCCGATCGGTCGAACTCCCCAAGAACGATCACGAGATCCCCAAGAAGTATCGATTCCGATGTCGTGACGCGTCCCCTCGATCTCGATCCATCCTTCCCAATGTCCGAACTGAGTCAGGCGTGTGTAATCGAAGACGACACGTTGGCCAGCTCGCATCGAGAAGTGGGGCTCCTGCACGGGAGAGCTCCGGGCTACGAACACCAAATCGGCCCGTATGCCGTGATCGGGACTGTCGACGACGATTCGATGGCGCCTCATCGGTTCGATGATCTGCACGTCGATCGGACCGACACGGTTCGCATCTCGACGGTCCGACGGAGCTCGCCCTGAGGCATGGAGCGAAATCTGCTCGCGGCCCTCGAGTACGACCGAAAACGAGGCATCCACCACGTGCCTGTTCGGGTACAAGCCGAGAGCGACGCCGAAATAGAGCGACGCATCGCGCCGGTACCCGTTGAAGAAATAGCGGTCGTAGTGATTCGCGTCACTGGTTCCCGTCAGGGCGATCGGCACGCTTCCGGGGTGAATCGGGTAGTCGTCGAACGAGGTGAGCATGCTCTGACGGTACTGCGCCCACGCCATGAGGTCTGACCTTCACCGCCCGCCTCTAAAGTCGAGTCGTGAAGTACTGGTCGGTGTCGCCTGAGCGTTACACGAAGATCGCAACAGTCGCTCTCGTCCTTCTGTGCGTCATCGTCGTCACCGGTGCCGCTGTGAGATTGACCGGTTCGGGGCTCGGGTGCGAAGACTGGCCGCAGTGCAATGACGAACGCTTCATCGACGTCTCCACGGGTCACGGAGCGATCGAACAGGTGAACCGGCTGTTCACCGGCCTGGTTGCCGCCGGAGTCATCGCTGCAGTTCTCGCCGCGCGACGTCGTCGGCCTTACCGAGCAGATCTGGTGAACTTGGCGTGGGGCCTCGTCGATGGCGTGGTCGGCCAGGTCGTGCTGGGCGGAATCGTCGTGATGACCGATCTTCATCCTCTGGCGAACCAAGGACATTTCGTCTTGTCGATGATTCTCGTGGCCAATTCGACAGTCTTGGTGATTCGGTCCCGGGAATCAGCTCGGGAGATCACGATCGACTCGTTCACTAGGACGTGTGGTCGATTGACGGTGATCGCTGGGATCGCAGCCTTGCTGACAGGGACGATCGTGACTGGCTCGGGACCACACGCCGGAGACGAAAACGCCCGACGATTCGACCTCGTCATCTCGTCGGTGGCGCGTGTGCACGGCGCGACCGTGATTCTTGCGCTGCTGCTTCTCCTGGTGACGATCGGCGCGGCTCGACGCACGTCGTCGACGTGGGTGAGCATTGCACCAGTTCTGGAGATGATGATGGTGGTCGGAGTGCTTCAAGGTGCGGTCGGTTACGTCCAATACTTCAATGGAATCCCGGCAGCTTTGGTCGCATTCCATATCGCCGGAGCGACTGGCTTTATGATCGTCCTGACCATCTTGTGGGCCCGATTGGGCCAGCCGACGGACCGATTCGGTCAGATGGTGGACGACAATCGTGCCACCGTCTCCTCGTAGACGCGAACGGTCTTCTCGACGATCTCGGCGACGGTTTCGACCGCGTCGACTCGGCCCATGACCTGGCCGGTGAGGGCTATTGCCGCCTCCATGTCGCCTCCGAAGTAGAGGTCCATGGCTCGGCTCATCTCGGTCAATGCGACGTGTTCTTGCCGTTCGAGACGTTCGGTTCGTTCGGTACGGATGGCGCGAAGACCGGGTCGAGAGAATCGATTCAAGAACACCGTGTCGGTCTCGGCGCCCGCGACGATCGCCTGCTTCCAATTGTCGTGTACCGGTGATTCGGCCGCCGAAACCATGCGAGTACCCATCTGCACGGCGTCGGCACCCAGGGCAAGCGCCGCCGCCATCGACACTCCGTCGCAGATTCCTCCAGCCGCAACGATGGGAAGGTCGACCCGAGACGCGACGAGAGGAACGAGAACCATCGTCGCCACGTCACGAGGATTCTTGAAACCCCCTCCTTCACCGCCTTCGACGACGAGACCGTCGACACCGGCATCCACGGCCTTCAAGGCGGCGGCAAGGGTTGGGACCACGTGAAAGACCGTGAGGCCAGCGCTCTTCAATGTGGATGTGTATTGGCGCGGATCGCCAGCTGATGTCGTGACGAAGCGGACACCTTGTTCGACGACGAAGTCGACGATCGACGGGTCTCGAACGAAGAGTTGTGCGATGTTGACGCCGAAAGGCCGATCGGTGAGCTCTTTCATGCGGGAAATCTCGTCGCGAATGACCTCGAGTTCGCCCGAGGAGGTCTCGATGATCCCGAGCGCTCCAGCGTTACTCACCGCCGACGCAAGGTTCGAACGGGCGATCCATCCCATGGGCGCTTGGACGATCGGAACATCGACGCCGAGCAAACGGGTGAATCGAGTGTCGATACGAGGTGTCATGGGCGAACCGTAGCGTTCGTCCCGCCGCTTGTCGTAGCGACCGCGACGAGGCCGCTCATCAATACGACTGCTCCGAACCAACCAACGACCGAAAGTTGCTCGTCGAGTACGGAGACGGCGAGGAGAGTCGCCACCAAAGGTTCGGCAGTGGTGAGCAGCGTGACCGACGTCGGTGGCAGACGACGAAGTCCGCGCCCAAACGCCATGTACGCGATGGCCAAGGTGGCGAGCGAAAGGTGGCAAACAACGAGTATTCCGGTTCGGGTCTCGAACACGTCGAGTGGTCGAATGGCGAGAAGAGGCGCTGTCAGAACCCCAGCGCCAAAGAAAACTCCACCCAGCACGGCGTCGGGATGAGCACCCGCATCGATGGCCACGGAAGCGCACTCCGTGTAACCGGCAAATGCGCTTCCGGCCACGAGTGCGACGATGACTCCACCGATTCGTACATCGACTTCGGCGTATCCTCCGACAACCAAGGTGGTGAGACCGATCAAGAGAAGGACGGTGCTGAGGAACCACCACGGCCGCGGTGTCGGGCGTCGCCGCCCGATGCCGATCAGACGGCTCACCAGGGGGCTGACCCCGATGGTGGTCAATGTCGAAACGGCAACTCCCGTGTCGGTCACCGCCCAGAAGAAGGCCAATTGATAGACGGCAACCAGCACGACTCCAGCGAGCATGGGCGCCGGCAGCGCCCGTACGGATTTCATACGTCGACCGGCCACGAGCGTGAGAACGAAACCTCCGATGAGGAGCCGCAGTGATCCCGTCGACCACGGATCGGCTCCACCTGGCACGCGAGACACCGCTGTACCCGTCGTACCGAACAGGGATGCTCCCACGATGACCAGGAGTGACGCTGAGATGTGGGGTCGAAGAGCCTTTTCGGTCGACACGATCCTTGGACTATCATTTCGTGGTCCGCACGGCGCGGATGTCGGGGAGCCAACATTCGTGTACGTCTTTTCCATGTTCGCCAAGACAACAAGAGCCCGACGGGTGGCATCGAGAGGTCGTTGGTGATGGCTGAGTGCCGTCGTCGGTGGCCGGTGCGAATGTTCTTGGGCCTCGGGGTCCTGCTCGTCGGTGCCGGAATGACCTCGTCCGTCGTGTCGGCCGAGGACATCGCCATTCGGGTCCAGGTCAAAGAGCAGAACCGCGACGAATCGGGAAAGGTCGACAATCAGCCGGTCGTCGGGGTGGAAATCGTGATCACCGATGCTTCGGGAACCGAAGTCGGCCGGGGTGTGACCGCCGAGGACGGAGTCGTCGTGGTTCCGGTTCCAGGGCGAGCCGACTACACCGTCGAACTGTTGGAGGATTCCTTACCCGATGGCCAGAGTTTGAGCCCCCAAAGCCCGCCGGTCCAATCCATCGCCGAAGACTCCTTCGTGACGGCCACCAAGACCCTCAACTTCTTCACCGGGGAATCTCAGCGGGTCACCGACACGGCCTTCGAACGCGTGGCTCAACGGTTCTCCGACGGTTTCCGACTTGGACTCGTCCTGGCAATGTGCGCTGTCGGCCTGTCTCTCATTTTCGGAACGACTGGTCTCACGAACTTCGCTCATGGGGAAATGGTGACGTTTGGCGGCTTGGCCGCCTTCGTGTTCAACATCACGGGACTGACGTTCCTCGGATTCCTGGACTTCCTCCCCGGTGTGTATCCCGATGGCCGTTTCCACGTGATCTGGGCCACGATCTTGGCCGCGGCGTTCGGTGGCCTTTTTGGATGGGCCCTGAATGCTGGGATCTTCTTGAAGTTGCGCCGACGAGGCATCGGATTGGTGACGCAGATGGTTCTGACCGTCGGGTTGTCGATCCTCCTCAAGAATTTCTTCTTGTCCCGTTTCGGAGGCCGTACTCGTCCGTTCCGTGAGTACAGCCTCCAAAAGGCTCTGGACATCGGTCCGATCAGCATCACCCCCCGTGACCTCACCGTCTCGATCATGTCGATTTTCATCCTTCTGGCAGTGGCTCTCACCCTTCGCTACACACGGCTGGGAAAGGCCACGCGAGCGGTGTCGGACAACCCCGACCTGGCGTCGGCCACCGGAATCGACTCCGAACGTGTCATCAGACTCGTCTGGATCGCCGGAGGTGCTCTCGCGGCTCTCGGTGGCGTCTTTCGAGGATTGGACGAGCAAGTCAGCTTCGAAATGGGCGGACGTCTGCTCTTTTTGATGTTCGCCGCGATCACCCTGGGCGGACTGGGGTCCGCCTTCGGTGCACTAATCGGCGGAATCGTCGTCGGGGTTCTGGTGGAAATGGCGAGTCTCGTCGTACCCACCGAGTTGAAGACCACCCCGGCACTGGCGATCCTCATTCTTGTTCTGTTGTTCCGACCGCAGGGACTCCTCGGCAAAGCACAGAGAGTGGGTTGACGATGGATTGGTCATTGATCTTCGAACTCTCCTTGAAGGGAATCATCGGCATCAACGCCGTCTACTTCGCCATAGCAGCGATCGGTCTCAACGTGCAGTTCGGCTACACGGGCCTGTTGAACTTCGGCCAGGCCGGTTTCATGGCGTGCGGCGCCTACGGACTCGGTATGACGGCCCACTACTTCGAGATCTCGTTCTGGTGGGGAATTCCGCTCGGAATTCTGTTCTCGCTTCTTCTCGGGTTGCTCATGGGTGTTCCCACCCTTCGGCTACGGGCCGACTATCTGGCCATCGTCACCATCGCTGCCGCCGAGATCATCCGGTTGGTGGTGCGCTCGGTTCGTTTCAAGCACTACTTCGGAGGGAGCGACGGCATCAATCGGTTCGCCCAGCCGTTCCGCGAGGTCGGCGCAGACCTCGGTATCGATCAGACTCAGCTCTACGGTTTCGGACCTTTCACGTTCACCGGGCGCGAGCTCTGGACGATGATCGTCGGCTGGATCCTGGTCGCCGTGATCGGGTTCCTCGTCTACAAACTGATGAAGAGCCCGTGGGGACGTGTTCTGAAGGCGATTCGCGAAGACGAGGACGCCGTCCGCAGCCTCGGAAAGAACGTCTACTCCTACAAGATGCAGTCACTGCTCCTCGGAGGAGTCATCGGAACGATCTCGGGAATGGTTTTCGCACTTGATCGGGGAAGTGTCCAGCCCGACAACTACAGCCGAGACGTCACCTTCTACATCCTCACCGCCTTGGTTCTAGGTGGAATGGCCAAGGTCTCGGGCTCGATCATCGGACCCATGCTGTTCTGGTTGGTTTTCACCTTCCTCGACAACTTCCTGAGACAGGTGGCCGACGAACCCATCAAGATCGGCAACTTCACGATCATGCAGTCGACCCAGGTCGGTCAGATCAACTTCATGCTGGTCGGCCTGGCCCTCATCCTTCTCATGGTGTATCGACCGCAGGGAATTTTCGGGAATCGACAGGAGATGGCTTTCGATGGACGCTGAGACCACACTGTCCCCGACGTCTCGTGCGGCCCGCGAGGCACTTGCCTCGTGCAGTCCGACTCCCGGGTCGAAGAAGGGCGATCCGATCCTGGTCGCCGATTCGGTTCGCCGGACCTTCGGCGGAATCACGGCCGTCGACGTCGATCATCTCGAGGTTCAACGTGGATCGATCACCGCTCTCATCGGACCGAACGGGGCCGGCAAGACGACGTTGTTCAATCTGCTCACGGGTTTCGACAACGTGGACGAAGGGCGTTGGTCGTTCGACGGACGAGCGATGGGACGTGCGGCTCCGCATCGCATGGCCAAGCTCGGCATGGTTCGGACTTTCCAGCTGACCAAGAGTCTCACCAAGTTGAGCGTCATCGAGAACATGCGACTCGGAGCCACTGGGCAGATCGGTGAGAAGTGGTGGAACGGACTGATCGACGCGCGTTGGAAGAAGCAGGAGGCGGCCATCACCGAACGCGCCGAGGAACTGCTCGAGCGCTTCAAGCTCGGGCACATGCGCGACGAATACGCCGGCGCCCTCTCAGGAGGGCAGCGAAAGCTTCTCGAGATGGCGCGGGCACTCATGACGAATCCGGTACTCGTGATGCTCGACGAACCCATGGCCGGGGTGAATCCCGCTCTCAAGCAGAGCCTCAACGAACACATTCGGGGGCTTCGTGACGAAGGAATGACCGTGCTCTTCGTCGAACACGACATGGACATGGTCCACGACATCTCCGACTGGGTCGTCGTGATGGCCGAGGGTCGAGTGATCGCCGAGGGAACACCCGATGACATCTCCTCCAACCCGGCCGTGATCGACGCCTATCTCGGGGCACACCAGGGCCGCTCACTTCTGGAGGACCAGACATGACCGAGTTGCCCGGGCGAGCCGACGTTCTGAGGGCGACCGAGTTGGTCGCCGGTTACGTCCCCGAAGTCAACATTCTGAACGGATGCGATCTCACGGTTTCCGAAGGGGAGTTCGTCGGAATCATCGGACCGAACGGAGCCGGAAAATCGACCTTCCTGAAGGCAGTGATTGGTCAGTGCCGCATTCGGGGCGGTTCCGTGTCGCTCCTTGGCCAAGACATCACGGGACGTAAAGCGCACGAACTCGTCCCTCTCGGTCTCGGCTACGTGCCGCAGACCCGCAACGTGTTCCCCAGCCTCACGGTGAAGGAGAACCTCGAGATGGGTTGCTTTTTGTCGCCGAAGGTCTTCAGTCGCCGCTTCGAGTACGTCACCGGCCTGTTTCCGAAGCTGGGGGAGAGGGCCTCTCAGCGAGCCGGTGCTCTGTCGGGTGGCGAACGCCAGATGGTGGCCATGGGCCGGGCTCTCATGCTCGAACCGAAGATCCTCCTCCTCGACGAGCCCTCAGCCGGTCTCTCACCAGCTCTGCAGGACGAGGTCTTCGTTCGTTGTCGAGCGATCAACGAAACCGGCGTGGCGATCTTGATGGTCGAACAGAACGCACGCCGCTGTCTGCAGGTCGTCCATCGTGGGTACGTACTCGACCAAGGGCGAAACGCCTACACCGGAACCGGCCGAGAACTCCTGGCCGACCCGAATGTGATCGAGCTGTACCTCGGCACCTTGGCCCGGGCCACCGGCGGCTGACCGCCGGACGCATCATCACCGCGCCCGAACCCACCGAATTTCGCACAACGAGAAAGGCCCCCGGT
>Ga0075480_10000844_pt1 | contig 18647 bp, 16 predicted proteins | sample DEB08_DNA_7_FD_81590 | JGI IMG/M metagenome (GOLD analysis project Ga0075480, IMG submission 81590) | Aqueous microbial communities from the Delaware River and Bay under freshwater to marine salinity gradient to study organic matter... | ecosystem: Environmental > Aquatic > Marine > Coastal ... | reverse complement strand
GCCCTGAAGTGTCGGTCCCGGACCAATGGCGTTCACCCTTATTTGCGGGGCCAGCCCTTGTGCAGAAATCGTTGTCAAAGCCCACAGACCCATTTTTGCAATAGAATAGGTCGAAAATTCAGGCGTAAGTTTTCTGACACGCTGATCCACGATATTGATGATTAGGGACGAAGCGACCGGTTCACCATTTGCGTCCGAACCTGCCGGCGGAGCCTGTTCTGCAAACGCCTGAGTCAGAACAAACGGGGCCCTTAGATTGCTTTCGATGTGGCGATCCCAATTTTCTCGGGTCGCCGTTTTGATCGTATCATATTCGAAGATGGAGGCATTATTGACCAAAAGCGTTAAAGGACCACCCAAGGCCTCTGACGCGCGCGGCACTAAGGACATCACGTCAGTTTCATTCAACATGTCCGCCTCAAGCATCTGCGCAACGCGCCCTTTGGCGCGGATCTCTTTCACGACGCTGAGCGCTTCGTTCTTTGAGCTATGGTAGTGCACGGCCACATCATAGCCACGCCCAGCCAGATACAGGGCAATTTCACGTCCAATGCGCCTTGCAGCGCCTGTCACCAATGCACGCATGGGGACCTCTTATATTCTACGCTAGTATAAAATGCACATAGCTCAGATAAAGAGCTGTCAAGGCCACCCCCCAAAGGCGCGTCAAATGCACCTTATAAAGCACAAAGGGGATCAACACCAACGAAGAGGCCAACATCACCCAAAGATCAAAGCGCAGGAACATCGGCGCTACGGCAACATAATCCACCATTGCAGTGACTCCAATGATGCCCAAGAGGTTGAAAATGTTCGACCCAATCACATTACCAAGCGCCACATCAGCCTGCTTGCGAAAGGCGCTCGCAACCGTTGTCGCCAGTTCTGGCAATGACGTGCCGACAGCTATGAGCGTCAAACCGATCACCGCATCACTGATCCCGAACCGATACGCTATTTCAGACGCATTATCGACCAAAAGATCCGCCCCTAAGGGGAGTCCAGCGAGGCCCAAAATCAGAAATACGGCAATTTTCCACGTAGCAATATCAGGATCGGCCTCTTCCAATTCAGAGGCACTATCCCCATTACACAAATCCCCTTCGCTACGATGTCCTTGCGCGTCTGTGAAATTTTTCCACAGATAATATGCCAAAAACGCTAAAAGCACCCCGCCCTGCCAAAGCCCAAACCCCCCTGTGAAGGCAAGTCCAATAAAAACGGCTGTGGCGAAAAGCATAAAGAAGTAAGACGCGCGGGTATCACATTTTGACGTATCAAGGGCGAACAACATCGCCGGAACTCCGAGCACCAGCAATATATTGGCGGTGTTCGAGCCGACAACATTGCCGACTGCAATACCTGAGGCACCACTAAGGGTGGCATTCAATGAAATCAGTAGCTCCGGCGCAGAGGTTCCAAAAGCGACAATCGTCAAACTTATGATCATCGCCGGTATACCAAGTCGAAGGCTTAAGTTCACCGCGCCCTTAACAAGCATGTCACCGGCCAAAAGCAAAATGACCAGCCCAACGCCACTGAATGCCCAGTTTAACATGGAGTTCTATTGTCCTTCACATTGACAGTCAGAGCGCCCAATTTTAAACCGACCGCATTTTTCACATCGCTTCGTGCGAGAAATTATTCTGCCCGGAAGGCGCAGGCGGCCAAACATCGCCAGGATGGCCATCCCCACCAGAAATAACAAAACAATTTTTGATATCATCTCATAGTCCAAATCTCGCAAATGCGATTTTTTCTTCTGCAAGCAAAGCAGCGTCCCCCAGCACCCGCGCCCCGAACCTTGAGGCCCAGCTTTTCTTTGGACCATAGGTTTTCACGCGCACCTTATCGCCAAAACGGGCCTTTAAAACCGCATCCAAATGACCGAGCTGATCGACCAAACCCAATTCGATGGCTTTCTGTCCAGTCCAGAACGCCCCTGTGAAAAGATCTTCGTTCTGGCTTAATTTTGCACCTCTGCGGTTACTGACATGGAGTTTAAACGTCTTGTGCACCTCTTCAAGCATCGACTTTAGACGCTCAACGTCCTCTGTCTTTTCCGGCTGAAAGGGATCAAGCGTCGATTTTGACGTTCCCGCCGTGTAAACACGGCGTTCCACACCATAGCGCGCAATAAGATCATGCAAACCAAATCCCGCAGAAATCACACCGATTGAGCCAACAATGGAATTCGCATCGACAAATATTTCATCTGCCGCAACCGCAATCCAATATCCACCAGATGCAGCCACGTCTTCGACAAAGGCTAAAACAGGTATATTTTTTTCTTCGGCAAGCCGACGGATCCGCGCCGCAATAAGAGAAGATTGTACAGGTGAGCCGCCCGGTGAATTGATCACCAATGCTACAGCCGAGGGATTGCCTTTTTCGAAGGCTCTTTCGATGACCGGCGCAAATGTTTGATCATTGATTTGCCCACGCGCACCATTTGAGATCATGCCTGACAGGCGCAGGACAGACACAGTTTTTCGTTCTTTTCTGAATGGAATTTTGAGTTTCATGATCTCCATGTAAATACCCCGCCTTCAACAAACAAGACGGCGGATCACGCCAAAGCTTAAATATTTCCAGTTATTTCGAATAAGTCACAGTTGTATCAGGATATTTCACCGCGTTGATCGCGGCAGCGGCGCGTTTTGGGTCCAGTCAAAACTACCTTCGTCGCGCTCGCGAACTGTGGTTTTCCAACCCTGACTTACCGTACGGGATCTGAAATTCAAACCTTCAGGCGAATGCCGCGCGATACCGTCAAAAAGCGTTGCAAGACGTTGAGTTTGCATCATTCCGGTTTGTTCAATCGCCTGATTTATGACAAGCTTTTGCATGGCAAGCTGATTGATCGGCACACTCGTAAGACGCGCTGCCATTGCTTCGACGGCATCATCAAGCTCAGCAGCCGGAACTGCCTTAAGAATAAGCCCTATATCTTCCGCTTCTCGCCCAGATATTTTGTCCCCTGTAAACATCATACGCTTAGCTTTTTCTGCACCCAACCGGTAAACCCACATCGCCGTCGTCGGGCACCCCCAAACACGGGCCGGCATGTATCCGATTTCTGCATCCTCTGCCATAAAGGTCATATCGGCGCAAAGCGCTATGTCAGACCCCCCTGCAACGGCAAAACCATGCACCTTGCACAGGACCGGTTTCATAGCACGCCAAAGGGACATGAAATGTTGGGTATTCGCCCACATGAAGCGATAGTCAATCATCGCATCCCAAGGCATATCCTGAACACCACGATTTGGACCTTCTGTTTCGGCAAAAGACTTTAAGTCATATCCGGCACAAAATGCTGACCCTGCTCCAGACAAGACAATAACATGCACGTCTGGGTCGGCATCCGCACACTGCACAGCCTCCTCAATCGCCTGAGGCATTTCAAGATCAATCGCGTTCATAACCTCCGGTCGATTAAGGATGATGCGGGCAATGCGTCCATCCTTTTCATAAAGCACATTTGGCATTAATTTTCCCCAGCCTTTATGATCCTCTCACGGCGTCGATCATGATCTGAACATTTTCAGGATCTGCATCAGGAGTAATTCCATGTCCAAGGTTGAAAATATGTGGACCCTTTGACAGTGCCGCAACAACATGACGCGTTTCATCGATGAGAGCCTGACCTCCGCTCACCATATGCGATGACTTCAAATTCCCTTGAACACATCCATGAATTTGAACATGCTCAGCAACCCATTCGGGGCTAACTGAATTATCAACGGCAACACAATCTGCGCCCGTTGCCTTCGCAAAGCCGATATAATTGTTTCCAGCTTCGCGCGGAAACGCAATAATGGGCACATCCGGATATCGCGCCTTGAGCGCTGCGATAATTTGTTTTGCCGGTGTCAGCGCAAAATCATGAAAATCCTGCCCCTCTAATGAACCCGCCCAGCTGTCAAAAAGTTTGACCACTTCGGCCCCGGCTTCAATCTGCTGGGCTAAATATTCAACCGTCGACCGCGTGAGCCGGTCTATAATTTTCTCAAACAGAGCTCTGTTTTCAGCCTTCAAAGCATGGGCTGGCCCCTGATCGGGCGTCCCACGTCCTGCGATCATATAGGTTGCCACTGTCCATGGCGCACCTGCAAACCCTATAAGTGTAGTTTCTTTGGGCAATTCACGCGACAAAATGCGCACCGTTTCATAAATCGGCGCCAAAGTGTCATGAATATCATCTATGCCTTTGAGAGTTGTAAATTCTTCTTCCCGCGTGATTGTGGACAATCGCGGGCCTTCACCGGTTTCAAACCATAAATCCGCACCAAGCGCCTGTGGCAAAAGCAAAATATCAGCAAACAAAATGGCTGCATCAAATCCATAGCGTCGAATGGGTTGCAGCGTAACTTCGGCAGCAAGATCACTGTTGTAACACAGCGACAAAAAATCCCCTGCCTCCGCCCGTGTCGCGCGATATTCAGGAAGATATCGCCCCGCCTGCCGCATCATCCAAATGGGAGGTGTTTGGAGAGTTTCACCGGCAAGGGCCCTTAATATTTTTTTTGTTTCCACTATTCATCACCTTTTGTTTGCCCATTGGTCGCCACCTTTGAGTGTAAAGTCAAGCATCCAGTCTTGTCAGGCACGCTTTACACGACTAAACCAGTGGTATGAAACTTACTTTGCCCTCTCCTGATGTGCCACTCAAAATTGGCACCCGCGGTTCACCGCTTGCATTGGCGCAAGCCTATGAAACCCGCCAACGGCTTTGTCAGGCCTTTGATCTCGACGAAAGCGCCTTTGAAATTATTGTGATCAAGACAACTGGCGATAAGGTGCTTGACCGCCCGTTGAAGGAAATTGGTGGAAAGGGGTTGTTCACCCGCGAAATCGAAGAAGACATGTTGTCCGGAAAAATCGATATCGCCGTTCATTCCATGAAAGACATGCCGGTGCTGCAACCTGTCGGATTGCTCCTTGATACTTACCTTCCCCGCGAGGACGTGCGCGACGCTTTTGTGTCTCATTCATTTGAGGGTATTTCTGATTTACCGGCAGGGACACTGGTGGGCACATCATCGCTGCGCCGCAAAGCGCAATTGCAAAACAAACGTCCCGACCTCACCGTAGTGGAATTTCGCGGCAATGTTCAAACACGCCTGAAAAAGCTCGAAGATGGGGTGGCAAGTTGCACATTTCTGGCAATGGCGGGGCTAAACCGCCTGGATATGACCCATGTCGCAAAATCTGCTGTGGCGGTTGAGGATATGCTGCCCGCCGTGGCCCAAGGGGCAATTGGCATTGAGCGGCGGGAAAATGATCTTAATACCGCAGGCCTGCTGGAGGCCATTCATGACATCCCAACGGGTCAACGTCTAAGCGCGGAACGTGCCTTTCTCAAAGAATTGGACGGGTCCTGCGAAACCCCCATCGCGGGGCTGGCTGAATTACAGGGGGGGCAGATCCACCTGCGCGGCGAAGTCCTTCGCCCAGACGGATCAGAGGCCATAAACGATCATGCCACCGCCCCTATCGAAGACGCCGCCATCCTTGGTCAAGAGCTGGCGAAAAAACTACTGTCCGAAGCCGGCGAGGGATTTTTTGACTGGCGGGAATAAATCTCTAAAATCTCGCAGGCACCATTGTGTCATCGAAAAGGGCCCCTCTGGGCCCTTTTGTTTTTTTATCAGTTTTCAGTTACTTCATCGGCATCTTTGGCGGCACCGTTCAATTTACCGATATCTTTCAATATGCCAGAAACACCATCTTCCATCGAAAGCCCGAGCTCATCCCCGAGTTTTTTCAAGGCAGGCAACTGCACCGCCATGCCCATGATTGAGTCCAGAGCCTGATTTACCACGGGTTTGTCAGCACCCGGTATACCATTGCCAAAATTACCACCGGTCAATCCTGTCACCTGATGTATTTTGATAGAATCAATTTTTTGCGCTGGTTTGACCATTTCTGCGATAATTGCAGGCAGTGCTTCAAGCTTCGCAAGATTGACCTTCATGTCCACCACCCTTGAGGAAAGCACATTATCCGCCTCAACAAGAGCACGACGGCCTTCGGCCTCGGCCAAAAGATCCAGCTTTTTCGCCTCTGACGTTATAATGATCGCATCAGCGTCCGCTTGCGCTTTCTCTCGCGTTGCAGCCGCGCGGTCTGCAGCGGCGTCTTTTTCCGCTGTTGCGGCAAGCCTGATTTGAGTGGCCTCGCGCTCCGCCTCTTTGGAAGCTTCAATCAGGGCGATATGCTTTTCCCTTTCTGCGACTGCAATTTCGCGGGCCGTATGGACAGACTCCGCCGCCTTGGTCGCCTCGGCGCGTGCGGAATCTGCGGAAGCACGCGCACGACTTTCTTCCTCGGATTTCTGCGCAATCACGATCTGGCGTTCCTGCTCTGCAACTTCCAATTCCCGTGATTTTGCAATTTCAGCAGCGCGAATATTCTGTTCGCGCGACACCCGTGCGATTTCCCTTTCTTTGAGCGCCGCTTCCTGTTTTCGCGCAATCTCTGCTTCTTGATCCGCTTCCAAGGTGCGCAATTCCTGAGTCTGAGCGATGCGCGCTTGTTCTTCTTCTTTTTCGATGTTGAGGCGGAGCCGTTCTGCCTCCATCGCGGCGCGCCTCACAGCAACATCTGCCTGAGCTTCGATTTCAGCGCGTTCTTTTTTGGATTGCGCAATGACTTCGGCCAATTTGCGCATACCTACGGCGTTAAAAGCATTGTTTTCGTCCAAGGCTTCAAATGGTGTCTGGTCCAATGCCGTAAGCGACACAGATTCTAATTCCAGACCGTTTTTCAAAAGATCGCTTGAGACGGCATTTTGCACCTCTTGCACAAAGTCAGAGCGGTTTTCATGCAACTCATCCATCGTCATTCGTGCCGCGACAGAGCGCAAACCATCGACAAGTTTACCTTCAATCATTTCTCGAAGCTGATCCACAAAAAATGTTCGATTGCCCAAGGTCTGCGCAGCACGCGCGATGCCTTCTTCTGTGGCGTTCACGGACACATAGAATTCAACCCCCACGTCCACCCGCATTCGATCTTTGGTAATCAAAGCCCCATCGCCATTACGGCGCACCTCAAGGCGCAGGGTTTTCATATTTATGGGGCTGCATTCGTGCAAAAGTGGCAGGATAATCGCACCCCCGTCGATGATTACCCTTTTTCCCCCAGCGCCCGTTTTCACCAACGCCGTTTCACGCGTTGCGCGTTTATAGAGTTTTGCAATCGTTAACCCTACTAAAATCAAGAAAACGGCAAAGCTTCCCAATATGATGAAAAATGATCCCATCACCATTACTTTTCTCCTTTATTTTAAATATTAACTGAGTGGCACCAGTTTATAGGTTTTGGTGCGGTGATCCCTCAGCACGAGCACGTCTGTGCCTTGGGAAATTTCCGTGTCTTTTTGCAGCGGCTCTGCGCGCAAAAAATGCATGTTGCCAAATCCGTCCTGAACATGGACCTCGGCGGGTTTTCCGAATGCGGCTGTTCCTTGGGAAATGATCCCGCGACGTCTGCTTAGGCTGGTTTCGCTGAGCGCGGCAGTTTCTGTTTTGGGCAGAATACCGGCAAAGCTGCGCGCGAAAGAGCGCGCACTCAAAAGTCCGACAAACAGGCTCACCAATCCGACAAGCATAAGGTTTCCGCTTTGACCCCAAAAAGAAATCAGCAGCGATTGCACCAACATCCCAGTCGCACCAAAACCAAGCAGAAAAGCGGCCAACCAAATCATAAATGGCGCCTCCCCGAAGCCTATGACAGACATGAGAGAAGTCTGTGCCACCGCGTCCAAGTCCACCCCCTCAACGCAATCCAATTCGAGGTCTGCGAAATCAACCGTGTCATAGGCACCTTCAAGTGCCTCCAAATCCAACTCAAGGCCATCCACATCGGCAAATCCAATTTCACTATCCCCAATTGACACGCCAAGAAGGGCCAACACCGCCTCAAGCGCGGCAAGGGTCACCATAAAACCAAGCGCCAAGGAAAAGGGCATAAATGGATCACTCAAAAACCAGTTCACTGCATCCTCATTAAATGTATTCAATCGTATACATGGTTACAAAATACAACAAAACAACCCCATAAGGTATAATAATTTTACATATTTATACTTTAGAGGGAATAACTTTTTGAGGATTCAAGATATTATTAGGATCAAGTGTTGCCTTGATTTGGCGCATCACCTGCATTGCAACTTGGTTTTTCCGGCGGGTCATTGAGGGCAGTTTGCTTAGCCCAATACCGTGTTCTGCGGAAAAGCTGCCACCAAGGGACAGTACCAATTCTTCGACCTCTTCTACGATATTGGAATGGACCTGCGCATCTTCGCTTGCAGGCCAAACGGTGTAATGGATATTCCCATCCCCCAGATGCGCCACGCTCACCGCTTTTCCCCCCGGATCAATGGTTTGTAATCTCTGCTCCATTTCAGAAACGAAAGCACTCACCCGATCCAGCGGAACAGCAATATCATTGGCCACAATGGGGTGGCGGGTGATGGTCACCTCTGCGGCGGCTTCGCGCCTTTCCCACATCGCTTGGCGTTGCGCTTCATTTTGCGCCACAACGGCGTCCAGCACGGCACCGCCTTCGTATTCCTCTGCCAGAACCTCTTCAAGCAGTTCGGTCAATTTGGTCTTTCCGGTCGCATCTGTATCACACATGGCCCCCATGGTTGACCCAAGATCCACCATGATATTCGTCTCATAGCGCACCTCAAAGGGGGCTTTTTTCGCTGGAAAATGCGCACAAAACGCATCGATATAGGCCCCCGGCATATATTCAAATGCCTGAACTGATCCGTCTGTGGCAGACTGCAGGCGGTTTAGAATATGAAGCGCTTCGTCCAACGAGGCTGTGGCGAGCATGGCTGTGGCCTCTGCCTTGGGCTTGGGGGATAATTTCAATACGGCGGCTGTGATAATGCCAAGCGTTCCTTCGGCCCCGATCACCAGATGTTTGAGGTTATACCCTGAATTATCTTTGTGCAGTTCGGACATGATGTCCATGATTTCTCCCGTAGGCAAAACCACCTCAAGCCCGAGGCAAAGATCACGGGTATTGCCATATTTGAGCACATTTGATCCCCCCGCATTCGTGGACAACATGCCCCCAATCATTGCAGAGCCGCGCGCGCCAAAGGTCATCGGAAAGATCAGATCATGGTCATCCACCGCCGCATGCAAGCTTGATAAAACAACTCCAGCTTCGACGACTGCAATGCGCGACGAATTGCGGATTTCCCGTATCCTGTTCATCCTCTCAAGCGATAGAACAATGCTTCCTTCGGCATAGGTTCCACCGGCAAGGCCGGTATTTCCGCTCATCGGGACAACGGAGAGCTTTTCTCGATTGGCCAGCTTTAAGATCTCTGAAACCTCTGAGGTATTGGCAGGGCGTACCACGGCAAGGGGGGAAAACTGATACACTCCGGTCCAGTCGGATCCGTATTTTCCACCTTTTATTTCGGAAAACACATGGGACGGGCCAGTAATTTGGCCGAGTTTGTCAATCAAGTCCACAAAGGATCCCTTTCTCTGATGATCGGATCTTTTGCAGAGATTAGACCCATTTTGCCAAGGGCGGCAAGCTCATCAATACGGCATTGGCATCATGGCCCGTGGTGAGGCCGAATTTGGTCCCCCGATCGTAGACAAGGTTATATTCCGCATAAAGACCCCTATGCTGTAATTGGGCGTCTTTATCGGCGTCATTCCAATCCTGTTTCAGACGTTTTTCAACCAAAGGGACAAAGGCCGGAAGAAAGGCGCGCCCAATATCCTTGGTCAGATCAAAGTCTTTATCCCAATCTCCGGTGCAGCGGTCATCCATAAAAATCCCCCCCACACCACGCGCGCGGTTGCGGTGTGGAATATAGAAATATTCATCTGCCCAGTCTTTGAGTGTGGCATAAAGCCCCTCTTCATGGGGGGTAAGGTACTCTTTGAGCGTTTCATGAAAATGCGCTGTGTCTTCGTCATATTCGAGACAGGGGTTCAGGTCCGTACCCCCGCCAAACCACCAGGCATGAGGCGTCCAGAACATGCGTGTGTTCATATGGACGGCCGGACAATGCGGATTTTGCATATGGGCGACAAGAGATATGCCGCTTGCCCAGAAACGGGGATCCTCTTTCATGCCCGGTATGCCTTTGCGCGCAGCCATTGCGTTCTGCGCCTGTGCGCCTAAGGTTCCAAATACCGTGGATACATTGACCCCGACTTTTTCAAAGACCCGCCCACCACGCATGACGCTCATGAGCCCGCCCCCTGCGTTCTCGCCGCTGTCTGAATGACGTTTGGTTGGGGTGACTTCGAATTGTCCTATTGGACGATCTGCAAAAGGACCATCCCTATGTTCGTTCTCTAATGTTTCAAATGCGCGCACAATTTCATCACGCAGAGACATAAACCAACTGCTGGCCTGATCTTTCTGGGTTTCTGAAATTTCGGTCATTTTATGTCCTTTAACTTATAAAGTCCCATCGCGCAGAAAGCCATCTCTGTGGCAAATTTGTCAATATTAAATTACAAATTTGTCAGCCTTAGTGAACAGGTGCGGACACTGGATCAATTAAGGTGCGCCCGCCATCAATCGTCACGATTTGCCCTGTCACAAATCCTGCGCTTTCAGAGGCCAAATACTGCACGGTTTCAGCCACTTCTGAGGCACGCGCGACCCTGCCTAAGGGCGTATGTTTTTCAATGTCAGCGCGGAAATCTCCGTGATCTTTCAAGGCCTGCTGCAAACTTGCAGACATCACAGACCCGACAGACACTCCATTGACCCGTATACGATGGGGCGCCAAGGTCACTGCCATTGTCCGCGTCATCTGATCCATAGCCGCACTGGAAATAGAGTAGCCCATCAGTGAAGGTGTTGCGCGCCGCCCCGCAATAGATGACAGGTTGATGATCGCTCCCGCCTGCCCGTCACCCTGCCCTTCGGACTGTTTGATCATGCGGTTGGCCACCAATTGTGACAAGCGAAGGCTGGTCAAAACGTTTTGCTCCAGTGCCGTTTCAACAGATTTATCTTCAACATCCAAAAAATCTGATGGTAAAACCTGTCGAGATGCATTCACCAGAATATCGACCCTATCAAAGGCATCAAGTGTTGCAGAAAGCAAATTTGCAAGCGTGAGCCTTTCGCGCAAATCACCGGCAAAATAAGGTTGCGCTGTATCGTCGCCATCACCACCAAATTCTTTGGCCAATCCTGCCTCGTCCATGTCAGCATGCATTACATTTGCGCCTGCCTGAGCAAGATGGCGGGCAATAGCCAGTCCGATGCCATTTGCGGCACCTGTGACAATCGCTGTTTTTCCATCAACTGAAAATGACATATAAGCCCCCGATTTTTTTGAACCCTGTACCAGTTACAAACGAGTGTTGCGCGGCGCCAATGCCAAAAGTACCTTGAACCGTTTATCCCCCGCAATAGCACGAAAATCAACAAACAGCTGCGACAGAGTTTCTTCATATGGCAAATGGCGGTTGGCCACCATCCAAAGCTTGCCCTTTTTCTTTAAAATACCGGCAGCTTTGCGGATAAAGGCTTTGCCAAGATCAGGCTCACCTTTGCGTCCTTCGTGAAACGGGGGATTCATGACCACATGATCATATGACTTCTGGGCTTCCCATGAATCAATGCCCTGCCAAAATACTTGGGCGCGTGTGTCATCACAATTGAGCCGAGCGCAGGACGCAGCAGCATGATCTCCTTCAACAAGGTCGATTGAGGACACTGGGTGCTCCGACAGAAGGTGATGACTGAGATACCCCCATCCTGCACCCAAATCAGCAATATGTCCTGACAACGGTTCAAGCGCAGCGGCAAGAAAAGCAGAACCAGGATCTATATGTTCAGCTGAAAAAATCCCCGCCTGTGTTTTAAACCCGTTTTCTATCTCACGCAGGGAAGATGCATCCCATAGGGCAAACTGACCAGTTGCATGAAACCAAAACAAACGGCCATGCGCGGCAGAAACGACACCCGTAAGCGGCGTAATGGCTTTAACCGCTTTCATCAAACTTTCAATCCCTTGGGTCTTTGCCCCGTCCACATAAACAATACCGTCCGGTGCGAGCTGGCACGCCCAATTCACAAGATGGCGTGCAAGTTGTTTGGAACGCGGAACATGGACCACAGCCGCATCAAACTGTCCTTTAATCGTTGGACCGCCCTCAAACCCTTGCGCAGTCAACCGTGCGACGGTCGGGAAAAACCTATGCACAAACGCCTGAGCATCTGCCGGAAATGCATCCATATCGCTCCCATCTTCAGGAAAGAGATGAACGCAACTTTGGCAATCCGCGACTTGCATGCCAGTTCGTTGAGCGTGGTTTAACCTTGCACGAAACATGTGACCGCCTTTGACAGGATAAAAGGCTGAAAGCTACTCTTTTTCCATTGTACACACCAAAGGATGCTGGTGTTTTCGAGAAAAATCCATGACCTGAGACACTTTGGTTTCTGCAATCTCATGGCTAAAGACCCCGACGACAGCCAGCCCTTTTTTATGCACGGTAAGCATAATTTCAAAGGCCTGTGAATGGTTCATACCGAAAAAACGTTCCAGCACGATAACCACAAATTCCATGGGCGTGTAATCGTCGTTCAGCAACAGAACTTTGTAAAGCGGCGGCCGTTTAGTTTTAGGACGTGTTTCTACGACGATGTCCAGTGATGGATCATCTTTGTTTGATGACATATGATTTGGTATCCATGACATTATTGTCGCGACGCTCAATTACACTCAGTCGTTGAAGTATATATAACCTGCAGGAGTGATGAAAACCCCCTCATTCATGTAATAATAGCAGCGATTGAAAAAAATCCAATTCCACAAGTGAATCTAAAAAAATCATGCCGCGCAAACCGCTATGCCATCTCAGTCAAAAAATTGACATCCCCCAACCAATGGCTGATTTAGTACCCGATCGAATAACGCCACCTATATATGCCAATTTTCCTATCCATTTTTGACAAATTTTCCTTAAAATTGAACACTTTATTCCGAATCAGAAGTGTGATACACATTCTGTAAATATAAAATAGGCCGAAAAATCGGCGACTGAGGCAGATAAGGACAGTCTTCATGAGGAGACAGCAAAAAAGGTCGATTTCGATCTGGCTGTGGGTATGTGTTGGTTTCTGGATGGGCGTTGTTGTTCCGCTCAGCGCAATTTCGGCACCCTATGCAGATATGGTTATGGACGCACGCACAGGCAAAGTGTTGTCATCTGAGAATGCTGACACTCGGCTTCATCCCGCTTCACTGACAAAAATGATGACGCTGTACATCGCGTTCGAAGCGATTGAAAACGGTGAAATTTCCGCAAATAAAAAAGTGCGAATTTCGCGCAAGGCCGCTTCTGAACCACCATCAAAACTCGGCTTGCGGGAAGGTCAGCGGATAGAATTGCGATATCTCATTCGTGCAGCAGCCGTGAAATCTGCCAATGATGCCGCCACCGCGATTGGAGAAGCTATCGAAGGATCAGAGGCCGCTTTTGCCCGCAGGATGAACCGGACCGCCAAAGCGCTGGGAATGACAAGGACAACCTTTAAAAACGCACATGGCCTTACTGAAAAAGGCCATTTGTCCACAGCACGAGATATGACGATTTTGGGTCGTCATCTTTTTTACGATTATCCCGACTACTATCATCTCTTTTCGCGCGTCAATATTGATGTGGGGTCACGTGTCGTTCCTAACACGAACCGGCGTTTTTTGAATAACTTCAAAGGCGCAGATGGGATTAAAACCGGATATACGAATGCTGCAGGCTTTAACCTTGTAGCCTCTGCAGAGCGGGGAAATGAACGTATTATTGCAACTGTTTTCGGGGGACGATCTACGAAAACGCGCAACGATCAAGTGGCAAAACTGCTTAACTACGGGTTTAAAAAAGCGCCAAGCAAGGCAACTATTATCAAGCCCAATAAGCCAAATTATGCCTCGGCAAACAAAATAATAAACACAAAACTGGCTGTCAGCACGAGCTTAAGGCCCAAGGCAAGGCCAAACGATAAATCAGTACAAACCGATACAAAACTTGCTGCGCTAGACTTGAAGACAGACGTAGCAGCAGCCTTGACGCTTGCCCATCTTAACACCACGCCCGTTTTGAGCGACCAAAAAGAACCGCTAAGCACCGCTGAAGAAAAAATCATCGACGCGACCCTAGAACCCAAATCTTTGATGCCCGAAGTTGTGACGCGTATTTCAGCTTCAGGCGGACGAGATTGGGCAATAAACGTTGGTCTTTTCACAACACAGTATGCCGCAGAAAAGATGTTGCTCAAGACAGCTCTTGCCGAAATGTCAACGCTTGACGGCTCCCTTCGCAAAGTGGTTAACAGCAAAAAAGGCTTTGAAGCAAATTTTGTAGGTCTCAGCGAGGAAGCGGCAGAACGGGCCTGTCAGAGATTGCTGGCCAAAAACGTCGAATGCGAAACACTCGGCCCAAGCTGAAGCAGCAATTTAACTGGAAATTGACACCCTAAGTATCCAGAGCGGCGTGCATCAATTTGCGCGTGTAGTCATTTTGGGGTGCCTCAAAAATGCGATCAACTGGGCCCTCTTCGACAATATCTCCATCTTTCATCACCAAAACGTAATGAGACATGGCACGCACAACTTTCAAATCATGGCTGATAAACAAATAAGCAAGCCCATATTTTTTTTGTAGATCCCGCAATAGATCAACAATCTGCACCTGCACTGTCATATCCAAGGCTGACGTCGGTTCATCCAGCACGACAAATTTTGGACGCAACACCATGGCACGCGCAATTGCAATCCGTTGTCTTTGACCACCGGAAAATTCATGTGGGTAGCGATGCATCATTGTGGGATCCAAACCCACTTCGACCAAAATATCTCGCACGAGCTCTTCATGTTGCTGTCCGGCAGGCGCGCCATGTACCTCAAGGCCTTCGGCAATGATCTGCGCACATGTCATTCGTGGGGACAGGGACCCGTAGGGATCCTGAAACACGATCTGCATGTCTGAGCGCAAAGACCGCAGGTCCTTTGTGCGCAGTCTATTGAGATCACGGCCCTCAAAGCTTATTTTTCCTTTCGAAGAAATCAGCCGCATCATTGCCATAGCCAATGTGGATTTGCCGGATCCGCTTTCTCCAACGATCCCGACAGTTTCGCCGGCTCGGATTCTGAGTGTTGCATCGTTGACCGCTTTTACATGTCCTACTGTCCGCTTCAAAAAACCGCGCTGTATGGGAAACCAAACTTTGGCATGTTCTGTTTCAGCAACAACAGGTGAATCCGGTGATATTGGCTCTGGGGCGCCTGTCGAATGCGCATTCAACAGCTTTTGAGTATAGGGGTGGCGCGGGTTAGAGAAAATTTCTGAGGTCACACCGGTTTCCACGATCAGGCCATTTTGCATGACACAGACCCGATCTGCAATTTGCCCAACAATGCCCAGATCGTGTGTGATAAACAGCATGCTCATGCCTTCGTCACGTTTCAGATCGTCTAGAAGGTCCAATATCTGAGCTTGAATTGTCACATCCAGCGCGGTTGTCGGTTCATCGGCGACCAGCAGTTTTGGACCATTGGCCAGCGCCATCGCAATCATCACCCGCTGGCGTTGCCCCCCTGACAATTGATGGGGATAGGCGTTTAACCTGTCTTTTGCATTGCTTATTCCAACCCTCTCAAGGAGGTGAATCACACGCTGTTTTGCCTTTTCCCCCACCAGTCCCTGATGCAGCGCGAGGGATTCCATCAATTGTTTTTCAATCGTATGAAGCGGGTTAAGCGATGTCATCGGCTCCTGAAAAATAAAGCTGATGTCGTTGCCCCGCACAGCCTGAAGGCTCTGCTCAGAGGCGCCAATCATTTCGCGGCCTTCATAAAGTACTGATCCGCCCACCTCTGCATTGGCACTTAAGAGAGAAACAGTGCTTAACGCAGTCACCGATTTTCCCGAGCCGCTTTCACCAACCAGTGCGACCACTTCTCCGCGCCCCACGTCAAAGGACACACCTTTGACGGCGTCAATTTTTGATCCATCCTGAGAAAATTTGACCCAAAGATCACGGACCTCCAACACCGTCATTGAAACGTCTTCCTCGGATCAAAGGCGTCCCGCACCCCTTCAAAAATAAAAACAAGTAAGGCCAGCATGATCGCAAATGTGAAAAACGCACTGAAGCCTAACCAAGGTGCTTGCAGGTTCTGTTTGGCCTGCAAGGTGAGTTCCCCGAGTGAGGGCGCAGAGGAAGGCAAGCCAAAACCCAGAAAATCAAGGCTCGCTAAAGCACCGATGGTGCCTGTTACGATAAAGGGCAAAAAGGTCAGTGTTGCCACCATTGCATTGGGCAGCATATGTCGAAACATGATTTTCCAATTGCTTACGCCCAGCGCACGCGCGGCGCGAACGTATTCGAGGTTGCGCGCACGTAAAAATTCCGCCCGAACCAACCCCACAAGCCCGACCCAGCCGAACAAAACAGTGAGAAAGACCAGCAACCAAAAACTGCGCCCCAAAATCGCAAACATAATGATGATCACATAGAGCGATGGTACCCCGCCCCAGATCTCAATGAAGCGTTGAAACAAAAGATCCGTGAGCCCCCCAAAGAAGCCCTGCACGGCTCCAGCGATTATGCCAATGATGCTCGACAGGGTCGTAACAATGATGGTGAACACGATGGACAAGCGAAATCCATATATGATCCGCGCCAAGACATCGCGTTTCGTGTCATCAGTACCCAATAAATTCTGTCCGTTGGGTGGCAATGGCGCAGCACCTGGACGTTCCACCGAGGTGTCATACGAATATGGGATCAAAGGCCACAAGGCCCAACCCTTATAAAAATCTTCAACGCTCGTATCAAAAGATTTTGCTTGGATGTCTTCTATAACTTTTTCTGGTTCATCAAAACATATCTCAAGTCCACCACTTTTGATCAGGCATTGGACCACCGGATCGCTATAGACCGCTTCGGTTTTGAAATCTCCGCCAAAAGTGGTTTCAGGATAGAAATTGAAAATCGGTGAGTAATATTCGCCACGATAATTAACAAGGATCGGCTTGTCGTTTGCGATCAGCTCGGCAAACATCGAGAGAAAAAAAAACACACCAAAAATAACCAGCGACCAATAAGCCCGTCGATTTGCACGAAAATTGCGCCAGCGGCGTTGATTGAGGGGGGACAGCGTGATCATCCTTCGCGCCTTTCAAAATCAATGCGCGGATCGACAAATACATACATAAGATCCGACAGGATCCCAACCACAAGCCCCATCAGACCAAAGACAAACAAAGTTCCAAATATGACCGGATAATCCCGAGCAACGGCGGCCTCAAACCCCATTCGCCCCAATCCATCAAGCGAAAAAATCGTTTCAATGATGAGCGAACTTCCAAAGAACACGCCAATAAAGACGCTTGGGAATCCAGCGATCACAATCAACATTCCGTTGCGAAATACATGCCCATAAAGAACGCGGCGTTCACTCAGACCTTTGGCGCGCGCCGTAATAACATACTGCTTTTGGATTTCATCCAGAAAACTGTTTTTCGTTAAAAGAGTGAGCGTAGCAAAAGCCGAAATCGTCGACGCAATGACAGGCAAAGCAATGTGCCAGAAGTAATCGGCGATCTTTGCGCCAAGGGATAATTCGGCAAAGTTCTCTGAAACGAGGCCACGTAAAGGAAAAATCTGATAATATGATCCACCGGCAAAGAGCACCAACAGCAAAATTGCAAAAAGAAAGCCGGGGATCGCATAGGCAACGATGATGACCGAACTTGTCAAAGTGTCAAACCGTGTCCCATCGCGCACGGCCTTTCGAATGCCGAGCGGAATAGAAACGATATACGCGATCAGCGTCGACCAAAGCCCCAATGAGATGGACACCGGCATTTTTTCGATCACCAAATCCACCACGCTTATCGAACGGAAATAGCTTTCGCCAAAATCAAACCGCAGATAGTTCCACATCATCTGTAAAAACCGCTCAAGTGGAGGTTTGTCAAAACCGAACTCTTTTTCCAGCTCTGCAATGAATTCAGGGGGCAATCCGCGTGCGCCAACATAATCATCACGTGCCTCGCCACCCCCGGCAGAATCATCCCCCGTCCCAGCAAAGCTTTCAAAGACGTCACCCTGCCCTTCAAGATTGGCAATGATCTGCTCAATTGGCCCACCCGGCACAAATTGCACCAGAGCGAAATTTATCACCAAAATGCCAAACAAGGTCGGGATGACCAGCAATAACCGCCGCGCGATATATGCGCCCATGATGTCTTTACCTCAATACGCCCGCATCTTTCAAAGCTTTGGCTTTGTCGGCGTTGTACCACCAATAATCTAGCTCTCCGAGGGAAAAGGGCGCGATGGTTTCGGGGTGTTCATACATATCCCAATAGGCAACCCTGTGGGTCGCATTATACCACTGTGGCACCCAGAACCGATAAGCGCGCAGCGCCCGATCAAGAGCCCTTACGCTGATTTTCAGTGTCTCTTTGTCGGTTGCATTCACAACGTGTGAGATCAATGCATCAATGCCTTCGGATTTTATACCCATGGAATTAAACACAGATTCATCGGCAGTTTCAGACCCAAAATATTGCTTCAATCCTGATCCTGGTTCCATGCTCATCGGAAACTGGTCGGTTATG
>Ga0075480_10000842_pt1 | contig 18662 bp, 15 predicted proteins | sample DEB08_DNA_7_FD_81590 | JGI IMG/M metagenome (GOLD analysis project Ga0075480, IMG submission 81590) | Aqueous microbial communities from the Delaware River and Bay under freshwater to marine salinity gradient to study organic matter... | ecosystem: Environmental > Aquatic > Marine > Coastal ... | reverse complement strand
TCGGAATCGAACGCCCACCCGTGGTATCGACACACCAAGTTGCCGATTCGGCCTTCTCCGGGCCAAGCGATCGGCCCTCCACGATGGGGGCAGACATTGAGGAAGGCGGTCAACTGGTGGTCGGCGTTACGCCTGATCAAGACGGGCCAGCCAGCGATCGATCGAGCGACGTACTCTCCAGGCTTCTGGAGCTCGTTCGTCACGGCCGCAAGTAGCCACTGGGTCGACCAGACGGAGGTTCTTTCTCGTTGGTAGAACCCTTCCGAGACGTACGCCAGGGGATCGAGTTGGCGTAACACGGCGTCAGCGTACGCGATGGGACCGATCGAGGACAGGGTGTGCGGGCGGGAGAGTCACCGGATGGCCAACCCAGATGCCGACGTTGTCTCCGGTTCGACCCGACGGGCCCTCGTCGTGAAGTTCGAGAATCAGGTCCGCGATTTCATCGGGCTTCATCCAACCTGCGATGTCGACAGGGGTCGGCGGTGTTCCACGAAGGTCGGTCATCGCCTGTCGAATCATGGGTGTGTCCGTTGCGCCGAGGCAGATGTTGTTGACGCGAATTCCGTGACGCTTCAGCGCCTGGGACCAGACCTGAGTCAGACCGTTGAGAGCCCATTTGCTGGCGTCGTAAGCGTCGAACGCATCGCCGCCGAGAGGTCGACGTGGCGCGGATGCCCACGGACATGAGGAGGAGTCCTCGTGTGGAAGGGCGTTCGGGTATCCACACGTGTGCACGTGGTCGGTCGAAATGTTGATCAGATGCCCGTGTTGGGCCTCGATCATGTGAGGAATGACGAGGCGGCCGAGCATGTAACAGGCCCGAGTGTTGACCCTCCAGAGTGACTCGAAGATGTCGGCCGCCTGCGCCGCATCGAGATCCATCGGGGCGTAGTCGACGCGGCCGGCATTGTTGATGCACAGATCGATGGATCCGAATCGATCGACGGCATCAGCGACGAGTGCGGTGAGCTGGCTGTCGTCGGTCACGTCGGCAACTCGCGCGAGAACCTGATCCGCCCGTCCCGAAGTCAAGTCTTCCACCGACGAATCGGAGTCGACCACCACGAGATTGCTACCTCGCTCGATGAGTGCTTGGGCGAGGGCCCGCCCCAAACCTCCTGCTGCACCGGTCACGATGGCAGTTCGTTGAGTCATGCCACAGGGTAACTCGGATGACGAGGGACTAGGCCCAACCTCCGGCGTAGGCGACGAACTGACCCGTGGTGAATCGACTCGAACCGTCGAGGAAGACCATGCAGAACGCGGCAAATTCTTCCATGGTGCCGAGCCGACGCATGGGAACCCGCGCTTCGATTCGAGCTCGAATTGCCGGGTCGGTCGCGCCGGTGGCCGACAAGAATCCGGGAAAGTCCATGAAGTTGGTCCCGACAGCATTGACCTGCACTCCATGCGAGGCAACTTCGGCAGCAACGTTCTTCACGAGCATGGTGGCGCCGGCCCGTACCGCCGAATACAGGGGTGCATCCGGGGTAGGGCGCGCCCCAGCCGCACTGGTGATGACGAGGATCTGTCCGGATCCCTGATCAGCCATGAGGGGAGTGAGGGCTCGGAGGAAATGGTAGGGAGCTTCGAGACAGCCCGATACGACGCGGCGAAGGTGATCGATGGTCGAGTGCACGAAAGGGCCAGTGACAATGTTCCCCGAGAACATCACGGCCGAATCGATGTGACCGAAATGTTCGATGGCCACGGATACGAGATGTGAGCAAGCTGTCTCGTCGAGGGACGATCCTCCCGGCACCGGAACGATCTGCACTCCATGGGACCGGATTTCCTCGACGAGTTCGTCGGTGGGGTCTCCCACCACCATGTCGAAACCTCGAGCAGCCAGATGTCGACAGAGCTCGGGACCCACGTAGAAACGCGCATCGGCAATCACCGCGACCGGACGTGACGACATGGGCGAAGAGTAGGTAGTGGCAGGGCTATTGTCAATTGTGTCGGGAGGCGCAAGATGGTGGGTAACGAGGTCTACGAACCGGAATTCGAAGGGCGCATCGGTCGGACACTCGGCGAGTCCGAGGCCTGGTGGCCGAGCCGTCCGCAGCCGTCTGCAGGGGCACCGAACGTGGTGGTGATTCTTCTCGACGATCTCGGTTTTTCACATCTCGGTTGTTTCGGTTCGACCATCGACACGCCGAACATCGATCGACTCGCTGCTGATGGCCTGCGGTACACGAACTTCCATGTCACTCCCGTTTGTTCCCCCACACGGGCTGCACTGTTGACGGGGCGTAACCACCACGCCGTCGGTATGCGTTCGATCTCCAATTTCAATTCGGGTTTTCCGCACATGAGAGGTCGGATATCACCTCGTGCCGCCACGATCGCCGAGATGCTGCGTGACAATGGGTACGCAACCTTCGCTCTCGGGAAGTGGCACCTCTGTCCGATGACCGAGTGTTCGCAGGCCGGGCCATTCGATCAATGGCCGGTGCAGCGAGGCTTCGATCGTTTCTACGGGTTCCTCGACGGTGAGACCGACCAGTTTCATCCCGAGCTGGTGTACGACAACCATTGGATCGAACCACCTGGGAAGCCAGAAGACGGTTATCACCTGTCCGAGGATCTCGTCGACAAGGCCGTCGAGTTCGTCCACGATTCGATCGGCGTGCGACCGGACCGACCATTTTTCATGTATCTCGCGTTCGGCGCGACCCATGCACCGCATCAGGCGCCCGACGAGTATTTGTCGAAGTATCGAGGAGTGTTCGACGAAGGATGGGACGTCTGGCGAGACCGGTGGTTCTCTCGACAAAAGGAACTCGGAGTCATTCCTCCGGACACTCGTCTCGCGCCACGTAATCCTGGAGTCGAAGCATGGGACGATCTGACCGACAACCAACGGGATCTGGCGTGTCGTCTGCAGGAAGCCTTCGCCGCCTTCCTCGATCACACTGATGCACAGATCGGCCGTCTGCTCGACTCCCTCGATGATCTCGGCATAGCCGAGAACACGATGGTCGTTCTTCTCGCCGACAACGGGGCCAGTCAGGAAGGAGGCCCTTTCGGAGTTCTGCACGAGATGAAGTTCTTCAATTTCCTGATCGAGACCCCCGACGAAGCCATCCATCGCATCGACGAAATTGGCGGCCCTCATTCGCACAGCAACTATCCGTGGGGCTGGGCGCAGGTCGGAAATTCACCGTTCAAGTGGTACAAACAGAACACCCACGAAGGGGGAGTGCACGTTCCCTTCATCGTGCGTTGGCCACGTGGCATCGACGAACGAGGTGGACTTCGAGATCAGTTCCACCACGTGAACGACGTCGTGCCGACGATTCTGAATGCGGCCGGGGTCACGGCTCCGATGACGTATCGGGGAGTGGATCAATTGCCCGTGACGGGAACAGCCATGAACTATTCGTTCGGACATGCCGATGCACCATCACAAAAGACGGTTCAGTATTTCGAGATGCATGGACACCGCGCCATTTACGCCGACGGCTGGAAGGCCGTCACCCGACATGAAATCGGACAGAGTTTCGACAACGACCGCTGGGAGCTGTATCACGTCGCCGTCGACCGATCCGAAGTGGTCGATCTGGCTCACGCCGAACCCGAGAGACTGGCGGATCTCGTCGACCTCTGGTGGACCGAAGCCGAGCGTGAAGGTGTTCTTCCTCTCGACGACCGCGGCTTGGAGTTGATGAGCATCCGATTCGCCGAGCACTCTCCTCACCCGATCGATCGGGTCTACCGATACCGACCGCCCATGAGTCCGCTTCCGGCCCAGGCGTCTCCAGCAATCGGTGGACGCAGTTGGGACATGGACGCCAGGGTCACGATGAATGCCGGCGACGGGGGAGTGTTGTACGCCACCGGAACTGAGAACTCCGGTCTGAGCCTGTTCGTCGACCGCGATCGGCTCGTCTTCGATTACAACATCTTCGGCGAACATCACGTCGTCGAATCTTCGAAGACGATCGGAGCTGGCGACCACGTTCTGTCCGTCCGGTTCCGCCGCCAGGCGAAAACGGGAACTGCGACCCTGACCATCGACGGCGTCGACGTGGGCTCACTCGACGTGCCCTTCGTCATGCGGACGATGAGTTCAGTCGGTCCCTCCATTGCCTATGACCATGGTTCACCCGTCGCACTTGCGTATGCGGAGCGCCGTGATGGCTATCCCTTCTCCGGCCGACTGCGCGAACTTGTCATCTCCATCATCAGTCGACAGCACGATGCCGATGCCGCAGCGTCGGAGGCTCGGATGACTCGAGGTCGCCAGTGATCAGAGGGCGGTATCGATCCCGACGAGGAGCAGCTTCGACGACTTCTCGGCGGTGAAACTCGCGCCTGATTCCACCGGAATCACGACTGTGGCTCCTTCGCCCAGTCGGCCCATGTCGTTCCCGCCCTCGAGCTTTCCGGTGACTTCTCCCGCGAGAACGACGACCATCGAAAAAAGTGCATTGGGAACCGTCGTCACGGCATGGCTGGAGCCCTCGGACATTTCCACGAGACGAACGTCGGCTCGATCCGAAGTGGCCTTCGCTACGCCGGTGTCAGAGACTCGTATTCCGTTGCCGAGGTCCGACCAAGAATTGACGTCATTCGTGTAGCGAAGGAACTGCTGTCCGTCCCATCGTCGATCCGGATCGACAGGGAATGCCGCGAAGTCGAAATCGTGATCGGCAGTCGTCATGTGCTCGGCCGGAAACCCGACTTCGATGACGTGCAGGTCGTCGGAACTCTCGAGAACGCGGTGGCGGATCTTCGGTGGTTGTGTGACGCATTCTCCGGCCTGAAGTACGAAAGGTTCTCCCTGACCCTCGTAGGCCAGGCGAACCCAACCCTTGTGACAGAAGATGAGCTGGAAGACGACGTCGTGGAAATGCGGGTAGTCCGGGACCGGTCCTCCTTCGGGAATGCGGATGTGTGATGCGATCACCGATCCACCTTGTCGATCGGGCACGAGATCTCGGTAGTGCATTCCGGCCCTACCGACGTGCCAGGGTTCGTCGCCACTCGTCAGGGAGAACTTCGAATTCAGTGGCGGGATCGCGGCAACTGCGGTGTTCGCCTCGATGACGACTCCCGAGGGTGAAGCGGAGGAGCAATCGACCCCGCCCGACACACTGAGGCGTAGCGGACCGCCTGGCCCACGTCGCACGAGAAGCCTGATTCCGTGTCCGTCGAGGATGACCTGTCGCGGATCGTCGGCCGGAAACACCTGGAGAACCCTCCAACCCAAGGCGACGAAGTGGTCGACCTCGGCCGCGACGTCGGAGCACGGAATGACGACGGCGGACGACGTACCCACGGGCCGACTGTAGCGATCGACGAGGCCCGTCTCAGGATCGGATTGTGCGAAAGTTGAGCATGCCCACGGCCTCTTCGTTCGTTACGGTCTGCCCGACGGTCGACCCTTTCTCGCCAACGCCCGGTGAGGGTGCGAGATGACCACTGACGCAATGCGCTTCGACGATCGAGTTGTCGTCGTGACAGGCGCCGGACGAAACCTCGGCCGAGACTACGCGCTGGCATTGGCAGCGCGCGGCGCGGCCGTCGTCGTCAACGATCTCGGAGTCGGGTTGTCCGACACCGATGGTCGAGCTGAAAATCCGCTCACCAACCCTGCCGATGACGTGGTGCAGGAAATCCGGGCCGCCGGAGGTCGCGCCGTCGCCAACTACGACACTGTCAGTACCGCAGAAGGTGGTCGATCGATCGTGGACTGCGCCCTCGACAATTTCGGTCGAATCGACGTGGTCGTGAACAATGCCGGGCAAGTTCGTATGGATGACTTCGGCACCTTTCCCGATGAGAGTGTCGATGCGCTGATCGACACTCAGTTACGTGGTGCACTCAACGTGTCACGGCCGGCGTGGAGGCACATGGCCACGCAGCGCTTCGGGCGCTTCGTGAACGTGTCGTCGGGTGCTGCTTTCGGTGGGGTCCCCCAAGGAGCCGTCTACGCCATGGCCAAGATGGGCACCATCGGACTGACCTTCGGGATGGCCAGCGAGGGACGCGGCGTCGGAATCTCGTGCAACGTCGTCGTCCCGTACGCCAAGACACGGCCCGGCACACCGTTCGGGCCCATTCCGTGGTCGGACGAACTCGGCGCCTGGTTGGATCCAGCTCTCGTGTCTCCGCTCGTGGTCTTCCTCGCTCATGAAACGTGCGAGTTGTCCGGTCAAGTGATCAGTGTCGGAGCCGGTTGGCAGGCAGGGGTCGGACTGCGGATGGCCGCTGGATACCGAAACCGAGAGGCGACAGCCGAAGACATACGCGACAACACCGAATCGATGTTGCACGGTGGTGAACGAGACATCGATCCGTTCCGTTCACCGGCTATGCGACATTTGCTCGACGGTTTTGAGTTGTCGAGTGAGTGAGGGGAGATGACGACATGACTTACAACGAATTGGGTTTCTACACCCTTCCTGGCGCGCCTCGTAGTCCTCGCGAGCTTCTCCACGAGGTCGCCGATGCCGAGCGACTCGGACTGGGAGCTTGCTTCATTTCGGAGCGATTCAACATCAAGGAAGCCGTGACCCTGTCGGGCGCGGTCGGAGCCGTGTCGACGACCCTCGGAATCGCCACTGCCGCGACGAATCACAACACTCGTCATCCTTTGGTCACTGCGAGTTACGCCACCACGATGCATCGACTCACCGAAGGCCGCTTTTGTCTGGGTCTCGGACGAGGGATCGGCCCCTTGTTCGACGCCTTCGGGCTGGCCAAGATCACCACCGCGCAGATGGAGGACTTCGCAGGCCTGATGCGTCGCCTTTTCGTTGGTGAAGTGATCCTCGGTCACGACGGGCCGGCCGGGAAATATCCGGTTTTGGCCCTCGATCCGTCCTTCGACGAGAAAATTCCACTCGGGATCACAGCCTTCGGACCGAACACGCTGGAACTCGCCGGACGAGCTTTCGACTGTGTGATCCTCCATACGTTTTTCACCGACGAGACTTTGGCGAGGTGTGTTCGCACCGTGAAGGAGTCTGCCGAAAGGGCCGGACGCGACCCCGATGCCGTGAGAGTTTGGTCGTGCTTCGCGACGATCGGAGATCACATTCCAGAGGACGTCCGGTTGAAAAAGACCGTCGGACGACTGGCGACGTACCTGCAGGCCTACGGAGACCTGATGGTCGAGACGAATCGATGGGATCGAGCACCGCTGGAGCGCTTTCGATCCGATGAGTTCGTGCGAGGGTTTCGCGGCGCACTCGACAACACGGCGACCACGCAAGAATTGGAGCACGTGGCGACATTGATTCCTTCTGAATGGCTGGAGCCGGCGGCCACCGGATCTCCATCTCGATGTGTCGACAAGATCAACGAGCAATTCGACCTCGGAGCTGACGGCGTCATTTTGCATGGAGCGAGTCCGGCCGACCTCGAGCCCATCGTGCAGGAATACGGAGCTCGTCGTATCTCGGGACGATTCGACCACTTGGCCGCCAATCCAGGAGCTTGAGATGCCGAGGGCGAAAAATGGCGAGATCGAACTACATTTCGAGGTGTTCGGGCACGTCGAGTCACCAGTGCTGATTCTCGTCAATGGCCTCGGAAATCAATGCCTCAGTTTCCGAGAGGACATGTGCCACTCCTTCGTGGCGGCCGGATTTCGGGTGGTCCGATTCGACAATCGTGACGTCGGTCTGTCGTCCGATGGCACTGCTGGGTACACCCTGTCGGAGATGGCATCCGATGTCGTCGCCGTCGCCGACGCCATCGGGGCCGACCGATTCCACACCATGGGCTTCTCACTCGGAGGAATGATCGTCCAAACCGTGGCCATCGAGTATTCGACCCGACTGTTGTCTGGCACATCGGTCATGTCGACCACTGGTGATTCTGACGTGGGCCGCCCAAGTGAGGAGGCCAGACGCCTCCTTCTCACACCCGGCTCCGCCGACCGGGCGACGGCGATCGAGGCACATCTTGCTGGGCAGCGCGTGTGGGGCAGCCCGGGCCACGTCGAGTGGGACGTCCAAAAAGAGCTGGCCGGCCAGCTGTTCGATCGGGCCTGTCGCCCCGACGGAGTGGCGCGCCAGTACCAGGCCGCTCGACGGGACGGAAGCCGGTCGAGCCGCCTCGCTCACGTCGATGTCCCCTTTCTGGTGATCCACGGAACCGCTGACACGCTGATCGACATCTCGGGTGGCCGTCGAACCGCCGAGGTCGTACCGGGGGCTCGCCTGGTGGTGATCGACGGAATGGGGCACGACTATCCCTCGGCGTTCTGGCCCCGTCTGGTCGCTGAATTCACCGACTTCGTTCTACAGTCTGACCAGGAGGGCTGACATGGCCGAGAGCACCCCGGTGTCCGATTGGACGACCGATTACGACATCTTTGATCAGGCGTACGTCGACGACCCGTATCCCATCTGGGACGAACTGCGCCAACGGTGTCCGATCGCGCACAGTGATCGGTGGGGTGGTTCGTACAACCCGACGCGTTACGCCGATGTCACAGCCATCGCTCGCGACATCGAGAAGTTCCCGTCTGGTGGTGGGATCGCTGTCGTCCCCCCTCCAGCGACCGCTGATGGACAACCTGTTCCCCAAGTTCTGCCCTACGGCGTTCCGCCGATCAGTTCCGACCCCCCGTTGCACACCTGGACTCGCCGTTTGATCCTTCCTTGGATGAGTCCGCAAAAAACCCTGACCTACGAGGCGATGACGCGAGACCTCTGCAATCGTCTCGTGGACGGTTTCATCGCATCCGGTCGAGCCGATATCGCTGCCGACTATGCCCAACAGATCCCGGTCCGGGTCATCGCCCACATCCTCGGAGTCCCCGAATCGATGAGTGACACCTTCACTGGTTGGGTGAGGGACGTCCTCGAATTCGCGTACGACGCCGAACGGCGTCAGCGCGGTATGCGAGGGGTCATCACCTTTTTCCAGGGTGCCTTGGCCGAACGTCGAGAAAATCCGGGGGACGACCTCATCTCGGAGTTGCTGCACACGCAGGTCGAGGGCGAACCCATTGAGGATTCGGTGATCCTTGGCATGTGTGCCTTACTCCTCGTCGCCGGGGTCGACACCACGTGGTCGTCGATCGGATCATCGCTCTGGCATTTGGCCAGTCATCCCGACGACCTGGCCCGCCTCGTGCGCGAGCCCGAGCTGATGCCGACAGCCATCGAAGAATTCCTCCGTGCCTACTCACCAGTGACGATGGCCCGGAGGCTTCTCGATGACACCGAATTCGACGGTTGCCCCATGAAGGCCGGGGAGAGAATCCTCATGAACTTCCCGGCCGCCAATCGCGACCCAGAGGTCTTCGATCGGGCTGACGAGGTGCTCATCGACCGTCGAGAGAACCGGCATGTTGCGTTCGGGGCCGGAATCCACCGCTGCGCCGGATCGAACCTGGCTCGAATGGAACTACGCGTCTCCATCGAGACGTTCATCACACGGATTCCAGAGTTCTCCCTCGCCGACCCGTCGGCGGTCACGTGGGCCGGCGGCCAAGTGCGTGGTCCTCGATCGGCCGTGGTGACGTTCACGTCACGATGAGTTTGCTGCGCGCTCCGCTGCAGGGGACGGTCTCGTGGGTGCCCGATATCGGATCGAAGATCCCGGCGGGGCGACCAGTGATCGTGATCGAGTCCATGAAGATGGAACATGATGTGACGCACGATGAGTCGATCGAAGTGGTCGACCTGCATGTGGCGGTCGGAGCAACCGTGGCCGAGGGTCAGGCCCTCATCGAAGTTCGACCAGCGGACGTCGAATCGACTACGGCCGACACCAGCAAGGACGTCGCCCGGTTGGATCTGAGCGAAGTGGTCGAGCGGCACGAACGTGGTCTCGACGAAAGTCGATCGAATGCGATAGCGCGCCGACGGGAGACTGGCCGGCGATCGGCTCGAGAGAACCTGTCCGCTCTCGTCGAGCCGGGTTCATTCGTCGAATACGGGCCTCTCGTCGTCGCCGCTCAGCGTCGGCGTCGTTCACTCGACGAGTTGATCGACAAAACACCGGCTGACGGTCTCGTCGGAGGTATCGGAGAGATCAACGGAAGGAGCGACGATCGTGTGAATCGTCGCGCAGTCGTGATGTCGTACGACTACACGGTTCTGGCCGGCACTCAGGGGCAACAGAATCATCGCAAGAAGGATCGGCTCTTCGACGTTGCCGAACGCCTTCGCCTTCCGGTCGTCTTGTTCGCCGAAGGGGGCGGAGGTCGTCCAGGTGACACCGACGGACTCGGAGTGTCCGGACTCGATTGCTGGGCCTTTCACGACTTCGCTCGATTGTCCGGACTGGTGCCGCTCGTCGGAATCACCGGAGGCTTCTGTTTCGCCGGCAACGCAGCTCTGCTCGGCTGTTGCGACGTGGTGATCGCTCTCGAAGGATCCAATATCGGCATGGGTGGTCCGGCCATGATCGAAGGAGGAGGACTCGGCGTGCACGCGCCGGAGGCCATCGGGCCAACTGCCGTACAGTTCGCGAACGGTGTGGTCGACGTCGTCGTCGAGGACGATGCCGAGGCGGTGGCGATTGCCAAGAAATATCTCGACTTCTTTCAATGTGGGCGATCGTCTTTCGCAGCACCGCCAGTCGAGGCTTTGCGAGACGCCGTCCCGGTCGACCGCAAGAAGCCGTACGACATCCGACGTGTCGTGGACGGACTTTTCGACGTGGGCTCGGTTCTCGAACTTCGACGGGGCTTCGGGGCCGGAATGCTGACAGCCCTGGCGCGACTCGAGGGGATGACCGTCGGAGTGGTGGCCAACGATCCGCGCCATCTGGCTGGTGCCATCGACAGCGACGGTGCCGACAAGGCGGCCCGGTTCATGCAGCTGTGCGACGCCTTCGACGTGCCCATCGTGACCCTTGTCGACACGCCCGGCATGATGGTCGGCCCCGATGTCGAAGAGACCGCTCTCGTGCGGCACTGCAGTCGACTTTTCGTGACGGGTGTGAACGTCTCAGTGCCAGTGGTAAGTGTCGTCATTCGAAAGTCGTATGGTCTCGGAGCACAAGCGATGATGGCCGGTTCGACCAAGGCGCCACTGGCGTGCGTGGCCTGGCCGACCGGCGAATTCGGAGGGATGGGCCTCGAAGGGGCGGTGAGACTGGGGTACCGACGAGAGCTTGCTGCGATCGTCGACGCCGACGAACGCGAAGCCACCTTTCAGCAGATGGTCGACCGCATGTACGAACACGGAAAAGCCGTGTCGGTGGCCACCCACTTCGAAATCGACGACGTCATCGATCCGGCAGACAGTCGTCGTTGGCTCGTCACGATCCTCGGTTCTTGGGATCCGCCTCCTCGAATGGATCGGAAGCGTCCCAATATCGACACCTGGTGATTCAGGGAAGTCTGGTGTTGAGCGCCTCGACGTTGTCGTGCAAAATTCGCCGGCGGTCGGCCTCGTCGAAGGCCTTCAACTCGGGAAGGTAGTCGAGCGGGTTGGGCATACCCTCGATGTGGGGCCAATCCGAGCCGAAGAGCACTCGATCGGTGCCCATGAGCTCAGCGACCGTGTGGACGTCGTCTTCCCAGAACGGGTTGATCCACCAATGGTTTCGGAAGGTCTCGATCGGGTCATCCGAGAAGTAGCCGGGCATTTTCTTGGCCGTCGACGTCATCTTCTTCATCGCATCGGCGAGGAAGTCGGATCCGTTCTCGACACTGGCCATACGTAGACGCGGGAAACGGTCGAAGATCTTCTCGAAGATCGACGTGATGACGAAGTCTTGTGCGGCACGTTCGATGGCGAAACTCTTGATGGAGGGTTTCCACGACCCTCCGGAGAACTGGGCCGAAAAAGAATCGTCGGCGTACCCCTGACTCGAATAGCCGCTGTCACCGGCGTGAATCACCACGGTCGCCCCAGATTCAGCCGCCAGTGACCAGAACGGATCGAAAGATTCGTGGAAGGGTGAGCGAACTCCGTGGATGGTGTGAACAGCAGCAGGCCGCATCACGACGACGCGTGCCCCGGCCGAAAGCACCCGGTCGAGCTCGGCGACCGCCCAGTCGACATCGGCGAGAGACAGGTACGGGCCGGCGAAGATGCGCTCGCGATAGGCGAAACCCCAGTCCTCGTCGAGCCATCGATTGAAAGCTGAGAACGTTTGACACACTGCGTACGGGTCATGCTTCAACAGTTCCTCGTAGAGCATTCCAAGGGTGGGGAAGAGCCAGATTCGACCCACGCCTTGGTCGTCCATTGTCGAGAGACGGGCATTGCGATCGCGGTACTCGGGTCGGATCGGTTCGCGTCGGGTGAGAAACTCGAGTGGGCTCTTCTTCTCAGGATTGCCGCGGAAGTAGTCGTGCATCGCGCCGGCCGGAGCGATCGGATCGAAAGTCGGATTGGTGACGACTCTGCTGACTCGCCCGCCGACGACCTGGTATTTGCGCCCGTCGATCTCGGCCCACTGCACGCATCGCGCCCCGAGTTTCGGATCGAGATGACGGGTGAAGGCGTCGAGAGCCTCGTAGTAATGATTGTCGCAGTCGAAGGGCAAAAATCCGAGATCGTTCTCCGTCGCGCTCATGGGCACAGGGTACGGCACGGCCGCCGGCGACGTGTCGTCGGAGGTCAGAGACAGATGTCAGACGGTCGGACCGGCACTCGGGGCAGGCCACGACCGGTCGCCTGCCGAATGGCGTTGACGATGGCGGGCGTGACACTGATACACGGGGGTTCCCCGACGCCTTTGGCGCCGAGCGGCGATTTGGGCTCGAATTCCTCGATGAAGGTGGCGACGACCTCGGGGGCGTCGAGGAATGTGGGCAACAGGTAGTCGGTGAAGCTCGGATTTCGGACCAAACCGTCGGCCACGACGATCTCTTCCATGACGGCCAATCCCAATCCTTGGGCGATTCCGCCCTCCACCTGTCCGACGCACGACAACGGGTTGAGAACGCGTCCGACGTCTTGCGCAGTCGCCACCTGAACGACCTTCACGAGTCCGAGGTCGACGTCGACATCGACGACGGCCCGATGGGCGACGAAAGCGAATGCCACATGGCAATTTCCCTGACCGTTCTGATCGAGATCCTCGGTCGGAGGGTGCCGGTATTCGGCCGTTTCGTCGATGTGCAGCCCAACAGCGGCGTCGACCACTGACCGCCGGTACGAGAGTCCGTCGGTGATGTCGAGATCGTCGATCGTCAGAGACGATCGATCGAGGCCATCGCGATCGGCAACGAGATCGAGGAGTCGTTCCCTCACCGCTCGGCACGCCGCATCCACGGCTCCACCGCTCATCCAGGTCTGGCGGCTCGCCGAGGTCGAACCAGCCGATCCGATCTGTGTGTCGATGGTGTCGAGAAGGACCTCGTCGACACCGAGAACTGAGCGGGCGATCTGCTGGGCGAGCATCACGAATCCTTGACCGACTTCGGCGGTGGCGAATTTGACCGTCACGACGCCGTCGTCCATGCGGCAACGGGCCGTCGAATAGTCGTCGAATCCCTCGGAATACATGAGATTTTTGATGCTGACGCCCCAACCGACTCCACGACGAATGTGTCGTCGATCGGCGGTGAGGCCGCTTCCTCCGGGAATATCGCGGTAATCGTCACTGTCGGGTGACAGGGGAGGCATGGGAAGGGCTGCCGTCTCTCGGATGCAACGTTCCACCGGGGCCACGTCGTCGACGATCTGGCCGGTCACGAGCACGTCACCCGTTTCCATGGCATTTCGCAAGCGGATCTCGACCGGGTCGACACCTATCGCGGCCGCCAGTTTGTCCATCTGACTCTCATGGGCGAAGCATGCTTGCACCACTCCGAAACCTCGCATGGCTCCACACGGAGGGTTGTTGGTGCGGACCGCCCAACTTTCGACGAGAGCACTTGGGCATTTGTACGGGCCTTGAATCTGGGAGATTCCATTCACCAGAACGGCCGGCGAGGTGCTGCAGTAAGCACCGCCATCGAAGACGACGCGGGCCTCGACGCGTCGGATACGACCATCACGGTCGGCATGGTGCCGCATCCAGATGCTGGCCGGGTGACGATGAACGTGGCCGTAGAAGCTCTCTTCGCGGTCATAGGCGATGCGGACCGGCCGTCCCGTTCGCAGCGCGAGGAGGCAGGTGTGAACTTGCAGACTGATGTCTTCGCGTGCGCCGAATGCTCCACCAACACCACCAAGGACCAGACGCACCTTTTCTTCGGGAAGGCCGAGACAGGCCGCGATCTGTTTACGGTCTTCGTGTAGCCACTGCGTGGCGATGTACAGCTCGACACCCGATCCATCGTGATCTGGTAGGGCGAGAGCCGCTTCGAGGCCGAGAAATGCCTGATCCTGCATTCCGATCACGTACGTGCCTTCGACGACGACCTCACCGGTGATGCTCTGGTCGCCGTGCACGACACGCTGCTCGCGAAAGATGTTTCCGTCAGGATGCAAGAGATCCTCAGTGCCGGCGATACAAACTTCCGGGTCGGTGATCGGATCGAGGACCTCGTAGTCGACTCGTATGGCGGCCAGCGCACGTCGACAGGTTTCTGGATGGTCAGCGGCAACTGCCGCAACTGGTTCACCCACGTAGCGAACTTCGTCTCCGATACGAGCGAAGACCGGCTGATCCTGGGCGATGAGGCCGTAGGTGAGCTGACCCGGTACATCGTCGGCTGTGATCACGCACGACACTCCGTCGATCGCCAGAGCCGCTGACACGTCGATGGACACGACTCGAGCTCTCGGATGCGGAGAACGAAGTGTGGCTCCCCACAGCATTCCGTCGGCCCACATGTCGCTGCTGAAGGCGAAGCTTCCGGACACCTTGGCGTTGGCGTCAGGGCGCACTGCGCTCGTCCCGAGAGTTCCCTGACGGAGACGAGTCGACACTGCTGTGGTCATGACGACCTCCGTCGCACGACGACCTCGCGAACTGCTTCCAGAATTCTTCCGTATCCCGTGCAGCGGCAGATGTTGCCCGACAGCGCTTCTCTGATCTCGTTGTCCGACGGGTCGTGATGATTCGACAAGAGATGGTGGACGGCAACGACGAAACCGGGTGTGCAAAAACCGCATTGAACGCCGCCGGCGTCGATGAAGGCTTGCTGAACATCGCTCAATGCCTGATCAGCACCCAGACCTTCGATGGTGGTGATCTCGGAATCGACTGCTGACGCGGCAAGAACCAGGCACGAACACACGGCTCGGCCATCGACGACGACCGTGCAACTGCCGCATTCTCCTTGTTCGCAGGCCCCTTTCGATCCGGGTAGACCGAGCCGCTCGCGCAAGACGTACAGGAGACTTTCGCCGATCCACGAGTCCTGAACCTCATGTGGTCGTCCGTTGACGGTCAGTCTGTAATCGAGTGACGGAGGAGACGATTTCGTCATGATTCGGACCTTTCGAGAAGTCGTCGAGCCAGGACTCGTACGGCATGCCGACGATAAGCCGCGGTCGAACGGTGGTCGTCGATGGGTCGCGCCGAGGCCGCGACCCGATCAGCGAATTCGGATGCCACGTCGGAGGGGACTTTCAGCGAGAGGTCGCACGCGTCGGCGAGCCAACTCTCGGCGTCGATGGCACGGATGATCGTGGGACCGACCGCGCCGAGAGCGACAGTGACCGATGAGGATGAACGACTGAGACAGAGCGATGCCGTGGCGATGACCATGGCATTGCGGCTTCCGACCTTGGCGTAGCCCTGCCAGCAGTCCGACCGCGGGATGGAGACCGATCGAATGATCTCGCCGCCAGCCAGCGAATTGCGTTTGACACCGACCATGAAGTCATTGAAGGGAATGTGACGATCTCCGTCCGGACCGACCACGTCGACCACGGCATCGAGAGCGGCGAGAACGGGTAGGCCGTCGCCAGCCGGCGAACAGGTGCCGAGATTCCCGCCCAGAGTGCCAGCCGCCCTGATCTGAGGAGAGCCGACAGTCCGCGCTGCTTGAGCGAGAGCGGGAAGAGCTTCGGCGAGCGGTCCGTGTTCCATGTCGGCGTAGGGGACAGCGGCACCGATCGTGACGACGTCATCACCGACGTGGAACGTCTTCAATTCGTCGATTCGCGACAGTGAGACAACAGACCTCGGGCGACGATCGTGGAGATTGATCTCGACCATGAGATCGGTACCTCCAGCGAGAAGCGTGGCCGAAGGGTCGGAGCGCAACAGGTCGAGGGCTTCGCTCAGCGACCGAGGGACGAGAACACTCATGTGGCTCGACCGTCCCATCCGGCAAAAGCGTCGATCATGGCCTTTACGTCGCCGAGCGGATAAAGGATCGGACACGTACAACCGTGATCGATGTAGTGCGCCACTTTGGCCCGAGCTTCGGCAGGGGTTCCGCTCGCCGTCAACATGTGGACGATCTCATCGGGAACGAGCTTGCTCGCGGCCACGACCTGTTCGTGGGTCGCTGGCCACGTGAGAACCTCACCGACCGCATCCAGCAGCGACTGGGGAACGCCAGAAGCCTTCATGATGTGCGGTTGTTGTCCCAGATACTGAGTGACCATGAGGCGAGCCATGTCGATTGCCGTATCGCGGTCCTCGTGTACCGAGCAGACCACCAGCTGGGGTCGATCGATGTCGTCGAGAGATCGACCGGCCCGGGCCGCCCCACGAGTCAGGGCGTCGATGGCCTGGTCGTTGTACTCGGGGGAAACGAGGTAGTTGAGGACCGCGCCATCAGCGATCTCGCCGGTGAGCTCCATCATCTGCATACCGGTCGCACCGATGTAGATCGGAACGTCCTTGGGTCGTCGTTCCTGATAGACGTAATCGAGTTCGACACCGTCGAGGTGTACGTACTCGCCGTGGAAGGTCACGTTCTCGTTGTTCAAGAGTGATCGCACTGACGTCACGATCTCTCGCATGACCCTCAGAGGTTTGGCGCGATCGATCCCGACCTTCTGGGCGAGGGGATCCCACCACGCTCCGATTCCGAGGATGACACGACCTGGTGCGAGATCGTCGAGCGTGGAGAAGGTGGCAGCCAGTCGAGCAGGATTACGACTCCAGCAGTCGACGACGCCACTTCCGACTTTGATCGTCGATGTCGATGTGGCGAAGGCCGCCATAGGAACGGTGGCTTCCCGTACGAGCCGACTTTCGGCTTGCCAGACAGCATCGAATCCTTTGGCTTCGGCGTAGGTCACGAAATCGATTCCTTCTCGAATCGAATGAGCGTCTTGGAGGTACAGAGCGACAGGTTGGGTCATCGTGGGTTCCTCGTGGTGTCCTTGGGTCGGGCTTCGGTCGTCGTCATGATGTGATCGGTCAGAGTCGGGCGAAGAGTTTGGCTGCCGATTCGGCAGCTTTGGCGCGGACTTCGTCGACGTCGACCCTCGTCGGGCAACCGCCCTCGAGAAGGGTTTCGCCGGTGGACGAGGTCACGGTGATCGGGCGCGTGCCGGGTGTGAAAGCCACGTGCCATGGAGATTCGGCGTGGTCGTAGTTCCAGACGACGACGTCGTCGCGACATTCGGGCAGCAGAACGTAACCGTTCTCGAGCCATGTCCAACTCGTCTCAGGGGAAGCGGTGACGTCATCGGCCCGATGGGCAACGTACCCGAGCCGGAATTCTTCGAGCATGTCAGCACCGATCCCGTCGGAGCCGAGCACGACCGTGTTGGGTCGCGTGGCTGGACGGGCGTAGCCGACGGCGTTGTTCATGTTGCTACGCGGGTTGTGGGCGATCAGACCCGGTAGATCGCGGTCGAGATGCACGCAATGGACGAGAAGCCACGTCTCGTCGGTGAGACCTTCGAGACGTGCGCCAGCCTCGTGGTCATCAGGGCCTTCGGCGACATGGATGTGAACTCCCGTCCCGTGCTTCTTGGCGAGATCGGCCGCTTGGTGCAGGGTGTCGTCGGAGCAGGTGAAGGCGGCATGGACGCCAACCATGCCACGCCCTCCTGATGACAGATAGCGATCGTTCTCGGCGAGACCGCGCCGCGAACCCTCGGATCCGTGACGGTCGGTGACTCCGTACGAACATGAGACCCGAACACCGACCTCCGCGCACGCGTCGGCGATGACATCGAGACTTCCGTCGATGGACGAGGGACTTTCGTGGTGATCGACGATTCCCGTGGTTCCCGACATCAAGGCTTCGACGGCACCGAGTTTGGCCGACCAGTGGATGATGTCGAGATCGAGGGCGACGTCGAGACGCCACCAGATCTGTTGAAGGATCGACAAGAAGTCAGTCGGCTGGGCGGGGGGTGCAGGCATGCCGCGCGCCAGCGTCGAGTAGAGGTGATGATGGGCGCACACGAGCCCGGGAGTCGTGACCGTCATGTGTCCGAATCGCCCTTCGACGGACGCATGGGCAATTTGGTCCTCCAGACGCCATCCGCATGATGGAGGGCGGCCGCCACTGCGCCGGCGGTGGGGACGAGGCCGATCTCCCCGACTCCCTTGATCCCGTACGGTGACGAAGGTTCGGGGGATTCGACCAGAATCGTCTGCACCGGCGGCATGTTTTTGGCGCGGATGATGCCGAGTGAGCGCAAAGTCGTCGGAATCGGGAATCCGGTGTCGGGGTCGGAAGGGAAGTCCTCGGACAGGGCATAGCCGAGTCCCATGTGAACGCTTCCTTCGATTTGGCCTTCACAGAGAGTCGGATTCACGGCTCGGCCGACATCGTGGGCCGCGACCACTCGCTCGATCGAACCATCGGCTGGATCGGCCACGACCATCTGACACGCGTAACCGAACGTCGAATGAATCGT
>Ga0075480_10000841_pt1 | contig 18668 bp, 15 predicted proteins | sample DEB08_DNA_7_FD_81590 | JGI IMG/M metagenome (GOLD analysis project Ga0075480, IMG submission 81590) | Aqueous microbial communities from the Delaware River and Bay under freshwater to marine salinity gradient to study organic matter... | ecosystem: Environmental > Aquatic > Marine > Coastal ... | reverse complement strand
TGCCGATCAGGTCACCGCATGGCAGACCGGCGAGCAGTTCGCCTGGCCGTGGAGTCCGGCGGCGGTCGAGCAGGCCACAACCGACTCTCTCCTCCTCACCCCATCGAACTGAGTTCATTCTCCAGTCGGGAGGATTTCCCTACCCGCGACTTGTCTGGCGCGGTCAGTTCAGGTTGGGTGGTCGTGGTGTTTCCATCGCACCGCTGACATCACCGAATACTTTGATGGACTGTCCTGCCTTGACGATCTGCAGGTCGAGCTCGACACCTGGCGCGCTGGTGGTTCCGGCCACCTCGTCTGGGCGACCGGGCTCTACACGTTCTCCTACACCGAGGAGGGCGAGACGGTCGAGGTTCCCGCGCGCTACACCTTTGTGTGGAAGGCGAACCGCAAGGGCACCTATCGGATCGTCACGCATCACTCATCCGTGACGCCATAGGCGGGCGTCCGAACTCCGCACGTGACTCGGGGCAAGACTGCACTCGCCATCGCGGAATCAGGCTCTTGGCGCTCGATCGGGGATCGATTCTGAAGGCGGGTTATCATCGGCGCATGCCCGCCACTGGGCGGGCCACCCGCTTCCTTGCTGCAGCCTCGGCTGCCCTGCTCGCCCTCGGTCTCGCCCCGGCGAGCGCCAGCGCCGTGTCGATCATCCCCGTCGAGGACAAGGCCGTTGACGTCCCACTTACCACCGCCGAGAACTCCCATCAGCCGGACATCGTCGTCATCTATACCGATGACCAGCGCAAAGGCTCCGAGAAGCTCATGCCGCAGGTCAAGAAGCTCCTTATCGAGCAGGGCGTGAGTTTCACTGACGCCCACACGCCCACCTCGACCTGCTGTCCGTCTCGGGTGTCGCTGCTCACCGGCCGGCTCGCGAATGAGACCGGTGTGTGGACGAACTGGCCGCCCTACGGCGGGTTCGAAGCATTCATGACCGAGATCGGCGATTCCGACACGATCGCGACGAGACTGAGCGATGCGGGGTACCGCACGGCGCTTGTCGGGAAGTATCTCAACGGATACGCGAAATCATCGACCCGTGAGGAATACGCCGGTTCGGCGAACTACATCCCACCGGGTTGGGATCAGTGGTTCACCTTCGGTGGTCCGGCGCCAGTGGCGAATCCGGAGAACTCGGCCTACTACGACTACTGGACGATGAGCAGTGTCGATGGATCGAGGCCCACCTTCCGGTATCACGGCGAGAACCCCGATGACTATTCCACGCGCGTGTTCGGCTCTATGGCCGTCGACGTCGTTGAGTCTGCGCCGAAGGATCAGCCGCTGTTCATGCTGTTCACCCCGAACGCCCCCCATTCGAAGTACACACCTGATCCGAAATACAAGAAGGCAGTAGTCCCGACGGCGAAGAACGTCGCTGGATTCAATGATGTGACCGGCAAGCCGGAGTGGATCCAGAGGCGCGATCCGGTGAAGGAATCCTCCGCCGTGAACGTGCGCAAGAACCAGATGCGTACCCTGATGAGCATCGATGACGTGGTCGCTGATCTCATCGGCGCACTGAAGGAGCGGGGGACGCTGTCGAACACCCTGCTGGTGTTCGCGTCGGACAACGGTTACACCTGGGGGGAGTTCCGACTCCTCGGAACGAAGAACTTCCCCTACTCGACGCGAATCCCGTTGATCATGCGTTGGGACGACGGTGGTTTCACCGGAGGTGTGCGAGACCAGCGTCTGTCGGCGAACATCGACATCACGCGCACGGCGCTTGCGGCTGCTGGGGCAGACACATCGGGTCTGGGTGGTGCCCTCGACCTGACGGACCCGACAGCAAAGCGGAAGCACCTGTCGATCGCCGCGTGGCGCAACCGCGGCATTTCTGATCGGCGGATGGCGTCGTATTGTGCGGTGCGGACGCGAAACTGGTTGTTCGTCCACTACAACAAGAATCGTTTCGAAGAGTTGTACGACGTCCGTCGTGATCCGAACATGCTGACCAACCTGATCGATGACGTCTCAGTCCGGGTGCACGCCGATGCGCTGCGCAACATGACACAGCAGACCTGCGACCCGGCACCACCTGAATTTTCCTGGACGAAATAGCCTGAGGGACATGTCGGCGTCCGCACTTTCCAGGCACTTCGCTCGTAGTAACCAGGTGAGTAGGGACCAATCCGTCTGGCAACCCGGGGACCCTGCCCAGACCGTGATCAGCGGCTACTTCATGGGCCTGACCAAGCGGTCCATCGAGGTCGCCTGAGCGCGGCAGAGCCAAACTCCGCAACTCCCTAGGGGCGAAAAAGTGCTGATAGGTGCGGGGCTGGGCAGATTTTGATTATCCTGGGTAATGACCTATGCTAACTAATTATGCCGTCCGCCCATGAACTCCAGGTCGCTGTCATGCGACTGGCCCGGCGTATGCGTGCCGAACGGGGCGACCACGGTCTGACCCTCACCCAGCTCGCGGTCCTGGCGACCCTGTCCCGGCACGGACAGATGTCCCCCAGCGACCTTGCCGCTCACGAGCGGGTGCAGCCCCCCTCCATGACCCGCACCATTAACGGCCTCGTCGACCTCGGCCTCGTCGAGCGATCCCCCGACCCCGATGACGGTCGCCAGGTGCGCGTCGATCTCACCCATGAGGGGCGCACGCTGCTCGCCCAGGACCGCGCGCAGCGGGAGGAATGGCTCAGCCGCCAAATGGCAGACCTCACCCCCGAAGAGCGCGCAACGATGAAGAAGGCGGCGAGCATTCTCGACCGGCTGGCGAGTTCATGAGCCCCACCTTCAAGGCTCTGTCGAATGGGCAGTATCGGCGCTACCTGATCGCGCAGCTGTCTACCGGCATCGGTTTCTGGATGATGCGGCTGGCCCAGGACTGGATCGTGCTGGACCTCACCGACGGGTCGGGAATCGCGGTCGGCGTCGCCACCGCGCTGCAGTTCATCCCGTTCCTCATCGTCACCCCGTGGGCCGGGGTTCTCGCTGACCGTTTCTCTCGCCGCGCGCTGATGATCACTGCCCACGTCGGCTTGACTGTCACCTCGCTCCTGCTGCTATTCGCCCTGCTGTTCGGCTTCGCTTCGCTGCCGGTGGTGTTCGCCGTCGCCGCACTAACCGGCGCGATGGCATCTCTCGACATGCCCGCACGTCAGGCGATGGTCGGTGACATCGTTGGTGATGACTCCCTGGTGAATGCGGTCGCGTTGAATGCGGTGGCCTTCAACCTGGCTCGCATCTCCGGTCCGGCGATCGCCGGTGTCCTTATTGCGGGCACTGGTGTCCCCGTGGTGATTGGCGCGATCGCGGCCATGTTCGCCACCGCGCTGGCCGCGCTCACCAGCCTCCAGCCACGTCGATCGTCGAGCAAGTCTGGTCAACCGCGCGCGACCTTCCGTGAAGGCCTGGCGTTCCTGTGGTCGCGCCCGGATCTGATCTTCATCCTCGGCACCGTGTTCGGAGTCGCGATGTTCGCACTCAACTCCCAGTTGACCACCGCGCTTATGGCAACCGCGGAGTTCGGCGGCAACGCCGCCTCACTGGGAATCCTGTCGACCTTCCTCGCCATCGGTTCACTGGTCGGTTCGCTGCTGGCGGCCCGACGCGTCGTCGTCCGATTGCGGCTGGTGATCATCGCTGCGATCGCCTTCGGCGCGGCCACGTTGCTGTCCGGCCTGATGCCGACGTGGAGCCTGTTCGCCCTCGTCCTTCCACTGTGCGGGATCACCGCGATGACCTTCACCACCGCCGCGCAGTCCTATCTGCAGCTCGGCACCCCCGATCGCCTCCGTGGCCGGGTCATGGGCCTGTACACGATGCTGTTCTTCGCCGGCACCCCCGTGGGCGCGCCGCTCATCGGCTGGCTGTCGGATCTCTTCGGACCTCGGATCGGCCTGGTCGGTGGGGGCATCGGCGCCCTACTCTCGGTCGCCGCAATGACGTGGTGGCTCGCCCGTCGCCGTAGGACCCCCGGACGCAGGATGTTGGCGATTCCCCGACGATTCCCCGATCCCGCCGTCACATCCGCGGGTGCCACGGGCGACACTGAGGTGAGCAGCAGTCCATCGAGTTGAGGAGCACCGTCATCAAAGCTGTGATCGCTGGTGCTGCAGCCATCCTTCTGGGTGGCAGCCTCGCCCTCGTGGAGAGCGGGGGCCCTTCGGTTGCGAAGGCGCAGCCCGAATCCGGAACGGTCGCTCGAGGACTCATCGTGCGCACCGACCCGGGGATATCGAGCCTGATCACGACGCGATCCGCGGCTCGATCGGTCGTCGGGGCGGCGGCCAGCCCGACGCCAGTGTCGGGCTCCACCTCGCTCATTGAGTTCGACAACGACCTGCCGCTCGAGCAAGCGCAGCGGCTCGCCGAAGAACTCGGCGCACAACCCGGCATCGTCTGGGCCGAACCCGATGTCCTGCTCACTCCCGCCGAGACCGTGTTCCCGAACGACCCCCTGTTCGACGAGCAGTGGTACCTATGGGATGGCGATGACACGGCAGGAGGATTCTCGGTGCGCGCGCCGCAGGTCTGGGGTGCCACAACGGGTGACGACAGTGTTGTCGTCGCCGTCATTGACACCGGTGTGGCCGATCACCCTGATCTGGCCGGAACCGTGCGGCCCGGCTATGACTTCGTGTCGAACATCCCCATGGCGAATGATGGTGACTCGTGGGATCCCAACCCCGCCGATCCGGGGGATTGGGTTTCTTCGGCCGATATTGCCTCGGGTGAGTTTCCCTCGAGTTGTGTGTCGACGAGCAATTCCTCGTGGCATGGAACCCATGTCGCGGGTATCGCAGCAGCCGTGCAAAACAACGACTACGGAATCAGTGGCGCTGCGCCGGGCGTGACGATCCTCAACGTTCGCGCCCTGGGCAAGTGCGGCGGATTCCTGTCGGATATCGCCGCAGCAGTGCGTTGGTCGGTGGGCGATGTCGTGCTCGACCGCAACACCGGAGTCCCGCTTCCGGTGAATCCGACTCCCGCGTCGGTGGTGAACCTGTCCCTGGGTGGAATCGCGAGTTGCAGCACGGCGATGAGCGAGGCAGTGTCCATCGCCACCAGTCGTGGAGCGCTCGTGATCACCGCGGCGGGCAACTCCAGCGCTCCGCTCGGGGAATACGTCCCGGCCAACTGCCCCGGTGTGCTCAGCGTCGTCGCGACCGACCGTGATGGTGCTCGAGCGTCGTATTCCAACTACGGAACAGACGCTGATCCCGCGAGCATCGCAGCCCCCGGCGGCGGAACCATCTCAGCGATTCTCGCGACCGACAACACTGGCCGGCAAGGTCCCGAGCAGCCCGACTTCGGCTCCAAGCGCGGAACGTCGATGGCGACGCCGCTCGTCTCGGCTGCTGCTGCCCTGCTGTACAGCGTCGGACTCGACTCGCCGGACACCGTGCGGTCGCGACTGCTTGAATCGGTCCAACCGTTTCCCAACAACGTGGGATCCCCCTGCACCCTCACCGAGTGCGGGACAGGCATCGTCGACTTCGGTCGGCTGGTCGACTCGATCACTATCACCGGTGAGCGCGGTGTCGTGCGCGACCGACCGGGGGTGCTCGTCGACGGCACGACGTTCGGGTTGCCGGAGGGGATGATCCTCACTCCGTATTACAAGTTCCCTGGCCAGACCTCCTACAGCCCCGGGACCGGGGTGCGCACCGTCAGCATCGTCGAAGGCATCCGCGGGGAGTTCACCTGGCAGCGGCGCACCGGCAAGAAGATCTACGTCTACTTCCGGGCCGAGAACGGCGAGCGCTCGAACCGGATCATCTTCCCCCCGAAGTAAGTTCCCAAAACCCGACCACCCCTACCGCAGTGCGGCAGGGGTGGTCGGGTTAGTGCGTGTTGGCTACCGGGCGTGGACTAGCCAGAGCAGGGCTGGGAGTAGTCGTAGGCCTCGGCTGTCGGTCCGAGGTAGCCGTTGACGATCGTCTTAACGCCCAGGGGCGATGCCTCATCGGGCACATTGATCGTCACCGAGCGGTCCACCGTCTCCGGTGGGCCACCGACGATGGCGTTCGGCTGAGCGCCCTCGTAGTCGACCTCGACACCGCCGGTGACTGCGGCGCGCAGACCCTCCCGCGTGATGTCGCCAGCAGCGACGGCCTTGGTGATGGCGGCCTTCAGGGGGTACTGCCACACCCAGCCATAGGTGTAGCCGTCGTTCGCTGGCGTGATGCCTTCACCGAGCTGGGCCTTCATCGCCGTCATCGCCGGTGTATCCACCGTTCCGAAGGAGGCGGTGGTCCCGAAGTTGGTGAAGGTGGCGAGCAGGGCCGGTGCGGCTGCGGTCTGCAGCAGCAGCGGGTTCCAGGTCGGAGCGGCACCGACGAACTTGCCGGCGAAGCCTGAGGCAACAGCCTTGCCGACGATCTCGGCGACCTCACCCGGGCCGGTGCCGAGTGCGACGACATCGGCCTCGGAGGCGAGAATCTGAGCGACTGCCGCATCCTGGTTGCCGGCGATGGCGTTCGGGAGCGACTCGATGAAGCCACCGAACTCCACGCCATTCGCTCCCGCCCACGCCTGTGTGCCGGCAGCGAAGTCGCCACCGAAGTCACCGGGCGGCCCGACCGCGATGATCTTGGAGATCGCGCCATTGGTCTCGACGTACCAGTCCATGCCACTCATGGCCTGGATGCAGTAGGAGGCGCCGGACTCCAGGATCAGGTCGCCGTCATCGACGGGGAACTGCCATCCCGACCACCAGGAGGCAGGTGCGCCGACGACGTTGTCGGCCTCCATGTCGGGCAGGATCGCCTGGGTCTGCGGGGTGCCGAGCGTCTGGGCGAGCGCGAGGATGTTCGGCTCGATCGCGCGGTACTCCTGGCTGTGCACAGCCGGGTCGTACTTGTTGTCGCGGGTGTTCTGGGAGATGTTGATGTCGAAGCCGCCAATGCCGCCAGCCTCGTTCACCGCCTTCCAGAAGTCCGTCTGACCGGTGGTGACCTCGACCGCGAGCGGCGCGAACGGCCCCTCGGTGAGGTCGGAGAGCACCCCGAGGTAGATGCACCCGTTGTCGGGGTTGATGGCTTCGGGGCAGGCTTCCTCGGTGACTCCGACGTCGAACTTCACCGATGAACCGGTCGGGCTGGCTTCACCGCTCGTGGCGTCACCGCTGGAACCGTCATCGCTGCTGCCACCGCACGCGGCGAGCACCAGGGCGGTGGCCGCAGCGAGGGCCGCGATGGACGTAGCTGTGCGTCCTCTTCTCACGTGTCCTCCTGAACTTGGTAAGGGTCCCCGTCCCTTAAGTCATCGACCACCGAGAGGTGTCGCTGGCACGGAGAGCACTTTCACTCTGCCAGGTCACAGGGGGTTCTGCCCAGGGATTGCGCGCCGAGCGCGTCGATTGTGAACGAATCGTCACCTTCGGAGGTCCCGCGGAGAGAAGCGTAACGATACGGTCACGAAGGATCTGTTTGTCCGATAGGTTGCACCGAACCGCTAAGCCTGAGAAGTTCAGTGTTCGCCACACCTGGGCGGCCTCGTCGCCTCAGGAGACCACATCATGCCGTCGTCACCGATGGCTCGTACGAGGGGAGGGACGGTGCTCGCGGTCGAGAACCTCGAGGTCGTCTATGAGGATGTGATCCTCGTCTTGAAGGGGGTCAGTCTCCAGGTTCCCGAAGGGTCCATCGTCGCTCTGCTCGGCCCAAATGGAGCCGGCAAGACCACCGTTCTTCGGGCGATCACCGGATTGCTCGACGTGCACCGCGGCAAGATCTCCAAGGGCCGGGTGAGCCTGGACGGGGAGGACATCCAGGGGAAGTCGGCGCCGGAGATCGTCGCCTCGGGGATCGGCCAGGTAATGGAGGGTCGGCGGATCTTCCGCGAGTTCACCGTCGATGAGAACCTGCGCGCCGGAGGGCACACCGCGACCCGAGCCCAGATTGCCGAGGGTTTGGAGCGGGCCTACTCGATGTTCCCCGTGTTGGCTGAGCGCCGGAAGCAGACGGCCGGCTATCTCTCGGGCGGGGAGCAGCAGATGCTAGCGATCGGCCGAGCCCTCATGTCTCAGCCGAAGTACCTGCTGCTCGACGAACCATCCCTGGGTGTGGCGCCGAAGATCATCCAGCAATTGCGTGACCTGATCGTGCAGATCAACGAGTCGGGGACGTCGGTCCTCCTGGTGGAACAGAACGCCTCGATGGCGTTGTCGATCGCCACCCACGGATACGTGCTCGAGACCGGTCGGATCGTCATGGACAAGCCGGCGGCTCAGTTGCGCGAGGACGACGACGTCAAGGAGTTCTATCTCGGCCTGCGCGGTGACGAACGTGGATCGCTGCGAGATGTGAAGCAGTACCGGCGACGCAAGAGGTGGTTGAGTTGAGCCCGATCCTGCAGGCGACGGATCTGGCACTGTCCTTCGGCGGCACGAAAGCGCTGCGCGGTGTCAGTTTCTCGGTGAACGAGGGCGAGCTCTTCGCCGTGATCGGCCCCAACGGTGCGGGAAAGACATCGATCTTCAATTGCATCTCGGGTGTCTACAAGCCGCAGGAAGGGAGCATCGTCTTCGCCGATCAGGAGCTCATCGGCCTGACCCCGGAGAAGATCGCTCACCTCGGTGTGTCGCGCATGTTCCAGAACATCGAGTTGTTCGACAACCTCACTGTGCTGGACAACCTCATGCTGGGTCGGGGCAGCCACATGGACTATTCGGTTCTTTCTTCCTTCCTGTTCACCCCGAAGGTGCGTCGCCAGGAGGTCGAAAACCGTGCAGTGGTCGAGGACATCATCGACTTCCTCGACATCGAGAGCTACCGAACCTTCCCCGTGGGGATGTTGCCGTACGGCGTGAAAAAGCGCGTGGAACTCGGACGTGCGCTCGCGATGCAGCCCAAACTGCTACTCCTCGACGAACCCGTGGCGGGCATGAACGTCGAGGAAACCGAGGACATGGCTCGATTCATCCTCGACGTGCGATCCGAGATGGGGATCTCCATGATCCTCGTCGAGCACGACATGGGCTTAGTCATGGATCTTGCTGACCGGGTGCTCGTCTTGGACTTCGGCGAGCAGATCGCTCTGGGCACCCCCGAGGTCGTCCAGGCCGATCCGAACGTCATCCGGGCTTACCTGGGCGAAGAAGTGATGTGACGGCGATGACAACCAGGATGACGAACCACGAGATCTCGAGGGGTGAACGATGACGGCGGTGGCTGACTCCACGACCACGACATGGACGCTGCTCAAGGAGGTCCAGCGACGCGCGACCTTCGAAGGCAACGGCGTGGCGATGCGGGCGAAGCGACTCGGCGTGTGGCAAGACATCACCTGGAATGACTACGCCGAGCAGATCAGCCTGGTGGGCCATGCACTGCTCGCACTCGGCCTCGACACCGGTGATCGGGTGGCGATCCATTCGGAGAACCGACCGGAGTGGCTCTTCGGTGACCTGGGTATCAATGCAATCCGCGGCATCACCGTCGGTCTCTACCCGACGAACCCGGCTCCTGAGGTCGCCTATCTGCTCGCCGACTCCGGCACCCGCGTGCTCATCGCCGAGGATCAAGAGCAGGTCGACAAGGCACTTGCGGTGGAAGACCAGTGCCCGAACCTTGAGTGGATCGTCTATCTCGAGCCGCGCGGTGTCTCCTCGATCGATCACCCGAAGTTGCTCGACTGGCAGGCGTTCATCGACCGGGGTCGCGCGCACCGTGAGGCATTCCCCGATGCGCTCGATCGCATCGCGAGAGAGGTGGAGCCCGAAGACATCGTCACCCTCGTCTACACCTCGGGGACGACCGGCCCGCCCAAGGGTGCGATGCTGAGCAACGCCAACGTCGAGTTCGCCAGCGGTGTCATCGTCAACGGCGGCGGGCTCTACGAACCGCCGCCGAATCCGAGCGACGTGATCCTGTCCTACCTGCCGCTGTGCCACGTCGCGGAGCGAGCCGTCACGACGTGGACGAATGCGGTGTCCGGCGCGGTCGTGCATTTCGCGGAGTCGATCGACACCGTCACCACGAACCTGCGGGAGGTGCAGCCGACCCTGTTCTTCGCCGTGCCCCGCATCTGGGAGAAGCTCAAGGCCGGTGTCGAGGTTCGGATGGCAGCCGCCTCCTGGATCAAGAAGGCCAACTACATGCTCTGGATGAAGGTGGGCCGCGGCATCGCGAATTCGATGCTCGCCAACGGTGGTGAACACACGCTGTGGAGCCGGATCCGCTATGCCTTCGGCTATGTCTTCCTCTATCGCGCACTGCGTGAGCGCATCGGTTTGCAAAAGGCGCGCGCATCCGCGTCCGCCGCCGCTCCCATCTCGCCGGAAGTGCTGTTCTTCTTCTTCATGATGGGTGTGCGCATCAACGAGCTCTACGGCATGACCGAGAACAGTGCGGTGGCGACGAGCAATAAGCGCGGCCGCATCAAGCTCGGCACGGTGGGCGAGCCGCAGCCGGGAGTTGAAGTGAAGCTCGCCGAAGGGACGGGCGAGATCCTCACCCGACACCCAGGGAACTTCAAGGGGTATTGGAATAAGCCAGAGGCCACCGCCGACACGCTCGATGCGGATGGATGGCTGCACACCGGGGATGTGGGTGAGTGGGTGGACGGAAGCCACCTGAAGATCATCGACCGGATCAAGGACATCATCATCACCGCGGGTGGCAAGAACATCTCACCCTCGGAGTTGGAGAACTCCCTGAAGGCGTCCCCGTTTATTCGCGAGGCGATCGTCATCGGAGATCAGCGTCCCTATCTGACCGTCCTCGTGGGAATCGAGGAGGACACCGTTGGTGAATGGGCGCGCGCCAAGCGCATCCCCTACACCACCTATCGGGATCTCTCCGAGCGTGAGGAGGTCCTCAAACTCGTGCAGGGCATCATCGCGCAGACCAATGAAGCGACTGCTCGGGTCGAGAATCTGCGGAAATTCCGCATGATCACCAAGGCCCTCGATCACGAGGACGGTGATCTCACCGCGACCCAGAAGGTGAAGCGATCCGCGCTCACCAAGACGTTCGGCCCCTTGATCGACGACATGTATTCGGGAGCAGATGCTCTGCCTGGTGGCGATCAATCTGACGTCATCGTCGTCGCACGAGTCGAGGAGTGACACGTGGGTGAATTGCTTAGCTCGCTGATTCGCGGTCTGGGAATCGGTGGCGTCTATGCGATGCTCGGCGTCAGTTTCGTCATCATCTATCGCGCCACGGGGGTTGTGAACTTTGCGACACCCGCGCTGATGATCCTCGGTGCCTTCTTCACCGGATACTTCGGCGTCAGCATCGGTCTGCCCTTCGTGATCTCGGTCATCCTCGCGATGATCGTGCTTGCGGCGATCGGCATGCTGTCGGAGCGAGTCGCGTTGCGTCCCATGGTGGGCAGACCTGCGTTCTCTGCGGCGACGGTGACCGTCGGTTTATTTATCGTTCTGCTCATCATCGCGGGCCGACTGCTCGGCTCAGAACTCCTCACTGTGAACGATCCGTTCGGACTCAACACTTTGGAGTTCCTCGGCGCTCGCGTCTTCACCGTCGACATCGCCCGCCTCATCGTGGGCCTCCTCGCCATCGGTCTCGTCGGGCTGTTCCTCACCCGTTCGCGCACAGGCCTTGCGATGCGCGCCACGGCGTTCGACCAGGAGACGAGCCTCGCGCAGGGCATCAACGTCGGGCGGATGTTCGGCCTGTCCTGGGGAATCTCTGGAGCGATGGCCGCTCTCGCGGGCGCCATGCTCGTCGCGGGCACCTCGGGGGTGGAAACGACCTTCGCGCTCGTTGCCCTCAAGGCCCTGCCGGTGATCATCCTCGGTGGGCTCGATTCCATCAAGGGCTCGGTGGTCGCCGGACTCATTATCGGTATCGCTGAGTCGCTCACCCGCACCTATCAGCCGCTGTATGCGCCGTGGCTGGGTGCCAACTTCGATGTGATCGTTCCCTACATCATCATGATCGTGGTCCTGATGATCCGGCCCTACGGCCTCTACGGCACTAAGGAGGTGGTCCGGGTATGAGTTCCGCGGCCAGCAAGTCCCAGCACACCACCCGTGGTCGCCCGAGGCTGTACACCAACTACCGCTCGGAAATGGCGATCTTCAACACCGGTGCCAAGCGACTGTGGATCGTCATCGGGTTCGTGGCGCTCGTCGTCTTGCCGTTCTTCCTCGCCCGCGACCTCGTCGCGCTCGGAGCAACGGTGTTCATCTTCTCTATCGGCGGTATCGGGCTGAACCTCCTCACCGGCTACGCCGGTCAGGTGTCGCTTGCCCAAGCCTTCTTCCTCGGCGTCGGCGCCTACACCGCGGCGGTTCTCGGCGGTGAATCGCGAGGAGATGTCATCGGGCTGGGCTGGGATATGGCGATCTGGTTGCCGCTCGCCGGGCTGGTGCCCGCGGTTGTGGCAGCGATCATTGCCCCGTTAGCCGCCCGGGTGAGGGGCCTGTATCTGGCGATTCTCACCCTCGGCCTGGTGTTCATCGGCGAACACATCTTCAAAGAGCTCAAGCCGATCACTGGTGGTGCCGGTGTTGGTCGCGCTCCTGCGGAGCCGGTGTTCCTCGGCTTCAACCTATTCGAGAACCGCGATGTGGGCGGCATCGAAATCGACCGCTTCACGATGCTGTACTTCACCTGCCTGGTGATCTTCGTGGTCATGGCGCTGCTCGCCCGCAACTTCACCCGCTCGCGCTTTGGTCGATCCTTCGCTGCGGTGCGTGATCGTGATATCGCCGCGGAGGTGATGGGTGTCTCGCTGCTGCGCACCAAGACACTCGCCTTCGCGATCTCGGCCTTCTATGCCGGAATCGCCGGGGCCCTGCTGTCGATCATCATCGGTCGCATTTCGCCGGAGACCTGGAACTTCTTCCTCTCCATCGACTTCCTCGCCGTGATCTTCATCGGTGGCCTGGCGACGATCACCGGTTCGATCATGGGCGCGGTCTTCGTGGTCCTCCTCCCGAAGCTGGTCAATTCCCTCACCGGATTCCTGCCGATCGATCCCGGCGTCGGCCAGGGTGGTCTGCTCAACGTCTTCGAGTTGCAGTCGATCATCTTCGGTGTCCTCATCATTGTGTTCCTCATCCTGGAACCACGAGGGCTCTATGGCCTGTGGCTGAGAGTGCGCAACTACTTCAAGGCGTGGCCCTTCAGCTATTAGCTGTGTTCAGGGGATTTTGCGCAATCGGAGAGACTCCGTACCCCTCGCTGGCGTAGCGTGGCGGCAGGTGCACCCGGCACCGGTCTGCGAGGTCGACGATGTTCCGCCGAGTTGTCACGATTGCTGCATCACTTGGCGTGGTGGCCAGCTTTCTCGCCACCACCGCCGCCCAAGCGGAGCCGGACGCACAGCGGGAGCGTGCTCTCGTCGCCGATGAGGACTATTACGTGCTCTGGCAGGAGTCCGATCCTGCCTACGACTGCACCGGGCTGTACTGCGAGATCATCTCCTTCAGCGCGGGTGTGCCGAAGCGTTTCCCGGATGAAGTGCGGATTGGGATCCTCATGGATCGTGACACCGATCCGCTGCTGTCAAGCGATCCTGACGCGACCGTGACCGCGTACATCATCCCGGCCGATGACCCTGACGGGTTCTACGCGACGTCGATCCCATTGGAGTACATGGAGGAAGCGAAGTTCTATTACTCGGACATCTACAAGTACGACGCGAGCTCTGACTACACCGACACCGGACTGCAGGCTGAGTGGTACCGGGGGAGCAACTACTGGGCGGTGTACGTGTCGTGGCGGTCTCTCGGACTCGATGAGGCGTCATTCTCGGTTTTTGTTCAAGATCGATTCGGCAATCAGGATGAGGCGCCGGAGAGCCCGATGCCCGCGATTCCCATTCGGGAATCAGTCGATGGGCCGCCGGACCCCACACCCGATCTTCCCGACGCCCCCACCTCACTGACGGCAAGTGTGACCTCTAGCGGGGCAGTCTCGCTCGAGTTCACACCGCCCTCTGGTGATGTGACCGGATACGAGGTGCAGGCGCAGCGCGATGGCGGCTCCTGGGAGTCGGTGACGGCGTCGTCATCCCGCGCCGACGTCGTGGTGGGGCCTGATGTGGTCAATGGCCGCAATCCGATATCGGGTGAATTCGACTTTCTCACCTCCCTTCGCATGACTGCTCGAGATGGTGGTGGCTATGTCTGCGGTGGGTCGCTGGTGTCACCGACGAAGATCATCACCGCCGCGCACTGCATGTACGACGAGGATGGGAATGAGATCTCCTATGTGAGCGCGGCACTCGAGGATGATGGTGCGAAGCCCTATTCGCATGTTCGAGCTGCCGACTTCACCATTCACCCGAACTACAACAGGCGAACCGAAGCAAACGACATCGCCGTGCTGACCTTCTCCCAGCCGTTCGCCGGTGCACCGACTGTCACCATCCCGACGGCAGCGCAGGCAGCGAGCCTCACCTCAGGCGGGTCCTCGGTGACCTCCGCTGGCTGGGGGCGGCTGTCCAGCGGCGGATCGAATCCCTCGACCTTCAAGGTTGCCGACCTCACGGTCATCCCGGACTCGGTGTGCGGGTCTACCTCAGGGCGCTACACCGTCGGTGGAGTGACCTATGAGGGCCTCGGCTCGAGTTACCTCTCCTCCTCCATGATCTGCGCGGGTGGCTCGACGAGCACCGCGCAGCCGATCGACACCTGCCAGGGCGACTCCGGCGGTCCCCTGGTGGCGGGCAGAGGATCGAGCGCCGTCCTGGTCGGCGTGGTGAGCTGGGGCTATGGCTGCGCCGGAATGCTGGACGGGGATCCCGCGCCTTACGGCATGACGCCCGGTGTCTACACGCGACTGGCGAACTACCTGCCATGGCTGGCGACCCAGGGCATTGATGCCTCCGGGCCGGGTGATAACACCGTGAGCAGGACCGTGAGCGGACTGTCCGCTGGCTCGTATGTGTTCCGCGTCCGCGCGGTGAACGACGCTGGAGCCGGTGAATGGTCGGCGACCTCGAACACCGTGACCGTGCAGGCGGAGGCGGCGACGAAGCCGAGTAGACCGGAGTACCTCGACGTCGCTTATCGAATCCGCGGTCGACAAGCCACTGCGACGGTCTATTGGACCTGGTCGTCCTTCGACTCCATGGAGCCGGACTCCTATCGCTACCGGATCCGCAAGGCGGGCAAGAAGTGGTCGGGCTGGAAGACCGTGCAGCCGGGAGTGCCCGAGGCGAAGGGCGTGAAGGTGACGAAGTTGGCGGTGGGCAAGAGGCACCGGATGCAGGTGCAGGCGGTGAGCTCCGCCGGCACGAGTCCCTCCTTGACCATCACGCTGCGCCCCAAACGCTAGCCCGACATCGGGGGGCTTTCTGGGAATCGCCCCCTACCCGAGCCCTCGACAGCCGCTGGACCCCCTACGATTGGGGGTCATGCGCGTATTGATCACCGGGGGAGCCGGTTTCGTGGGGTCCCATCTCGTGGATGCCTTGTTGGCGCGGGGTGATCAGGTGCTGGTCCTCGACGACCTGTCCACCGGCCGCCACGACAATATCCGTGACCATCTGGGCAACCCGAACTTCGAGTTCGTCATGGGCTCGATCCTCAATGATGCGGTGGTGGACGATGCGGTGCGCCGGTCGGATGTGGTGATGCACCTTGCGGCCGCGGTCGGCGTTGAGCTGATCGTGGGTCGACCGCTGGAGAGCCTTGCCACGAATATCCGCGGCAGTGAGATCGTGCTGGAGAAGTGCCACAAATACGGTCGCAAGGTGCTCGTCACCTCCACGAGTGAGATCTACGGAAAGAACGACTCCGATCTGCTCAGCGAGGACGACGACCGCATCCTCGGCTCGCCGTTGAAGACCCGCTGGTCCTATAGCGAGGCGAAGGCCATCGAGGAGGTGCTGGCCTACTCCTACTGGAAGGAGAAGGGCCTGCCGGTGGTGATCGTGCGACTGTTCAACACCGTCGGGCCACGCCAGGTCGGGCACTACGGCATGGTGGTGCCGCGCTTCGTCGAGCAGGCGTTGAAGGGCAACCCGATCACCGTCTACGGCGATGGCACGCAGCGCCGCTGCTTCTGCCACGTCGCTGATGTCGTGGGTGCGTTGCTCGGCTTGGTCGACTCCCGCGAGGCCGAGGGCCAGGTGTTCAACGTGGGTGCGAATGAAGAAATTTCCATCGCCGGCCTCGCCGAGCGAGTCACTGAGCAACTCGAGTCCGATTCCTCCATCGTGAAGGTGTCCTATGACGACGCCTATGAGGAAGGCTTCGAGGACATGCCGCGTCGAGTCCCCAACACCGCACGCATCCGCGAGCTCCTCGGCTGGGTCCCGCAGCGCGACCTGTCCGACATCATCAGCGACGTCGCCGCAGACATCTCCACCCGCTCGAGCTAAAGGTGACTCCCTGGCTCTACGTCGCCTCATTCGTCGGCGCCGCAGTGCTGTCGACTCTGCTGGTGTGGGGATCGATCAAGATCGCTCATCGCACCGGAATGGTCGACTCCCCCGACGGCGGGCGCAAGCAACAGGATCGCCCCATCCCGAAGATCGGCGGAATCGCCGTTGCCCTGGCGTTCACGGTCGCGTTCCTCGCGGCGGTGGCGATCTCGGGGGATCCGACGGAGTTGGAGCTGCTCGCGAGTGTTCTGCTCCCCGCGCTCGCTGTTGCCGCCCTCGGCTTCGTCGATGACGTTCGCGCACTGAATCCCTGGGTGCGACTCGTCGCGCAGTTCGCCCTCGCCCTGATCGTGTGGTGGGCGGGAACACAGGTGTCATTCACGCGCATCGAGTGGCTGGACCTGCTCATCACCCTGCTCTGGATCGTCGGGCTGACGAATGCGATGAACCTGCTCGACAACTCCGATGGACTCGCTGCCTCGACCACTCTTGTGGCTTCCATCGGCACCGGCATCATCGCCGCGCTCTACGGGCAGTTCTTTGTCGCTGGTCTCGCCTTCGCGCTCGCCGGCATCGCGCTCGGCTTCCTCTGGCACAACTGGGCGCCGGCGACTGTCTATCTCGGGGATGCGGGGGCCTACTTCCTCGGCTTCCTGCTCGCCATTGTCACTCTGCGCCTGCGACCCGTGGGCATCAATCTCCCGTGGAGCGCGGCGATCCCGGTGCTGCTGGTCGCTGTTCCCGTGCTGGACACTGCCTTCGTTGTGGTGCGCCGACTCGCCGAGGGTCGACATCCGTTCACGCCGGGGCGCGATCACCTGTCGCATCTGCTCATGGATCGGGGATTGAGCGTGCGGGGAGCGGTGGGGGTGCTGCAGGGAGTGCTCGTCCTCAGCGTTGCCACAGCCGTCGGTCTTGCTGTTGCCGCTTCCTGAGAGCGCCTCGGATCAGAAACCTGGGGGAGCGGGCGGCGGAGGAACCGCCGGCACGGCGGGGGTCGGGGAGGACTCCGTGAGCAGGGCCTTGACCTCGCTCGCCCGATAGCGCCGATGGCCGCCCAGGGTCCGGATACTCGACAACTTGCCGGCCTTGGCCCAGCGGGTCACCGTCTTGGGGTCAACGCGGAACATCGCGGCGACCTCACTGGGGGTCAGCAGGGCCTCAGGGTCACCCGGCATCCGATCACTGGGCATCCGATCACTGGGCATCCGATCACTGGGCATCCGATCACTGGGCATGGAGGTCATGCGCTCCCCCTTGACGTGGGACTCACTTGAGATTAAAACGGACAAAAGTGGCGAACGGGACTCAGCGTGTCAGACGTGGGGTGTCAGGGCAAGCATGGCGGGGCACGGTGAGTCGCGGCGCGATTGTGCGGCCCACAACGTCCCGAACGATCAGGCTCCGGGAGGCGTGCTGATCTGGCTGAACCGCTGCAGTGGGTTCCCCGGCACCACCTCGGTGAGGGCGGGGTCGAGATCGGCCACATCCACGTTCACATCACCCCAGGCATCCAGGGTGGAGGAGATCTTGCGCCGTGCTCGGTCGAGGGTGCGGGCGATCATGCGCCGAGCGGCCCACTGCGTCTCGCGTTCGCGCAACTCATCCTCAATCGCCTCGGCCTGCTCGGGTGAGCAGTCGAGGCCGTAGGAACGCTGCAGGCCGAGCCGAGCCTCAATGCGATAGTCGTGCCCCTCACGCTTGAACTGCCCGGGCTTGGAGTTCATCCCGTTCAGCAGATCGACCGTCGCGATCGCAAAGGTGGTGATGGGTCGGAAGCGCGTCTCCCGCGGAACACCGGGTGGACGAGTCGCGGGAGGTCCCATCCACCAGGGTGGTTGGAGCACCATCGCGTAGCCGAACTTATTCACCGGATCATCGTGATGAACGACCATGAGGTGGCGCATCTGACCCGGCGGGAGTGCGGGAGCTTCATCGGGTTGCGCGACGCACAGCACGTCATCCTCGGGGTCCATGGCCTCGGGGTTGTCTCGCCAACGTTGCCAGAACTCAGTCCGGAACGGCACTCCGAAGTACACGCCACCGTCGACCCCGAGGTGCTCGAGCGCAGGGATGCCGACATAGGGACCCGGGAGCGTGGACACGTCGAGGGCGACGTTCGCGCCGAGACTCTCGCCCATCAACACCACTCGGGGTCGACGGTCCGCGGGCATGGCATCGATGCGATCGCGGAGGCCTTCGAGGATGAGCTTCGTCAGGTGCACGCCTTCGGCGGTTCGGGGCATTGCGAGAGCACTGGGCACGAGGGCGTACTGCGGAACGATCGTCGCGCAGTTGCCGCGAGTGAGGTATTCCAGCGCCTCGATGATCGTGTAATTGACGTAGCCGACACCGGTTGGTGAGGCCACGCAGATCAGTCCTCGGTCGTACCCGCC
>Ga0075480_10000836_pt1 | contig 18707 bp, 15 predicted proteins | sample DEB08_DNA_7_FD_81590 | JGI IMG/M metagenome (GOLD analysis project Ga0075480, IMG submission 81590) | Aqueous microbial communities from the Delaware River and Bay under freshwater to marine salinity gradient to study organic matter... | ecosystem: Environmental > Aquatic > Marine > Coastal ... | reverse complement strand
TTGCCTGGTCGAAATCTACGATCCGCGCGAACTGGATCGGGTGGATCTGGATCAGGCACGCATCATTGGTGTGAACAGTCGCGACTTGCGTACGTTCGAGGTCGACCTGCAGGCAGCCATCGATGTGCTGCGCACCATCCCCACGACCCACGTCCGGGTAGCCGAAAGCGGCTTGCACGATGATGCAGACTTCCAACAAGTGCGCGATGCAGGCATTGAAGCCGCTCTGGTGGGAGAATCCTTCATGAGGGCAGCCGATCCCGGAACGGCGCTTTCCCGTGTCTTGAGGAACCTGTCATGACCCGAATCAAGATGTGCGGCATTACCAATCTTGCTGATGCCCGCTACGCCTCAGGCGCAGGGGCTGACCTGCTCGGGTTCATCCAGCATGAGGCCAGCCCTCGGTATGTGGAGGCATCACTTGCCAGGGATATCATTGCCTGGATACACGGTGCTGAATCGGTTGGCGTGTTCGTCGATGCCGAAGCGGACGATGTGAACAGGACCGTCGAAGCCACGGGATTCGATTTCGTACAGCTGCACGGCTCGGAAAGCCCGGCGTACTGCGAGCGCATCGAAAAGTCGGTTATCAAGGCCCTACGCATTTTCCCCGGCACCTCGACCGCTGAATTGGAACTGGCACTGGCCGCGTATGCCGACGTCGTGGACTACTACCTGATCGACACCGGATCGGCAGGCGCGGCGGGCGGTACCGGTAAACCGTTCGACTGGGGAGTTCTCGAAGGCCTGGTTTTTCCGAAACCCTGGTTTCTTGCGGGAGGCCTTTCCCCTGCCAATATCGACGAGGCGCTGGAACGACTTTCGCCTTCAGGGGTGGATGTGGCCAGCGGCGTTGAGGAAAAACCCGGACAAAAAGATTTCGAGGCCATTGATCGGTTTGTGGAGGCCGTTCGTGGCAGGGTAGCAAACCGCTGATCTCCACCAATCTACCATGACTTTCCCATCCTTAGCCTTCCGTATCTGGCATGTCTGAACCCACGCTCACGGCGGTACTACCTGATGAAAGAGGTTATTTTGGCGAATTCGGGGGCTCTTTCGTGCCCGAAATCCTGGTTCCGGCCCTGGAAGAGCTCAACGAGGCCTTCCTGACAGCCAAGCAGGACCCCGCCTTTCAGGCATGCTATCACGGCCTGTTGCGTGACTATGTCGGGCGGCCAACGGCCTTGACCTATGCTGAACGTCTGACCGAGCGGCTGGGCGGCGGGCGGATCTACCTGAAGAGAGAGGATCTCTGTCACACCGGCGCCCACAAGATCAACAATGCCATCGGTCAGATTCTGCTCGCGCGTCGGATGGGCAAGACCCGCATCATCGCCGAGACGGGTGCCGGGCAGCACGGTGTGGCCACAGCCACGGTCTGTGCCCGGTTCGGCATGGAGTGCATTGTCTACATGGGTGCCGAGGACATCGAGCGGCAGCAGCTGAATGTCCATCGGATGCGCTTGCTCGGTGCCGATGTTCGCCCGGCAACAAGTGGTTCGCAGACACTCAAAGATGCGACAAACGAAGCCATCAGAGACTGGGTAACCAACGTCCGGGATACCTTTTACATCATCGGATCGGTGGTTGGACCGCATCCGTACCCGGCCATGGTTCGGGACTTCCACACCATCATTGGTGAAGAAGTCAAAACACAACTGCACGAGAAGGAAGGGCGAACGGACCCGGATATGCTGATTGCGTGTGTGGGTGGCGGTTCGAACGCCATTGGCATGTTCCACCCGTTTCTGCGCAACACGTCGGTTCGCTGTGTAGGTGTAGAAGCATCTGGTGAAGGCCTCGATGGCCGGCATGCCGCCACGCTCACACTGGGCAAACCCGGCATCCTGCATGGCGCCTTGAGTTACCTGCTGCAGGATGAGGAAGGGCAGGTAAGTCTGGCCCATTCCATTTCAGCAGGCCTGGACTATCCCGGCGTTGGTCCCGAGCATGCCTGGCTTAAACAGTCCGGTCGGGTGGACTATGTCTCTGCCACAGACCAGGAGGCGATGGAAGGTGTGCAGCTGCTCTCCGAAACCGAAGGCATCATTCCGGCCCTGGAAACAGCCCATGCGGTTGCCGGGCTCGCGCGTCTGGCAGGAGAGACGGATCCCGATGATCTGATCGTCCTCAACTGCTCTGGCCGGGGCGACAAGGATATGCAGACCATTGCCGAGGCCCTCTCATGAGCAGGCTGAAGGCACATCTCGAGAGCATTGCTGCAGCCGGGGAGAAAGCACTCGGCATGTTCATCACGAGTGGTTTTCCGGATCTGGACGCGACACCGGATCTATTACGGGCCATCGATGCGGGTGGGGCTGATTTCATCGAACTGGGCATGCCCTTCTCCGACCCACTCGCCGAAGGTATTCCCATCCAGCGATCGAGTGAACGGGCCTTGGCTGCGGGGGTGACCATGCGACAGACCCTTGAGTACGCGGCCGATTTCACGGCCTCGTCGGATACGCCGCTGCTGCTCATGGGGTATGGTAATCCAGTAATGCGCTACGGCATCGATCGCTTTTTCGAGGAGGCCCGGACGGCGGGTGTCCAGGGGGTGATCCTACCCGATGTCCTGCCGGCCCCTGACTCGCCGTTTTTCCGCGCTGCTGCAGCACATGGGGTAGACACGGTGTGTCTGGTATCGCCTACAACGCCGCAAGAGCGCGTGACGTACATCGACGAATTGTCTTCAGGCTTCGTCTATGCCGTATCCGTCACGGGAGTAACCGGAGCGGACAAAGGCGACGCCAAGCCTATCCAGGACTACTTGCGTCGCATACGTCCTGCTGTCTCCCGGAATGCCCTGCTCGTGGGCTTCGGGATCCGCTCGGCTGAAGATGTGGCCTCGATGGTAGCCGAAACGGACGGTGCCATTGTCGGATCTGCCCTCGTCAACCTGGTAGCGGCCTGCTGGGACGATTCGGACCTCTCCCACGCGCAGCGGCTCGAGCGCGTGGAAGCGTTTGTCCGGGAGCTCAAGTCGGGAACGTCATCCTGACCGAACCGGAACGGTGCCTTGCGTGTTGAAAGGCGCACGCTGTACACCATTACTTTTTTCGCATGAACACCTCAATCACCAGGCATTACCCTCTCCTGCTGCTGATCCTCCTTCTGGTGACCGCCGGATGCGAGACCCTGGAGTATCGTCCGGCTGCCGTGGGTCGCGAAGGCGATGTGGTCGTAGTCACCGACTCCAGCAGTTGGAATGGCGCGCTCGGCGATGCCATACGCGGTAACGTGGCGCCCTATCTGGGTACGCTTCCGGCGCCCGAGCGGGCTTTCAACCTGCAGCGCATGACCCTCACGTCCAATAGCGTCATCGAAGCCATCCAGAAGCAAAAGAACATCCTTTTTGTGGCTCCCTTGTCCGATTCGACTCGCGAGGCCGAATTCCTGCGTACCCGACTCGACCCCCAGGCCCTGGCAGCAGTGCAGAGTGGAAGCGTCTCGATCATTCCACGCCGGGATCTGTGGCAAACCGGTCAGCAGGTAATCTACGTCTTTGGACAGAGCGAAGAAGCCATCATAGCCGAGCTTGAGGAGCGGGGAAGCGATATCCAGTATCAATTCAACGACATCACCCGCGAGCGTGTTGAGGAGGAAATGTTCGAAAAAGGGCGCCAGTTCGACATGGAGAACGCCCTACTGGATAAGCACGACTTCCGCATCAAGATGCAGCATGACTACTTCACGGCAATCGATACAACCAATTTCGTGTGGCTCCGTCGTGTGGTCAGTCAAAACTCCTGGCGTAGCCTGTTTGTCTATTATGTGGACGATTTCAACCCCGCCAATCTGAACCCGGCATGGATCAACGCCGCACGCGATCGTTTGACGGAGACGCATATCCAGGGCAATCTTGGAGGTTTCGTGACGACCGACTACCGGAGGGAACTGATTTCGGAGAACATCGACTTTCTGGGGCGCTACGGATTTGAAACGCGCGGCCTCTGGCATATGGTGGAACGGGAAGACGATGGCGATCTGACAGAATGGGGCATGGGTGGTCCGTTTGTGAACTACACCTTCTATGACGACGACAGTCGCCGCCTCTACATGATCGACGGCATGGTCTTCGCACCCGGTTACGACAAGCGGGAGTTCCTGAGACACATGGAGACGATTGCCCACACCTTCCAGAATGCCAACGAGGCCCGGGCCGAGAGCACCGAGTCCACAATGGCGGCAACGGAGTGAGACCATGGCTCCGAGGTCTGTCGCGCCGCTTCTCTGTCTATTCCTGATGGGGTGTTCTGCGCCATCTGACCCTGTTGGTTTGTCCTTGACCGCTGCGGATTCCTCTCTGGCAACAGTACTCGTAGCGCTTCATGAGGCCGACGTAGATGCATTCCTGTCCATGGAATCAGATACCTTTGTGCCGGATCACACGCGTCGGGATTCGGTCTTGCAACACTACGGACTGGACGAGGCCTCGTTTGGGCACCTTATGCAGCTAAAATCGGCTGATCCGGAGCGATTTGTGGCCATTTACAATCGAGCCCTGGACATCGCCTCGGGACGAGAATAGGCGCGATGCTTGGGCAGTGCGCCCCAAGCAATAGGCCCCAAGCAATAGGCCCCGAGTAGTATGTCACGAATAGTATGTCCTGAGTAGTATATCCCGAATAGTGTGCGACGAAGCGGGACCATGCGGGCCGGTGAGTTCGTCCCTCGGGATCGGAAGGTTGTCACACGGTATTGGGAGGTTACCCCATCGGGGTCCGGGCTGGCTGTCCCAGCCACGATCCGAGCAGATCAGGCCTGCATTGATCACAGGCAGTGCATTCATCCGGCGCTGCCTGACCGAAATAGCCGAGTACTCCCCAGTTTCGACAGGCTTCGCGTTCAAGCCATCGCAGCATGGCAGCAAATCGGGATCGTTGCCTGCGTGTTGCCCCCATGCCCATGATAGCCTCTCGGGACGAGCGGGCATCCGGCGTGTCGAATACGATCGAAAGGGCGGGCCGGCCGTCCCGGCCGGCCCGCCCTGCTTCCTGATACCATGCCTCGATCGAGTCCGGAATACCTACATGGGCCACCACCCGAACGTCCGGCTTGTCAATCCCCATTCCAAAGGCATTGGTTGCTACCACGATTCGAGTCCGGCCTCGTAACCAGGCATCCTGCACCCTTGCCCGCTCCTCTGCTGCCATGCCCGCATGGTAGGCGGCCGCCTTGAGTCCAGCGCGACGCAATTTTTCCGCCCAGACTTCCGTTCCTTCGCGCGAGGCGTCATACACGATCGATGATCCCTCCACCTGCGATAGTATCCGTGTGAGATCAGGCCCGGGATCAACTCCGTGACGAACAGCAAAAAAGAGATTATCGCGGGCAAAAGAGAACGCGAGCCGGAACGGATCCTGAAGATCCAGAACCCGGCAAATGTCCCGAGCCACCCGTGGAGTGGCAGTGGCGGTAAGTGCTACGCACGGCACATTCCATGCATGGCGCAGCCGGTGTATCTGTCGGTAGGCCGGCCGGAAATCATGCCCCCACGAGGAAATACAATGTGCTTCATCCACGATGAGGCGGGTGGGAACATGCCCCTCAATGATCGTGGCAAGTAAGGGGGATCCGATGCGCTCCGGTGCCAGATACAGGAAGAAGGCCGGCGCCTCTACAATCCTTCGATTCAGGAACCTGGCCACGCGCAAGTCCACGCTTCCGGTCATCGCAAAGGCCGCCACGCCCCTTCCAGCCAGCGTTGCCACCTGGTCCTGCATGAGGGAGACCAACGGGGAAATAACCAGCGTCAGACCACCAAGGACAAGTCCCGGCACCTGGAAGGAAATGGACTTCCCGCCGCCTGTGGGCATGAGAACGAGACCATCTGATCCCGACAGGACCCGACGGACCGCATGCGCCTGATTCGCCCTGAAGTCGGGATATCCCCAAACCGCCCGTAGCACCCCCTGCGCACGTCGGTACTGCATCTGGGTCTGTGTAGCCGTCGCGTTGGCCCGATCCAAAGGACTGCCTTGACTGTGGCTACTGCCGAAGCGCCCCTTGAATACGCGCCACCACGCTCGAAATGGACGCTGCATCAATGGTTACAGTAATGTGGGCCTGTTCATAGATGGCACTGCGTTGCGTCAGAAGATCCGACACGCGGTCGAGCAGCAAGCCCGGAGGAAGCAGGCTGCCGTTCTCATCATGCAGCAGTGGTCGGTCCTGCCGTGATGAGGCCAGTCTGCTGGCCAGAAAAGCTGCTGATCCCTTGAGGTAGACCAGCGTGCCTTTCTGCTTACACCAGGCCAGGTTGGACGGGTCCATCACGGCACCACCCCCCAGAGAGACCACTATTCCAGTCTGCTCCGTAAGTCTGCGTAACAGGTTCTTCTCTTCCTCCCGAAACCGCTCCTCGCCATAGAGCTCGAAGAGGGCAGGGATGGAGAGTCCGGTATGCTGGACGATTTCCTCATCAAGGTCCAGTGCTTTGTACCCTAGACCCCGGGCCAACCGCGGTGCAACCGTGGATTTACCCGATCCCATGAAGCCGGTCAAAAAGATCCTGTCTGTGTTCACGATTCGCTACCTTTGCTTCGTTCGCCACTAAGGTACGCAGCAGAAGAACAGTGCCCACTTACAGGCTGGATATCGAATACCTCGGAACGGATTGGCACGGTTGGCAGATTCAACCGTCCCACCCGACTGTTCAAGGTGCCCTCGAAACTGCACTCCAGACTGCTCTGAGGCATCCCGTGTCGATCGTTGGATCCGGGCGTACGGACACGGGTGTGCATGCCAGCGGACAGGTTGCCCATGTGATCTTCGACCAACCGGTTGACGATCAGCGCCTGCTGGCTTCCCTTCGCGGTCTGCTACCCCGCTCCATTGCCGTCCGATCAATACGATGTGTCGCGGATGGGTTCCACGCCCGATTTGATGCCCGTTCCCGGCAGTATCGCTACCGTTTGGGTAGTCTGCCCTTTGCCATAGATGAGGCCATTCGCTGGTATCTTCGTCCGGCACCGGACCTGGATCGAATGAACGAAGGGGCCCAGTTCCTGCTCGGTAGGCACGACTTCAGTTCGTTTTGCCGGACGCAGTCAGAGACGGTAAACCGCGTATGCGCTGTCAATACGGCGCAATGGTACCGCGTACCAGAAAGGGATGGCGCGCTTGATTTCGTGATCCGGGCCGATCGGTTCCTGCATGGCATGGTGCGGGCCATCGTGGGTACACTGGTTGAAGTGGGGCAAGGCAAGCGAGCACCAGAAAGCATTGCGACCATCCTGGCAGCCGCCAATCGCATTGAGGCAGGATTTGCCGCCCCGCCTCATGGCCTGATGCTGGAGCATGTTGCCTATCCCGACCATTCGAGCACTGGTTCGAACCACCCGGCATGATCCATCCGTCCTGACCGCAGCTTTGTGGCGTATGTTCGCGTCATGACTCCGCCCCACCCTGCTTCACGCACCGTTTCCCCTGCCGTGCACCGGTCTCCACCTTGCCTGCCCGCCCCGGCCCTGCTGTACGCTCCGGTCCTCCTGTTTGCCCTTCTTCTTGGCGCCTGCGACCGCCCATTTGGAGACGTGGGGGAAGCAGCGGTCGAGGTGGTATCCCCCGACCTGTCCGTTGCCACGGATCAGGATCAGATACTCCTTACACTACGGGTTACCAGCGTTCAACCGGTCGGGGAGGTCCAGGCCGACGGTATTGTGTTTGGTCGTGTGGGAGAGGACCTATGGCAGGCAGAACTGGATCTGAAGCCTGGACTGAATCGATTTCCGATTACTTCGATTGTCGAAGACGGGCCCATCAGCAGGGATACGCTTGATGTCTTGCGTCTTGATTGGTCTGTGACCACCCCGGTTGGTTATCGCCCTATCTTGTTCGGCATTGGCGGGCATGCCGCGAGCCCACTCCCTGATGGTCGACTTGTCTTGACCGGTGGGAGTGCCCTGGCCGGCTCGCCTGGAAGCTTCGATGCCTGGATCCTGCCACAAGGAGGGTCGCGTTTTGCACCAGCCAGGACCCAGGCTGCTCATCCCCGTGTGGGCCATTCGGCCACGGTACTCCCCGACAACAGGATCCTGCTGGTTGGTGGTGGTATGCTCGGTAACATCGATGCGGTCGATCAACTCGTGGAGGCGGTCGAAGTGTTCGACCCGGACACCGAAACGTTCTCGGCCATACCGGTCGATGGCCCACCTGTCCGCAGGATGTATCATACCGCGCTGTTGCGCAATCTGGGCGGGCAATCGTACCTGGTGTTGCTCGGTGGCCGCGGCGATACGCGCTACACGCCAACGTCGGATCTCGGAATCCGACGAGATATGCGGACCTTCCTTTTCAGGAATGATTCGCTCATCGCCCTCTCCCCTGCCGTTGGACCATTCATCCGACCCGTGGCGGGACACACGCAGACAGATATCGGCGTGGGCGGTCAGGAAGCCGGTCGTCGGTATCTCGTTGCGGGCGTCGACCTGGAAGATGACCTGCAAGGAGTGAGCTTGGTCATGGATTTCGAAGCGCCGGCCGGGATCGACCTGACAGAATGGCCCCCCTTGCGAAGTCCTCGAATCCGCCATGCATCCGTGCCCCTGGCTCCAGGATACGTTCTGCATCTTGGTGGCCGCCATCCGGACTCAGACGAGCCGCTCACATCGGGAGAAATTCAAGTTTCAGAGGCACGGGCATCCTTCTACCTACCTTCGGAGCTGGAGGCGGCCCTGACCCCAACCTATGGTGGTACCGCCACCGTTACGCCGGACGGCACGGTGGTCCTGATTGGTGGGTTCAATGCAGCTGGCGAAGGTCTCTCCGAGGTGGATTTCGTATCATTGAGCGTGCAGTAAGCTCGGCAGCAGGTGGGTCCATGCAGGCATGCATGGGCGCTGTCCTGTCATGCAGAGGTCTCGATTCGACTCACATCCCCAGATCGTCATGCGTCCTGTCTCTTTCGGCGTCCGCTCTGAAACAGATCGTCTTGAGCAAGTCATCGTCCATACGCCGGGCGCTGAAATGGATATGGTCTCTCCCTTGGACCGCGAAGCCCTGCTCTTCGAGGATATCCTGTTCCTGAGCCATGCCCGGAAAGAGCATGAACTCATGTGTGCCGTCTTCGAAAAGGTCATCGGCCGTGAGGAAGGCGTATTGCAGATACGGACGCTGCTGTTGGAAGCCTTCCACGAGGAGACGGCTCGATTCAGTTTTGTAGAGCAGCTGTGCGAAGCGTCACAAGGCGCGAACCTGCGGGCCTTCGAAGGCGATCTGAAGCGATTGACACCGGAGGAGCTCTGCCATTTTGCCCTGACAGGGGTATCTCCCCTTGACATCGAAGCACGACCTGTTCCCAACCTGATGTTCATGCGTGATCTGGCAGCGGTGGTCGGGGACCATATCGTGCTCAGCCATGCCGCCACATCAGCCCGCGCGCGGGAGAGCATCATTATTGACGTCGTTGTCCATCACCACCCGGCATTTTCAGCTTGGGAAGACAAGATCATCAAGCTGCCTCGTGGTGTGACGTTTGAAGGGGGAGATCTTCTGGTGGCCTCGAGTGACACGGTCATCATCGGAAACTCCGAACGAACCTCCTTCGGTGGCTTGATCTCGGTTGCCAGAGCCCTCTTCGAGAAAACGGAGGTCCAGCACGTAATCATGGTCAGTATGCCGCAAGAGCGCTCCTGCATGCATCTGGACACCGTCTTCACCTTTGCAGCGCCGGACGAATGTGTGGTCTTCCCTCCTCTCATCGATCAGAAAGGACTGAACAATGTGGCCACTTTTTCCCGCAACGGCGGACCGGACCGCATGGCCACCCGCATGTGGGACACCCTCCAGCAAGCACTCGAACATCACCTCGGCCACCCGATGAGCTTCTTGCCCTGTGGCGGCGCTGACCCCTTGGGTCAGCGCCGCGAACAGTGGACCGACGGCGCCAACCTCTTCGCAGTGGCTCCGGGCGTTGTCCTGGGGTATGATCGCAATGAAAAGACCTTCGCGGGAATGGCCGACAAAGGTTATCGGATCGTGACCGCCGAGGGATTCCTTTCATTTTATGAGTCGAGCACGTTCGAACCCGGGGAAAAAATGGCCATCAAACTGGATGGATACGAATTATCCCGGGGACGAGGTGGGCCTCGCTGCATGACCATGCCCATATGCCGACGGACAGAATCATGACGGCACTCGACCAACTGATGACTGATCATCGCCGTTGGATGAAGGCGGCCATCAGGGAAGCCGAAAAGGCTTTCGAGGCGGATGAAGTACCGGTAGGAGCGGTTGTCGTCCACCACGGAATGGTCGTGGGCAAAGGGTATAATCAGGTCGAGCGGTTGTCCGACCCGACGGCCCACGCCGAAATCATTGCCATTACGGCCGCCTGCGACCGTCTTCAGACCAAACACCTGACAGAGGCCACCCTCTACGTCACGCTCGAGCCCTGCCCCATGTGCGCCGGCGCGATAACGCTGGCCCGACTCAAGCAGGTGGTCTACGGCGCGTTCGATGACAAGGCAGGCGCTGCATCTACCCTCTACAACATTCCGCAGGACCCACGTCTGAATCACTATGTGGATCTTGTTTCCGGTGTGGAGGAACAGCGCTGCGCTGACCTTCTCACCTCCTTTTTCCGTAAAAAGCGGGACAATGATCTGCCCCGTCAGGTCTGAGGTCCTCCAGGCACCCATCTTGGTCTCAGTGTCGGGGAACAGAGGCCGGCTTGGCCCATAATCGACTCTCTCTCCTACCAAGACCTTCCCAGATCCGAATGCAAGCGGATGTCGTCATCATCGGAGCCGGACCTGTTGGTTTGGCCTGCGCCATTGAAATCCAGCGCAAGGGCCTTTCCTGCATTACAGTAGACAAAGGAGCCCTGGTCACCTCCCTTACGGGCTATCCCACCAACATGGAGTTTTTCTCCACGCCGGATCTTATCGAGATCGGTGGACACCCTTTGGTCAGTTCCCGATACAAGCCCATCCGTGAGGAAGCCATCGACTACTATCGACGGGTGGCTGAGCGCGAAGAACTGACGTTGTTACTCTACGAGCGGGTACTGGGACTGGAGGGCGAACAGGGCGCGCTTGAGGTACGTACGTCAAAACGTACCATTTCGTGTGCATCTGTCGTTCTGGCGACGGGTTTTTTCGATCAGCCCAACAAGCTCGGTATTCCCGGCGAGGACCTTCCCAAAGTCAGCCATTACTTCAGGGAAGCCTTTACGTATACAGGGCGTGATGTGTGCATCATTGGCGGCAAGAACTCGGCTGCCATCGCAGCCCTGCAGTGTCATCGACGCGGAGCGCGGGTGACCCTTGTCTATCGGGGCCCGGAGATATCCCCCAAGGTCAAGTACTGGATCCGGCCTGATCTGGTCAATCGTATCGAGGAAGGCTCCATTACCGCCCACTTCAACGCCCACGCGACCGCCATCACAAAGGATGAGGTTCAGGTTCGTACCACAGATGGCACGGTCCTTATCCCGAACGATGTCGTTTTGGCCATGACGGGATATCATCCCGACTACTCGCTGTTCAGTACACTGGGTATCGATGTGGATGATGATGAGGCAGAAACCCCCGTCTTTGATGCATCAACACACGAGACAAACCGGCCGGGCGTATTCATTGCCGGCACCGTCTGCGGAGGCCGCCGAACCAGTCGCTGGTTCATAGAGAACGGACGTCATCACGCAACCCTCATTGCCGAAGCGTTGGCCGAGCGGTTGCCGGTCTGCAACGATTAACGGCCCCTGGTGTCCTCCATGAAGCGATCAGATGGTGGCCTCTTTACGCTGACCTGTTGGTGCCTTCTCTTACTGTTTGGATGGCCGGCAAGCCTCCATGCCCAAACCTTTGTCAACCGAACCTACGAGGCAGGACTGGAAGCCGTTTGGCAAGGACACGGTATCGGAGGCGCGGACTATGACAGCGATGGCGATCTGGATATCTACATTGCCTCACGGCTGAAGCACGATCCGTTCAATCCGCGGTCATGGAACCGTCTCTACCGCAATAATGGGGATGGCACCTTTACCGATGTCGCCCTGCAGGCGGGTGTTCGCGTGGATTTCCTGCCGGATCTACCCTCCAAGATTTTCGGCAACAAGTTTAGTGTTTCGTGGGCGGATTACGACCGGGATGGAGATCCTGATCTGCTCCTTACCCATGTCGGACCGGAAGTTCTCTTCCGAAACAACGGGGATGGCACGTTCACGGATGTGGCCGATGAAGCCGGCCTCAATAATGCAGAGCTGGACGAACTGGAAACAGCGGGGGCCACGTGGTGGGACTACGATCTGGATGGCTGGCTGGATCTCTACCTGAGCTCCTGGAACGGTCCCAACCGTTTCTATCGCAATCGTGGAGATGGTACGTTTGAAGATATCGGCAGCGCCTCCGGACTGAACGACGAAGACCGGACCTGGATGAGCATGTCATGGGATGTGAACGGCGATGCGTTGCCAGACCTCTACCTGGCCAATGACTTTGGTCCGAACACGCTGTACCTGAACCGCGGCAACGGACAGTTCGAAGATGCCTCTGAGGAGTGGGGTCTCGCCGACGAGGGGGAGAGTATGGGATTGGCCCTCGGCGACGTTTCGGGCGACGGGTATCCCGATCTCTACGTCACAAACAATGCCGTGCGCGAGGGCGCTTCCCTGCTGAATACATTTTTTCTCGGAGCTTCAGAGGGGCCACTTCAGGATGCTGCGGCATCTTATGGCATTGCCAATACCAATTGGGCATGGGGTACAGAGTTTTTCGACGGGGATCTGGATGGAGATCTGGACCTCTTCGTTGTCAACGGCGCATTACTCGAGCGTAATACGCCCAATCGCTACTTCCGTAACATGACCCTTGAGGAAGGAATCCTCCGGTGGATGGATGTATCGAGCAGTAGTCAGGCCGATGGGCGGGCCGAATCCCACGGACTGCTCGTATTTGACCTGGAAGAAGATGGCGATCCGGACCTGCTAATAACCAACTGGGACGAACCGCTGTACTTGCTGGTCAACAGCAGCGTAAAAGGCAACTGGTTGAAAGTGACATTGGAAGGGACCGTTTCGAACAGGGATGGGGTCGGTGCCGTGATCACGCTTTCCACATCTGAGGGACAGCAATACCGCTGGTACAATGGCGTTGATTTCTTGGGACAGAGCATACAGCCCGTCATGTTCGGCCTGGGAGATGATGCTTCCTACGAGGCCATCGAAGTAACCTGGCCCGGTGGTATGACCGAGCGCTGGCAAGGAGGAGCGGCATCGCGCACGGTTCACCTGGTACAAGGCACGGGGCTACCAGTCGGCACCTCAACGGAAAAAGACTACATAGGCAGTGCCTCCATTTCCGTTCATCCGAACCCTGGTGCCGGTAATATCACCCTGCAATTGATAACGCGTGGTACAGGTGCAGCGGCGAACACACATGGGACGCGTACGGTCGAATGGGCTGTCTACGACATGGTAGGCCGTCTGCGCTGGAGGGGCCGCAGCCGAAACGATGTGATCGGGCTGGGTGCTGGATCATTGGCTTCCGGCGTCTACGTGGCCACCGCTATGGATCCAGTGAATGGTCAGCGTTGGTCCGAAACATTTGTCATCAGAACTGACTGAAGCAGCCAGCCTGCGCGAAGGCCCTTGCGAGATCTGCGCGCTTGACTACAGCGCGCCCAGAATCTGATTGGCCAGTGGATGGGACGGATTGATGGCCAGTGCCTGGCGTGCCCGCTGCTCCGCTGCCGCGAATCGGTCCAGGCGGAAATAGGCCAAAGCCAGTTTCGCCTGAACATCGGCTGACGAGGGTAGTACGTCGGCTGCCCGCTCCAGGTACCTTGCTGCTTCTTCCTCTGCCTCCAGGTTCAGATAGAGCGAGCCCAGATTCTCCAGAGCCTCGGGGTGCTCTGGCGCCCGCTCGACGGCCGTTTCCAATACATTGCGAGCCTCGGCAATGTCGCCCCGCTGTAAATGCACCAGACCAAGGTTGCTCAGTGTACCCCCATCGAGCGGGTCAAGCTGCATGGAAACCCTGAGCCACCGCTCCGCCTCATCCATATTCCCTTCCTGAAGGGCCAGCGTACCAAGATTGTAATAAGCCAATGCGTTCCACGATTCATCGTCAGCTACACGCTTGTATTCACTGCGTGCTGCCTCCACTCGACCAGTAGACTGCAGGAAGCGGCCCAGATTGAGCCGCACATCGGACAAGGCCGGTTGGATGCGCAAGGCCTCTCGATATAGTCTCTCTATACGAACGGGGTCTCCTACGCCGGCTTTTGCGTACGCCTGCGCCAGGGTGTTGAGTCGCTCGGCTTTGCCCGGTTCAAGGCGAGCGGCCTCCTCCAGGGAGTTGATGGCCTCCGCAGGGCGCCCCAAGCTCAAGAGGGCATACCCGTGCAGGTAAACCGCCTCACTCATGCTCAGGCCATCGTTAAAGGCGGCTTCAAGGATGTCTATGCCACGCTCCATGACATCGGTCATGCCCCCCTGAAACCCGCGTGTGATATAAGCCATGCCTTCATACAATCGCGCGTCTCCCTCTGCCTTTCGATCCGCCTCGAAATGAGCCGTAAGCACATCTTCCGATTCGGTACGTTCGGGCTCCAAGGACTCCTGTCCCACCACCCGGATGTAGTGATCCGTAAAGGCTGAATGCGGAGCTTCCACCAAGTCCGTTTTCGGCATATGACAGTCGATGCAATTAGCCTCCGGCGTGTGCGTCTTCAAAGCTGAAGAAGCGTCAATAGAAGCCAACTGATCGCCTGAGTGGCAGTTCATGCAGGTGACGTTGAAGTACGAATCACCCTTGGTTCGGAAGTCATCATGCGGATCGTGACACGTCGTGCATTCCAGTGGCTTGGGTGACTCCAAGGTTTCTGTATAACACGCGCTCTTCATCATCCGTTCAGCATGGGATATCACGGATATCCCTTCTTCCTGAACATTTTCCAAACCCGTATACAGGGCTACATAGTCCTCCAGCGGTCGGGACGGGCGATAGGAGTAGGCATCTTCGCCATCTCGAAGCAGCGAGACAGATCCGTTGAGGTGGCACTGCTGGCACACATCCATCCTGAGTTCGAGCGAAAGATGCGCTGGGTTGACGATCGTGACGTCAACTTGTCCCGCCGGGGGATCCGATACCAATCGCGCCTCTACATGCTCCGATCCAGGACCATGGCAGCGCTCGCAGCCAATCCCTGAGGGCATCTCATCGTACATCCCCTGTGTCTGCTCAAAGGGACGGGGATAGCTGTTGTGGCACACAACACATCGATCTGCAATCTTACGATCGAAACGCTTATTGGCTACACGGTATCCAGGACTGAAGTCCCATCGACCCTGCTGCGTATACCATGTGACGGGTAGTTCGTAGAACCACCCATCCTCCTCCGCCATGTAGGTTCTTGCCGTCGTGCCGGAACCCACGACCCACTCCATGTGCCTAGCCAGCTCATGAACACGGTTACCGTCCTCGTCGAGCAAGTATTCTACTTGATAGTATCCTGAATCAGAGGCTACTGTTTCGTAGTGGAGGCCCGTGGTAGAATCAACCACTATTTCAGAACCGAACTCTTCAACGGCTACATCCTGAGTCAGCAGAAACCAGGAGTTGGCCATGCCATGCTCTTGAAATCCACGATACTGGTCCTCGTGGCAGTCGAAACATGCCGCATCACCTACAAATTCAGCCTCTGGACCGAGGTTTGTAAAAGCAATGGCCGGTGAGTTGTCTTCTATCTGCTGTTCTTCCGTGGTAGAACATCCCAGCGCAATCGCAAATGGTAGAACTACCAGCAGCATTACAAAGGATGATCGCATAGAAACCATACGGAAAAGGAGACTTCTTCTTGGGTGACGGGAGCCATCCTTGGATGGTCTAACCTACCATGTGTCCACCAGCGTGACCCAATGGCTTTATATACAAAGCGGGGTGGATCTTATGCGACCACTGGTCGCAAGATCCACCCCGCAATGTATTTCAATCGGCAATTATCTACCGATCAGGCAGTGTCGATCTACAGATCGGCAGCAACCGTGATCATGGAGACATTGCTGAAGTATTCGGTTGAACGCAGAGCGTAGTCAACCTGCAGACGCGTTCCGGAAAGGTCCAGGTCTACACCAGCACCGAGGTTGGTGCCCGTGAAGAAGGACAGATCCTGGTCGCCGACGATATCCATACCGCCACGCAGGTACACCATGTCGAACAACCCGACCTCTACACCGCCAGAGTACTGGTCCTGATCGAACGAGTTCGAACGGAAGTTACCCAGTACGGTAACGACAGTACCCTCGGCCATCTGGCGCGAGTAGGCAACACCGAAGTTGAGGAGCGATGGCAGAGATACACCTTCGCTCTCAAAGACGAGTGCGTTGTTCGTGGCGTTACCAGGCTGGCTTGGCAGGCGAACCTGCTGGGTCAGACCAACACCAGAGTACTCAAGATCGGTTCCGATATTCTTGAGCGATACTCCGAGGCGAAGGCCCGTTTCGCCAACGAGGTAGGTCATACCCATGTCCACAGCTACAGCCGTCGCGGACAGATCGTCAATGTTTTCGGATACCAGCTTGAAGGTGGCACCGGCAGAGATCCGATCCGTGAAAGCACGAGCGTAGGTAAGACCTGCCGTGATGAAGGACGCATTGTATGTCACCGAAGTGATCTCAGGTGACAGTTCGGTCTGAACCGGAATATCACCAAAGTCCCACGAGTTGACATGGAATGCCAGGTTGTTGTTGCCAAAGCTCTGTGCAACACCGAAGTAGTTGACACCGATATCAGCAACGTAGTTCATGCGGCTGAAGATAGCCGCAGTACCCTGGTTCATGGCCAGACCGGCAGGGTTCGATACGAGGGCTTCCAAGCCGTTGAGGCCGGATAGTCCACTCGTCATCGAAGCGCCAAGCGAAGCGCTACGTGCCGTTACCGGCACAAGCAGCTGAGAAGCGCCAGCCGTACCACGGCGACGATCATCCCCAGCATTCGCGTCCAGCGCACTCATGCCGAGGAGAACCACGACCAGGAATGCGTTCAGAAAAGTTCTGGACAGCTTGTTCATATTCAATTTCCTCCTTGTAATAATCAAGTTTGTCATGATTGGTATTCAGCGGACATCAGGGTCCCGGCAAGAGGCCGGGACCCCTGTCCTGATCAATTACCAGGTATTGAGCTGAATACGCTTCTTGACCACACCAAACTTGAGGACCTTCTCGCCCCACTCCGTATCGACGTGGATGATATACATACCACTGGCGATGGGCAGGCCTTCTTCCGTTGTGAGATCCCAGGGGAAGCTTGCGCTTGCACTGTTCTTCTCGAGGGTACGCACAAGGGTACCTGCAACGGTGAAGATGCGGATGGTTGCCTGGTTGGGCATGTTCGTGAAACGAACCTGATCAACAAGCTGACTTACTTCGTACGAAGAAGCGCCTTTGTATGGGTTAGGCGTGATACCGATCTCATCGATGGCAGCACGGTTTTCAGCTTCCGTACGCGCACGAGCTCCAAGACCGTCCGTCGACATAGAGAACATGTCACCAGGCAGGTTCGGCTTCGTGGTTTCGATGCGGAATACCGTACCCATTTCCGGCATGCGCTGGTCTTCAGGAACTGCATCCAACGTACCGTCGGAAACATCTCCTGCGTTCCAGTTCACGAGTACCGTACGACCAAAGATTTCACCGCCGAGGGTAGCGAAGTCGAACCCGCTGGCCACTTCAGCCGCGTAATCACACTCGTACCAGTAGATCCAGTCCGTAAAAGGATCGTTGGAGGCACCAGAGACCGGGTGGTCGGTAGCGTGCATGTTCCAGAGGTTATCCCCGTTCTCATCCAGAAGCAGCGGGCAGTACTGGAAATCGTCTGATGGATCGTCAGGCGTTCCGATACCGGTGTTCCAGATTTCCGGAGCCGGTACGATGGATCCATCGCCCCAGTACATGAGACCGACACCGTTTCCGGTAAAGCGGATTTCGTAATCGTACGCTCCGTATACCGGGCCGTTACGAGCCCAGCGGCTAAGGAACTGGGCGTATGGCCCTGTGCCTCCACCGGCCTGGATAAGCCACTTTCCACCATCGACCTGCTGCTGCACGCCGTTGAGGCCAGGACGACCCTGTCCAGGGAAGCCGTACCAATCTGCGGCAGCGCCGGCGGGTGAAGCCAGCGGACCGGATGCGTTGGCCGTTACCTTGAAGTCAAGGAAGCCAGGCTCCGGACCGAGTACGTTCAGCGACACACCGTCAACAGACAAAACATTGTTGCCAATCGGAACGGTATGCGTTGAAGCGTAGGCAGCGGTACCGTCAAACAGTTTGGCACCCGCACTGTTCTTGACATCATAAACCGTAACCGTAGCCGCAGCGGATTTGGCTGCTGGCGCTGGTTTCGCCAGTTCATGAGCGTCCAGCTCTCCACGCTTGTGCCCATCATCCTCTACTTCAATCGTGTAGAACTCGACTGAGTAGCTGTCTCCCGTCACTTTGTGTGGGTTGACAACGGAGGCGGATACACTACCGTTTCCGATGTTTCCTGTAGAACCTTCTGCTTCGATATCTACATCTGCACTCAGAGCCGCTGCTACAGCGTCTTCGCTGACGATGGTCTCAGAGATCTGAGGCGTTACAGAGAAACGGGTGATCGGACCAGCATACACCTTCTGACCCGAGGTGGCGTTGTAGGCGTATGCCTGAACTCCAAACTCGTAATCTTGGTAGTTAGTCAGACCATTAACTTTGTGGAAGTTCTGGA